>ERZ777003.3278-NODE-3278-length-16133-cov-5.276278_pt1 | contig 16133 bp, 16 predicted proteins | sample MGYA00374956_ERZ777003 | MGnify/ENA primary metagenome ERZ777003 (study PRJEB29302, sample SAMN06268252) | bioreactor metagenome | isolation source: Joint BioEnergy Institute, California, USA | place: USA:Joint BioEnergy Institute, California, USA | collected... | reverse complement strand
GCGTGTGCCGGAGTTTCGGCCAGCAGGGTTTCGCCCGGCCGCACGCGGGTGAATTCCACCGGCACGCGTGACAGTTCAATCTGCTCTTCGTTCAGCCGTACAACCGAATACCAGGAGTTCTCAAGATCCCGGGTCTCGGGGTAGTCTTCACGGAAGTGGGCACCACGTGAATCTTCCCGGCTGGCGGCCGCGCAGATGATGGCGCGGCTGACCTGCACCAGGTTCTCCAGGTTGAGCCAGTCGTGCCAGGTGAGGTTGAAAGCACGGCCGCTGTCGCTCACGCCCGTAGAGTACAGCTGGGCGGCGAGCTGCTCGACCATGGTGGCGGCGCGCCGCAACCCCTCCTCATTGCGCACGATGCCGGCATCTTCCCACATGCATTCCATCAGCCGCTCGCGCAGCGCCTGGATGTTGCCGGGGGGCAGGCTGAACGGTCGTTCGGCCGCGGCGATGGCCGCGGCGATGCGGTCTTCGTCTACGGGAGGCAGGGCACGGCCGTCCACCCAGGCTGCCATCGAGTCGCCTGCGATGCCGCCAAAGACGGTCGAGTCGGCCACTCCGTTGCCACCCAGCCGGTTGGCGCCATGTACGCCACCCGTATCCTCACCGGCAGCGAACAGACCGGGCATCTCGGTGGAGCAGTCAGGCCGGAACAGCACACCACCCATCATGTAGTGTGCCGTGGGCACGACCTCCACCAGGCCACCCGCCAGGTCGAACCCGCAGTCGGCACAGCGCTCGACCATGCCCTTGAACATCTGGCGCACCCGGTCTGGCCCCAGGTGGCTCATCTGGATGTATACCCCGCCATTGGGTGAGGTGCGCCCGGCACGCATTTCGGAGAAGATGCCGCGCGCCACGACGTCCCGCGTAGCCCGCTCGCCGCGCGGGTCGAACTGGTGCATGAAGCGTTCCTTGTTGCCGTTCAGCAGGTAACCCCCTGCGCCCCGCAGCCCTTCTTCCAGCACCGTGCCCGTCATGCGGGTGCCCGGGCCGGCAAGCAGACCGGTAGGGTGGAACTGCACCATCTCCATGTCGCGCAGACCCAAGCCTGCGCGCAGGGCCATGGCCAGGCCGTCGCAGCTCTTGTCTCCCGAGGGGGTGTGATATTTGTACATGGTAGGACCACCGCCCGTGGCCAGCAGCACGGCCTTGGCGCGAACCAGGCGGTAGCGTCCGGTGCGCACGTCGATCATCAGTACACCGGCAAGGGCATGTTCGTCTGCCGCAGGAATCAGCTCGATGGCGCGATGCTCTTCCAGCCGCCGTATCTTGCGGGCCCACACCTGCTCAGCAAGCCGATTGATGATTTCAATGCCGGTCAGGTCGCCCTTGTGCACGGTCCGGTCGAAGGTCTGGCCGGCGAACGCCTTCTGGTGCACGGTGCCATCGGGGTTGCGGTCGAAGAAGCAGCCGAGTTCGTTCTCGAGCTCGTGAATGCGTTCGATGGCCCCGGTAACCAGAGTCCAGGCCAGTTCCTGGTCGGGCAGCCACTTGCCGCCCTCGATCGTATCCATGAAATGCCGCTCGGGTGAGTCTTCCGGGGCAAGGGCGACGTTATACCCACCCTGGACCATGCGGGTGCAGCCGCACTTGCCCAGCAGCCCCTTCACTGCGATCGTGATGTCGAGCGATGGATTGGCGGCATGGGCATGCAGGGCTGCGAACAATCCCGCGCCGCCTGCGCCCAGGATCAGGATGTCGGTGGTCAGGGTGTCGTACGTTGGCTTGCTCATGCGACCCCCAGCGACGCAAGCACGACATCGCGGTTTCCTCTGACCGTGGCGTTCACGTCCTCGTACAGCGAATGGCCGTGGCTGTCCATTCCTACCAGCAGCGGCCCGAAGTCGCGGATCCGGAATTTCCAAAGCGACTCGGGGTTGAGATCGTCGAGATCCACATCTTCGATCTGCTCTATCCACGTGGTTTCGAGTGCGGCGGTACCACCCACGATGGCCAGGTAGGCCCCTCCCAATTCCTGGAATGCACGCAACGAACCTTCATGCATGCCGCCCTTGCCAATGATGAAGCGTACCCCGTACTCGCTCATGAGCTGGCGCGTGAAACGTTCCATGCGCGATGAGGTGGTGGTGCCGATGCATACCGGTTCGTAGCCCACCGGGCAGTGGGTGCTCGCGGGCACCTTGCGCACGTTCGGCGCCGTATGGATCACGGCATGGCCGTTCAGGTCGAGGCGGGTGCGACGCCCGCGGTCGAAAAGGGCAATGCAGGTGGCATCGCGAATGCCATACAACGTGCCCTGGAGGGTCACGGTGTCGCCCACGTGCAGTTGCCGCACCTGCGCTTCGGTGATCGGCATGTGGAACTCGAAGTGTGCCATGGCTGCCTCCGGTCAATAGCCGTATTCGATGCGCCCGTCGCGAAACGTGGCCCTGGCGCGGCGGGCTGAATGGCATTGCATGTTCACCGCTACGGGGTTCATGGTGATGTGCGTGGCCGCCAGCTCGACATGTACGGCAAATGCGGTGGCATCGCCTCCCAGCCCCTGGGGGCCGACTCCCAGGCGGTTGACGGCCGTTGAGAGTTCGCGTTCCAGCTCCGCACCCAAGGGGTCGGGGCAGGTGCTTCCAAGCGGGCGCGTGGCAGCTTTCTTGGCGAGATGGACGCACAGGTCAGAGGTTCCGCCCACGCCCACGCCCACGATGGTGGGCGGGCAGGTCTTGCCCCCGGCATTGACCACACAATCGATGACGAAGCGCTTGACCGCCGCGATGCCTTCCGCCGGCACGGGCATGTGCAGGAACGAGTTGTTCTCCGAGCCGCTGCCCTTGGGAATCATTTCGATCGCGAAGGTGTCCGGATTTTCGACAAAGTCCACATGGATGACCGGCACGCCGGGGCCGCTGGAGGTGTGGTTGTTCTTGCGGCTGATGGGGTGGACGACGCTTGAGCGCAGCGGATGCTCGCGTGTGGCGCGCTCGCAGCCGGTGCGGATCGCTTCCTTCAGCGCCCATCCATCGACCGCGATGTTGCGCCCGATGAAGACGTTGTAAATGGGTAGCCCGGTGTCCTGGCAGAGCAAGTTGTCGTGTTCTTCGGCAACCCGGATATTGGTGACCATGGTGCCGAGGATGCCACGGGCACGCTCCGACGTTTCCATGCTCAGCAGCTGGTTGAAACCTTCCTTGATGTCGTCGGGCAGGCGTTTAAGGGCGCGGATATACAGCTCGCGTGCCGCCTCCTCGACTTGCTTGTAGTCCAGAGTTTGCATAGACGTGCTCATTTCCATGACGCATTCAGGAAGAGAAGGGAAGTCGCCAGCGCGATGATGCCGCCCGCGACGATCCAGCCGCGGCGCAGTCCGCGCCAGGGCCGGAACTCGATCAGCAGCAGGCGGATGCCGCCCAGGGCGTGCACGGTCAGCAGCAACACCAGTAGCCACTCACCCCACCGGAAAACAGGCGCCTCGTACCAGGCAAGTGCCCGGTCTAGGGCAGACTCTCCCTGCAGCGCAAGGCCCAGTGTCCAGAAATGGATGGGCAGGAACACTGTCAGCAAAAGCCCGGATACGCGGTGCACGACGAAAGTCCACCAGATTGCGTGATGCCGGCTGCGTGCATCGTTGATCTTCATGGCATGCTCCCGCAAGTGACTGCCCAGACGGCGCGCAATCCCAGCACCAGCAGGGCGAGCGCCACCAGGTTGCTGATGAGGCGGGCGCTGCCCTGTGGCAGTCGCGCCCATTCCACCAGAATATTGCCCAGGCCGATCGATGCATGGACCGACACCAGCACCACGAAAAGACCGTAGAAAAGTGCCCACAAAACGCTACCCTGCGTGCGTGCAAGGATCTCGCCGGCACTGAGCCCACCTTTGATGGCATGAATCATCAGGACCAGGTGCACCAGCACGAACAGCGTCATGATCATGGCGGTGATGCGCTGCCAATACCAGCGGCGCACTTGCTGAACGACTTGTGGTTTCACGAGTTCCCCTCCGTGGTCGGCATTTCGCCCCGCAGCAGGGCGCGGGCGGTAACCCGTTTCAGCCCCGCGATGCTGGCGGTGGGCGTGAGGTGCTTGGGGCAGCGCACGGTGCATGATCCCTGGGTGTGGCAGGCATGGCAGCCGCCATCGCCGGCCACCGCCACGAGGCGCGGTGCGCGCTCGATGTCGCGTTCGTCATTCACCAGCGTCCAGGCGCGGTTGAGAGCGGCGGGCCCGAGAAAATCGGGGCGCCATGCAACAACGTCGCATGACGAATAACAGACCGCGCAGCCAATGCACTCGATGCCGGCGTCGGCTTCCCGGCGTGCCGGAGAGTCGGGCCTGACCTGGGCCATGCGTTCGTGCCGGCTGCGGTTGCCTCGAAAGCGTCCAAGGGCGCGGTCGTTCTTGTTGAAGAATTCGGCCATGTCGGTGACCAGGTCCTTCACGATCGGCAAGTTGGCCAGCGGAGCGAGCTGCAGGCGGTCGTCGTCGGCGACCCTGGTGACATGGGTGCGGCACGTCCAGCGCGCAACACCATTGACCCGCATTGCGCACGAACCGCACATGCCCACACGGCACGCGTAGCGGTATGAGAGCGTGGAGTCGAGGGTCTGCTGGATGTACGTGACGACGTCGAGTACGGTCTGGCTGGTGCGGCGGGGCACTTCGTAGGTCTGGAAACGGCCCTCTTCGCCACCGCGCCAGACCTCGACACGTAACATGGGTGCGGAAGCTGACATGGTTGATGTCCCGGCAAGGCGTGGTTCGTCCTATGGTGCCGCAGGCTTTGACAAAAGTAAAACTATTAATTATTTCTTTAAGACCAAGAAATTTTTATATCAATCATGGCCTCGATCCGACAGTTCCGGACCGTCATCGCGGCCGCCCGCCTGGGCAGTTTTGCCGAGGCGGGGCGGCAACTCGGGCTCACGCAGGCAGCAGTCAGCCTCCAGGTGAAGAACCTGGAATCGGAGCTCAATGTACGCCTGTTCGAGCGGGGAGCGCACACCTTTGCCGTTACGCCGGAAGGGCGCGAGGTGCTCGCGCGCCTGCAGCGCCTGGTGGACGAGTACGAAGCGCTGCGCAACCTGGGCGCGGGAGGCGTGCGGGGCACGTTGCACGTGGGGGCGCTGGTGTCGGCGCTGATGGGGGCGTTTGGTGGTGCACTGGCCCGGTTGCGCCACGACTACCCCGACCTCGACCTGCGTCTGCTCGCGGGGCAGTCGGGCCAGTTTGCCGAGATGGTAGCCAAAGGTGAGCTCGATGCGGCAGTTGTCACGCAGCCGCCCTATGGGGTGCCGGCCGGGCTGAAGTGGACGCCGTTCTACGATGAACCGCTCGTACTGATCGCACCTCCCGACATGGCGCGCCGCAACGTGCGCGACCTGCTGGAGCGCGAGCCCTTCCTGCAGTTCGATCGCACGCTCTGGACAGGACGACTGGTTACCTACGCGCTGCAGCGGCTTGGCGTAGAGCCGCGGGTCGCGCTCGAACTCAACTCGGTCGAGGCCATCGTGCAGCTGGTCAGGCAACGCCACGGTATCGCCATCGTGCCCCATCTGGCCAACGCAGAGTGGGCGGAGCAGCAGCTGATCGTCAAGAAGCTGCCATGCCGCCCGGTGATGCGCACGGTCGGCTTGCTCGAGCGCGAGCATCATGGAAAGCAGCAGGTAACTCAGGTACTGGGGGCATGGTTCTCGCGCGAGCGGCAGCGTCTGATGGACTGATGCCGCGGCCGGCTCGCTGCGTGCTGCCGCGTTGTGGTGACGGCACCTCCAGGCATGGGGCGTCCAATCGTGGTACACATTCCGGGGTGCTTTGCAGGCAGACCCGATCACGATGTCCCGCGACGAAACCCTTTACTCATGGCTCAGGCTCGCGCTGGAACCGAACCTGACGCCCTCCCGGAAGCGTGCCTTGCTGGCCCATGCCGGTTTGCCGGAAGACGTATATGCGCTGGGTCATGGGCAGCTCCTGAAACTGCTCGACCCCGTGGTGGCGCGGCAACTCGCCAGCCCGCCATCAGCCGAGCTTGCCGCGGCCATCGATGCCGCAATCGCCTGGGCCGAACAGCCGCAGCACCATATTCTCACCCTGGCCGACACCAGCTATCCCGCCGGACTGCTCGAGATCCACGATCCGCCGCTCGTGCTGTATGTGGTGGGCGACCTCCAGCGGCTGGCGCTGCCTGCCATCGCCATCGTCGGCTCGCGCAGCGCTACCCCGGGTGGCTGCGACAACGCTCATGCGTTCGCGCAGCACCTTGCGCAGGCCGGGTGGTGCGTGGTCAGCGGTCTGGCAACCGGCATCGACGCCGCGGCGCATGAAGGGGCGCTGGCAGCGGGGGCAGAGGGGGCGGGCACCATCGCCGTCATCGCCACTGGCGCTGACCTGGTCTACCCCGCGCGCCACAGGGAGCTGGCGCATCGTATCGCCGCGCAAGGCGCCATCGTGTCGGAGCTTCCGCTGGGCACGCGTGCCGAGCGATATCAGTTTCCGCGGCGCAACCGTCTCATCGCCGGGCTTGCGCGTGGTGTGCTGGTGGTGGAAGCGGCGCTGCAGAGCGGCTCGCTGATCACGGCCCGGCTGGCAGGGGAACTGGGTCGTGAAGTGTTCGCCATTCCAGGCTCCATTCATTCGCCGCTGGCGCGCGGTTGCCATGCGCTGATCCGGCAAGGTGCAAAACTCACGGAAACCGCGGAGGACATACTCAGCGAACTTGGCATGGCCGCTGGCACAACGCCTGGGGGCGCGTCGCTCATCCGCAAACGGTCTACGCGATCCCGGCTTACCGCCGAGGTGCCCGAACCGGTCGGCCCGGGCCCTGAGTTTCTCAAGGTCCACGACGCCGTGAGCACGACCGATGGTACATCGAAGGGGAACAACGAAATCGGCGATCCAGCCGCGGGTGTGCTCCATGCTCTCGGGTTCGACCCGGTGCACATCGACGACCTGCAGCGGCGCACCGGTCTTGCGATGTCTGCGCTGCACGCGGCGCTGCTGCAGCTCGAGCTCGACGCACAGGTCGTGCGGCTTGACGGCGGACGCTACCAGCGACGCGGTGCGTGATCCTGTGGGCGCGTGCTGGCATCAAGCCAGCGCGATTCTGCGTGCTCGCCGTCTACATGGCCCGGAAATGATGTACGTACAGCCGGCTTACGGGTAGCGATTCGGGTCGATCGCGCAGGTGTGCACGCACCCGGCCGAACTCGTCGCGCGCCACGTGCGACACGTAGTCCATGTTCACGATGCAGCTGCGATGGATGCGCAGAAACGTCTCGGGCAGCCGGGGTTCGAGCGCGCTGAGGCTGCTGCGCAGCAGGAGTTCCCCCGTGGGTGTGGCAACGGCAACGTACTTGTCGGTACTTTGCAGATAGACGACCTCGTGCAGGGATACTACCCGCACCTGGTTGCCTACGCCAGCGGTAATATGACGAAGCCTGTTGGCCTCCTGGCTGCGGTCGCGAGTTGCAGCATGCGCCAGCAGGGGCGCGACGTTGCGGATCAGCTGCCCGAGCGCGTCGGAAGCCGTGTGGCGCTGATCCAGGCGCTGCCGCAGGCGCTCAAGCGTCAGCTGCAGACGCCGGCGCTCGACGGGCTTGAGCAGGTAATCCACCGCGGCCAGTTCGAAAGCTTCGATGGCGTGGGCATCATAGGCCGTCACGAAGACGAGCAGGGGTGGACCGTTCTGCAGGGAACTTGCTGCGGCAGCTGATTGCATTGCCGCCTGTTCACCACCCCATGCTCCCGGGGGCTCAGGCCATTCCTCAGCCAGTACATGGGCCACTTCAAGGCCGTCCATGAGCGGCATGCGGATGTCGAGGAATGCGATGTCCGGCTGATGTGCGCAGATGGCTTCGAGTGCGGCACGACCGTCGCGCACGCTGGCGACGATCTCCAGTTCGGGCCACAGCGTCGCCAGATCGGTGCGCAGGGCGTCGGCCAGAAGAGGCTCATCCTCGGCGATTACGGCACGAGCCTGGCGGGCAGGGATTTCGTGCATGTGCTTGCCTGCAAGGGCATCAATCATGGGCTGCATCGGCATGCGACGCGGGAAAGGCGAGGACGACGCGCGTGCCGCGATCGCCATGCTCCGGTGCGGGCGACTCGATCTCGAGCCGGGCATGTTCACCCCATGCCGCCCGCAGGCGCGCGCGCACGGCTTCGAGGCCAAATCCGGCGCCAGCACCCCCGGAAGATGGGTTGTTCGCCAGAACTGGGTCGAAACCCAGACCATTGTCGGTGATGCTGACCTCGCACAACCCGTTCCGACGCCGCGCATGAACCAGGATCTCGCCATTGGCGGGCAGCGGCTCGATGCCGTGCCGTATGGCGTTCTCGACCAGTGGCTGCAGCAGCAGGGCCGGCACCTGCACCTGGGCCAGCTCCGGCGCCAGATGCAGTTCGAAGCGCAGGCGCGGGCCCAGCCGCACCGCCATCAGGCGCAGATAGTGCTCGAGCAACGCGAACTCGGATGCCAGCTCCAGCGTGTCGTGGCGGGACGCTTGCAGTGTGGCGCGCAGAAGCGAAACCAGATCGTCGAGCATGGTCTGGGCGCGAGCCGGATCCAGCCCGATCAGGGTGCGCAAGGTGGCAAGCGTGTTGAACAGCATGTGTGGCTCAAGCTGGGCGCGCAGCAGGCGCAGCTGGGCCTCGTCGGCAAGACGGCGTGCGGCCTCGGCGCGGGCCTGCTGCAGTTCGGATTGCAGGCGGACCGCCGTCGTGTACTTGTGCACCCATGCAGCGACGGTAATGGTGAGTGTGCCGATGACGGTGGCAACCACGGCGGCTGCACGTACCCCGCCGTGGTCCTGCCACAGCCAGTCGGCGGTTTCGCCCAGCAGCATGGCGGCGAAGCTGGCACCCAGGATCAGACTGGCCGGCATGCCGATGATCAGCAACAGGAGCATGCCCGCTAATGGCGGCGCGCGGCGCGGCCACAGCAGGACACGCGTCACGTTGATCAGTACGAACGCAAGCAGTCCGATGCAGAGCGAGTTCAGCAGCGCATGCGCGTACCCCTGGGTTTCGGGGACGTAACGGCCCAGCAGCACGGCGATGACCACGCACACCACGAGCGTGCCGGCCAGGGCACCGAGCAGTGGGCGGGCTTCTGCCTTGAGCGCAGCGCGGTAGGCCGCGCTGCGTACTGGCGGAAGCGTTGCGAGCAGAAAAACGGGCCGCATGGTTTGAGCCTGGCGGAGAAGTGAGGGTGCAAGCCGGCGCAAGACTGGCGGGAATCAGCCCAGAACCTGCCAGAGGTAGCTGCCAAGCAGGCGCGATGGCAGCAGGGTAAACATGCCGGCCAGCACCAGCCCACCAGCATATAGGCCCAGCATGGTATAGCGGTGTGCGCGGATGTTGCCCTTGCGTACAAAATACACGGCGCGCGCCAGTGCAATCAAGCTCCCGACCGACAGCAGGTGGATCCACGAATAGCTGCCGGAGGTGCGAATGAAGAAGGACGACACGATCACGACCAGCATGAGCACGGCCCAGCTGCGTCCCAGCAGCCGGTGGGTGTCCGTGCCCTTGCGGGCGAGGAAGATGCCGATGCCGGACAGTACCGCAGCGAGCGCGGCGATCGTGTGGACCAGGATGGCGGGCGTGAAGCCTGCCGATTGAAGCACTGCGAGCATGGTACACCTCGTGGCGGGAAGTCGGGATGGAAGCATCCCGAGACGGCACATCTGGGGTGCAGTATGCTCGGCGCTGGCAGGTACGGCCACGGAAATGCGACGAACGGCAGATCCGTGGCCGTGAAACGCCGGTAGGCCCGACGAATGATCGAACTCGCAGCAAAAGAAAAAGCCCGTCGCTTGTGCGTCGGGCTTTTTCGTGCCGGGTGGGTGGCGGGTTGGCGTGCTGCCTCAGGCCCTCAGCTGCTCGAGCGTGCGGGTCACGGCTTCCTGCACGGGCACCCTGGTGGCTTCGGTGTCGCGGCGGCGCTGGATTTCAACTACCCCATCCTTCAGGCCGCGTTCGCCGACCGTCACGCGCAGCGGAATGCCGATCAGTTCCCAGTCGGCAAACATGCTGCCGGGGCGCACGTCGCGATCGTCGAGAATGGCATCGACGCCCTGGGCGCGCAGCCCTTCGTAGATCTCGGTGGCGGCGGCGCGGACGGCCTCGCTCTTGCCCCAGCCAACCGGGCAGATGACGACATCGAATGGACTCAGGGCACGAGGCCAGACGATGCCGCGCTCGTCGTGGTTCTGTTCGATCGCCGCACCCACGATGCGCGTGATGCCGATGCCGTAGCAACCCATCTGCATGAGGGCCGGTTTGCCGGTCTCGTCGAGGAAGGTGGCGTTCAGTGCCTTGGAGTACTTGGTGCCCAGGAAGAACACGTGTCCGACCTCGATGCCACGCTGGATGGCCAGACCGCCCTTGCCGCTGGGGGCAGGGTCGCCGACCACCACGTTGCGGATGTCGGCTACAAGGTCGGGTTCGGGGAGGTCGCGCCCCCAGTTGACTCCGGTGTAATGGAAGCCGTCGGCGTTGGCGCCGCATACGAAGTCGCTCATGTTGGCAACCGTGCGGTCGGCCACCACACGCACGGGCTTGCGCGTGCCGATGGGCCCCAGGTAGCCCGGTTCAGCACCGAAAGTGTCGCGGATTTCGTCGTCGGTGGCAAAGCGGAAACCGGCAAGACCGGGCAGCTTGCCGACCTTGACCTCGTTGAGTTCATGATCGCCCCGGATGAGCAGCAGCCAGATCGTGGTACCTTCCTCCCCGTCGGTAGCAAGCACCACCGATTTCACGGTCTGAGTCAGGGGCAGCTGCAGCAGCTCGGCCACGGCCTCGCATTTTTGCGTGCCAGGGGTGGGAGTCTTCTGCAGGGCCTGGGCAGGTTGGGCGCGCTCGGCAATGAGCACCGGTGCTTCGGCAAGCTCGATGTTGGCAGCATAGTCGCCGTGCGGATCGTAGACGATCAGGTCTTCGCCGGTATCGGCAATGACCTGGAACTCGTGGCTGCGCGACCCGCCGATGGCCCCGGTATCGGCGGCGACCGCGCGGAACTGCAGCCCGAGCCGCTGGAAGATGCGGACGTACGCATCGAACATCTTCTGGTAGCTTTCGGCGGCGCCTGCCTCGTCGCGGTCAAACGAGTACGCATCCTTCATCGTGAACTCGCGGCCGCGCATCACGCCGAAACGCGGGCGCCGCTCGTCTCGAAACTTGGTCTGGATGTGGTAGAAGTTCACCGGCAACTGGCGCCAGCTGTGAATCTCGTTGCGTGCGATGTCGGTGACCACTTCTTCCGAAGTGGGCTGAAGCACGAAGTCTCGCTGGTGGCGATCCTTGAACCGCAGCAGTTCCGGCCCATATTCATCCCAGCGGCCGGACTCCTGCCAGAGCTCGGCAGGCTGTACGACTGGCATCAGGATTTCGATGGCGCCCGCGGCGTTCATTTCCTCACGCACGATGGCTTCCACCTTCCGGATGACACGTAGACCGAGCGGCATGTAGGTATAGATGCCGCCCGCGAGGCGGCGGATCATGCCGGCCCGCGTCATGAGTTGATGGCTGATGACTTCGGCGTCAGCCGGAGCTTCTTTCAGGGTATTGATGTGGTATCTGGATGCGCGCATGGCTGAATGAAGGGGCCCAGGAGTGCGGCGATGGGGTAAACCCGTAAACCTCGCCTAGTGAGAGGGCAGTCGATATAATCGATCTCAATTGTATAGAAAATGCTGGAGGTGGCCATGCTCGATCGTGAAGGCTACCGTCCCAATGTCGGCATCATCCTCGTAAACCACAAGAACCAGGTCTTCTGGGGCAAGCGCATCCGCGAGCATGCGTGGCAGTTTCCGCAGGGTGGTATCAAGTATGGTGAGACCCCCGCGCAGGCGATGTATCGCGAGCTGCACGAAGAAATCGGGTTGAAGCCCGAGCATGTCCGTATTTTGGGGCGTACGCGCAACTGGCTGCGTTATACGGTACCCGAGCGCTACATCCGTCGCGAATGGCGCGGGCATTACAAGGGTCAGAAACAGATCTGGTTTCTGCTGCGCATGCTGGGGCGCGATTCCGATGTCTCCCTGCGTGCCACGAAGCATCCCGAGTTCGACGCCTGGCGTTGGAGCGAATACTGGGTTCCACTCGACACCGTGATCGAGTTCAAACGCGAGGTCTACATCAAGGCGCTGAATGAACTGTCGCCCTTCCTGTTCCGGAAGGGTAACGATACCCGCTATCTCAGGCAGCACATGCACGGGCGCGACCGTGCCGGCGAGCGCGGGCATCCGCAGCGCGAATCGCTGCTGCATGTGCCAGAGTGGGAGGAGCCCTTGCTGGTCACGCCCGGCACCGAATAGCCGGTGGCCTGGCAGCGTCAGCACCGTTACGGCAGCTGCCACGTGACGCCGTGCGTCGCTGCACTTCGCGTGCCGCGTGTGCGGGTACGGTATTCAATGACCGTCGTAGTCGCGCAGCACGACCAGGTTGTCGCGGTGCACCAGTTCAGGCTCGTTCATCGTGCCCAGGATTTCCCCGATGCGGTGCGAGGGCTGACGCATGATGCGCCGTGTATCGGCTGACGAGTAATTCACCAGCCCGCGTGCCCATTCGCGGCCTTCTGCGTCCTGACAGGCGACCACATCCCCCCGCTCGAAATTGCCAATCACCGCCGTCACCCCGATGGGCAGGAGGCTCTTGCCGTCGCGGCTGAGGGCCCTGATGGCGCCGTCGTCGAGCACGAGCCGGCCGCGCAGGCGCAGGTGATCGACTAGCCAACGCTTGCGCGCCGACCAGCGGGCCTCGTGGGCACGCAGCGTGGTGCCGATGCTTTCCCCCCGCGCCAGCCGTACCAGCACCTCGGGTTCGCGCCCGGAAGCGATCACCGTGTGTGCGCCACTGGCGGCGGCGCGTTTGGCCGCGACTACCTTCGTGTACATGCCACCGGTACCGACCTGGCTACCGGCCCCGCCTGCCATCTTCTCAAGTTCGGGGTCGCCCGCAGTGGCTACGTCGATGAACCGGGCGTCCGGGTTGCGGCGTGGATCCGCGGCATAGAGGCCGCGCTGGTCGGTGAGGATGATCAGGACTTCCGCCTCGATCAGGTTAGTGACCAGTGCGCTGAGCGTATCGTTGTCGCCCACACGGATCTCGTCGGTTACCACCGTGTCGTTCTCGTTCACGATGGGCACTACCCCCAGGCGCAGGAGCGCGAACAGGGTGGTGCGCGCATTCAGGTAACGTTGGCGATCGACCAGGTCTTCATGCGTGAGGAGGATCTGTGCACCGATGATGCCGTGGCGGCGGAACGCTTCTTCGTAGGCCTGCACCAGCCCCATCTGTCCGACTGCTGCGGCGGCCTGGCGATCGTGCATGTCGGTGGGTCGGGTGCTCCAGCCCAGACGCGCCATACCTTCGGCTACCGCTCCGCTGGACACGAGCACCACCTCCTTGCCCTGGCGGCGCAGGTCGGCGATCTGTTCGGTCCAGGCGGCCAGTGCATTGTGGTCGAGACCTCGGCCTTCGTTGGTAACCAGCGAGGAGCCAACCTTGACAACGATACGAGTGGCAGAAGCAACGACGGAAGGGGTGTTCATGTGCGACGCGCGCGAAAAGGGGCTAACTCGGAGTCGTGGGTTCAATGTCAGAAACTTGCCGTGCACGCACACCGCAGCCCCGAAGGCTGCGGTGCATCCAGGCGTCTGATACAAGTTTAACCGTCGGAGGAAGGGGGCAGGTCGACGTTACGGCGGTCGGGCGCGAAGCGCGGGTCTTCGGGGGGAAGCGCCTGCCGCTCTGGAACGGTGCCGGATGTCTGCGCTTCGGCAGATTCCTGTGCCGCGTGTTCGCGGGAGCGTTCGGCATCAAGGTAGTTCTGCAGGTCGCGTATGAGTTCCGTGGTGCCCTCGCCCGTCAGGGCCGAAATGGCATAGACCGGGCCGGTCCAGTTGAAGGCCGCACAGAACCTTTCCTGGAACCCGACTGGATCCTCGAGCATGTCGATCTTGTTCAGCACCAGCCAGCGCGGCTTTTCATAAAGGGAAGGGTCGTAACGCTTCAGCTCTTCCACGATGGCGCGCGCGCACTGCACGGCATGCTCCAGCGGATCGCCAGGCGCGTCGTAAGGTGCAGCATCGACCAGGTGCAGCAACACACGGGTGCGACTGAGATGGCGCAGGAACTGGTGTCCCAGGCCCGCGCCTTCGGATGCGCCTTCTATAAGACCGGGGATGTCGGCGATGACGAAACTGCGTCCCGCATCGGTGCGCACCACGCCCAGGTTGGGATGCAGCGTGGTGAACGGGTAATCGGCGATCTTGGGGCGGGCATTGGAAACCTTGGCGATGAACGTGGACTTGCCTGCGTTCGGCATGCCGAGCAGGCCCACGTCAGCCAGGACTTTCAGCTCGAGCCGCAAACGCCGGTGTTCGCCCGGTTCGCCTCGGGTGAACTGGCGCGGGGTGCGGTTGACGCTCGATTTGAAATGAATGTTGCCCAGGCCGCCTCGTCCGCCGCGCGCGAGAATTACGCGTTCGCCGTGGCGCGTCAGGTCGAACAGCTGTTCGCCCGTTTCAGCATCGAAAACGACCGTGCCCACGGGAACACGGATGGTGACGTCGTTGCCGGCAGCACCGTACTGGTCGCGGCCCCGGCCGTTCTCCCCGTTCTGTGCGCGATGGATGCGCGCATAGCGGAAATCGACCAGCGTGTTGATATTGCGGTCGGCAATGGCGTAGACGTGACCGCCGCGTCCGCCGTCACCCCCGTCGGGACCGCCCTTGGGGATGAACTTCTCGCGGCGAAAGCTGGCCACACCATCGCCGCCTTTGCCGGCGACGACTTCGATCGTGGCTTCGTCAACGAATTTCATCGGATGAGCTCCTTGGGGGGGCCACTACCGGGGTGAGTCGGCAGGCCATGGGTGCGGATGCTGCAAACACAAGAGCCCTGCCGGCAGCGACAGGGCTCTGGTGGGAAAAGGGTGGTCGTGCAGTCCCGTCAGGGACGGGCGCGAACGCCTCAGGCTTCGATCGAAACCGTGGGCTTCTTCTGCGGACCCGTGACGGTGAACTTCACCGTGCCGTTGACCAGCGCGAACAGGGTGTGGTCCTTGCCCATGCCGACGTTACGGCCTGGGTGGAAGCGGGTGCCGCGCTGACGCACGATGATGGAACCGGCGGGAACAACCTGGCCGCCGTACACCTTGACGCCCAGTCGCTTGGCGTGGGAATCGCGACCGTTACGTGTGGAACCGCCGCCTTTTTTCTGTGCCATGATGAACTCCGTGAGTAGCGCCGCTGCCCGTGGGCGACGGCGCACTAGAACGCATTATGCCGAAATCGAGTCGATGCGGATTTCGGTGTAGTTTTGACGATGGCCCTGACGCTTCTGGTAGTGCTTGCGCCGGCGCAGCTTGAAGATGCGAACCTTGTCGTGGCGACCGTGCGCAAGAACCGTAGCTTTGACGACGGCTCCGGCAACGAGGGGGGTGCCAACCTTGAGTTGGTCGCCTTCGCCCACTGCCAGTACCTGGTCAAGCGCGATTTCTTGCCCAATGTCTGCCGGTATCTGTTCTATCTTGATCTTTTCGCCGGAAGCAACGCGATACTGCTTGCCACCGGTTTTTATGACCGCATACATGGGTAGACCTCAAATTAACCGTTAAACGAAGGCCCAATTGGGCCAAGTTTCAAGTAAACGTTAAATTTTACGTGAGAACCCCTTTGCTGTCAAACCAGCGCACGTCAGCCCGGGTCGGGTGAGGTTGCATACAGCGCGGCTTCGGTCGAGGTCACCAGCTGGTAGTACTCTTCGAACCGTGCCAGGATGTCGTGCATCAGCTGCTCGCGGGTGAGGCCAAGCACATCGTAACCGCGTCGACCGTCGTTGAAGACGGTTAGCACCTGCCATTCGTGCGGGTGGGTCTGCTCGCTGTGCACGTCACGGGCTGTAAAGGCAGCCACTCGCCGCGCCTGTGGTCGGACGCCATAGACGAAATTGCGCGTGTTTTCCGATACGGCCATGAGGGCGACGCCGCCATCTTCCTGATCCTGCACCGTCGCTTGCACGCCGCGCTTCTTCAGCTCGCTTGCGACTTCCTGCAGACCGGGGCGGGCTACGTTTTCAATGAAGCGCAGCGCGTCGGCCTTGCGCGGAGAGAACAGGATGGTCGCAAGGCGATGCCGCCAGGACACCTCCGGCCCCGGATAAGCATACGGGCCA
>ERZ777003.3276-NODE-3276-length-16139-cov-6.251306_pt1 | contig 16139 bp, 15 predicted proteins | sample MGYA00374956_ERZ777003 | MGnify/ENA primary metagenome ERZ777003 (study PRJEB29302, sample SAMN06268252) | bioreactor metagenome | isolation source: Joint BioEnergy Institute, California, USA | place: USA:Joint BioEnergy Institute, California, USA | collected... | reverse complement strand
TCGGTCCTGATCGTGCTGCTCGCGTTCCCGTTCGGAATCGAGATCGCAAGCGGGGTTCCGGGCTTCCTCCTGCTCGTCCTGCTGGCCTCGCTGTGGGGCGTCGTCTACGCCGGGTTCATGCAGCTCATCGCGTTGAAGACGAGGAGCGCCGCCGCGACCAACTCGGGCGGCCTCATCTTCTTCCCGCTGTTGTTCCTGACGCCGAACTTCGTGCCCAGGGACATGCTCACCGAGCCGATGGAGGTCGCGGCGACGATCAACCCGGTGACCTACCTGATGGAGGCGCTGCGCTCACTCGTCCTCAAGGACCTCGTCTGGGCAGACATATGGCCCGGATTCGCCGTGGTCGCGGCGCTCGGCGTCGTGATGGTCTGGCTGAACGTGCGGACGATCGCGAACTACGACTGAGCCGAGGAGGCGGCAGCCCGCAGCATCACCACGACCCGCCACCGCCGCCGCCGGAAAACCCGCCTCCGCCGCCGCCCGAGAAGCTGCCGCCCCCGCCGCTCGAGGACGACTCGGGCGCGACCTGGGAGGCGAAGCCGGAGCTGAATGCGGAGCCGTCGAAGGAGTCAGTGAGCGAGTGCGTCACGGCAAACGAGCTCCAGTGGATATCGCCGGCGGCGGCGGCGACCACGGGCTCGGGAATGCGCCCCGACTCGATCATGCGCTCGGCCGTCCCGAAGGCGACGCCGTAGACGAGGATCCGCTTCCACAGCTCGAGCGTCGCCGGCGGGTCGTCCTCGAGGCGGGGGAAGTCCCTGGTCCACTCCTCGAACGCGCGCCAGCGTACGCAGCGCTCGCTGTGCGCAGGGCTCACGCGCCGCAGGTAGCGCCGCGGGAAGAACGCGACCACCGCCATCGCGGCCACGCCGATCGCAGCCGCCGGGAGCCACGGGCCGCGCGGGTGCGCGACGAGGACGACGACCAGGACGAGCACCGCGAGCGCCAGCACGAGGATCCTCCTCGCGCGGCCCAGGTCGCGGTCCCAGCTCAGGTGGCCCTTCTCGGCGTCGTTCAGCTTCTCCGTCATCTTGCTCCAGCGACCGCGCCAGAGCTCGGAGTGCTCGGGGATCTTGTCGCGCATCTTGCTCAGCGCCACCTTGTGGTCGCCGAGCAGCTTGTCGAAGAACCCGAGCACCTCGCGTTCGTACGGCTCGAGCCGGGCGGTGGAAGGGCGGTCGCTTGCGACCTGCACGGCGAGATCGAGCTTCTCCTTGTCGGTCGTGGCTTGCGAGGAGCGGTAGTAGCCGCGGTCGACGAGGTCGAGCAGGGTGGCGAGGACCGTGTTCTTGCTGTCCTCGCCCTCGTGGGCCAGCGCGTAGGCGAGCGCCGGGGGCGCGTCGTCGGGGGGTTCCGGCAGGTGCTCGGGAACGGGTTGCCGGTGCTCGCGGGCCAGAAGGGCGAGTAGGCCGAGCACGAGGAGCGCGAGCGCGGCGAGTCCGCCGGTGACGGCGACCGCGTTGTCGCGGACCCACCGCTTCGCCTTGTTCAGCGTCGAGTTGTAATCGTCGTCCAGGGCCTTCTCGTCGGCGAGGATCCCCGGCAGCCCCTCGCCGCTCGCGACTCGCATGCCCTCCGTCGAGCGCCCCGGATCGCGCGGCACCGTCACGCGCAGGTCGACGCCGGTGCCGCTGGGGACGTCGCGGGCCTCGAGCGTCGCTCGCCCCTCGCCGCGGACGGTGCTGCCATCCACGTCGCGCGGGTGGCCCCACACCCGGTAGTCCGGATCCGACGGGTCGAGCGCCGCGTCGGTGAAGCTCGCGGTCAGGTGGTCGAGGTCGAAGTCCCACTCGCTGCCCCAGACCTCCCAGGCGACGTCGATCACGTCGTCGTGGGCGACGGCGCCGCCGCGCACGCGGTAGCTCAGCTCGTACGTCTTGGTCTGGTCGGTCGCCCGGTAGTGCCAGACGACGCGGACGGTCTCCTCATCGCCCGACCCGGGGATCCGTTCGACGCCGAAGCGCCCCGGGAAGTCGAAGGAGCCGAGCATCGTGTTACCGCCCGGCTCATAGGGGAGGCCCCCCTCGGCGAACTTGACCAGTGTGATCTCCTCGCCGTGGCGCAGGACGATGTCGCGGTAGGAGCCCTCGAAGTGGCCCTTGTAATCGAACGTGAGCGTCTCGGTGACGAGGAGGTCGCCGTTCGGGGCGAGCCGCAGCGCGACATCGGCGTCGACCACGTCCGCGCTTTCGGCGCTCGCGCTCGCTGCCGGGCCGAGGGCGGCGAGGAGAACGATCGCGATCAGGAGCCACCGGCGCATGGCTACTCCCGCGTGCCCGACAGATCGACGTCTGGCGTGGCCTCCGCCGACGCGGGAGCATCGAAGAACTCGCGCGCGCCGAAGCCGAAGAGCCTCGCGACGAGCAGGGCCGGGAACTGCTGGATCAGCGTGTTGTAGGTCTCGACGGTGTCGTTGTAGACGCGGCGCGTGATCACGATCTGGTCCTCGAGCTCGCGCAGCTGCGCCGCGAGCTGGGAAAAGTTCGTGCTCGCCTCGAGCTGCGGGTAGTTCTCGCCGACCGCCAGCACGTTCGCCGCGGCCTGGCCCAGCTTGCGCTCCGCATCCGCCCGGGCGGGGATCCGCTGCGCAGCCTGTGCCGCGGCGCGCGCCTCGGTCGCTTCCACGAGGGTCCCGCGTTCGTGGGCGGCGTAGCCGCGGACGGCTTCGACGAGCGGCGGGATCAGGTCGTGGCGCTTGCGCAGCTGGACGTCGATCTGGGCCCAGCTCGAATCGACGGCGTTGCGGCGCGCGACGATCCGGTTGTAGGTCCACCACACGAAAGCGGCGGCGACCACCCCCGCGCCCAGCGCAATCCAGCCCATTGCGCCGAAAGCTACCCGTTGGCACCGTCGTCTCCCCACCAATAGGGTTCCGCCATGGCCTACCTATCCCCGGATCCCGAGCTGGATTACCCCCGGACTGACGTCACCTCGTTCGTGCTCGAGCGCGCCCGCGAGCTCGGCGACAAGCCGGCCCTGATCGACGGTCCTACCGGCCGCGAGCTCTCCTTCGCGGCGCTGGCGGACGGCGTCGCCGCGCTGGCCTCCGGTCTCGCCGCCCGCGGGTTCGCGAAGGGCGACGTGCTCGGGCTCTACATGCCGAACATCCCCGAGTACGCGATCGTCTTCCACGGCGCCGCGGCTGCGGGCGGCAAGTGCACGACGATGAACCCCCTCTACACCGCGGGGGAGGCCTCCCATCAGCTCAAGGACTCGGGCGCCAAGCTGCTCGTCACCGTGCCCCCGTTCCTCGACGTCGCCCGCGAGGCGGCGGAGCAGGCGGGCGGGGTGGAGGTCTTCGTCGTCGGCGAGGCCGAGGGTGCGACGCCGTTTGCGGACCTGTTCGGCGATCCGGCGCAGGCGCCGAGCGTCGAGATCGACCCGGAGGCCGACATCGCGGTGCTGCCGTACTCGAGCGGCACCACCGGGCTGCCGAAGGGCGTGATGCTCACGCACCGCAACCTCGTCGCCAACCTGGCCCAGGTCCAGGGCGCGTTCCCGATCTCGAGCGACGACACGCTGGTCGGCTGCCTCCCGTTCTTCCACATCTACGGGATGACCGTGATCATGAACCTGGGCCTGCGCCAGGGGGCGACGATCGTGACCCTGCCCCGCTTCGACCTGGAGCAGTTCCTGGGCGTGATCGAGAAGCACCGCGTCAGCCGCGCGTACGTGGTCCCGCCGATCGCGCTCGCGCTGGCGAAGCATCCCGCGGTCGAGGGCCGCGACCTCTCCTCGGTCACGACGATCATGTCCGGCGCGGCGCCGCTCGGGGCCGAGCTCGCCGAGCAGGTGGCGTCGCGCCTCGGGTGCACGGTGGTCCAGGGCTACGGCCTCACCGAGACGAGCCCGGTCACCCATGTGATCCGGCCCGACGGCGAGAACCGCCCGGGCTCGATCGGCCAGCCGCTGGCCGGCACGGAGTGCCGACTCGTCGACCCGGAGACGGGCGAGGACGTCGCGAAGGGCGAGCGCGGCGAGCTCTGGATCCGCGGACCGCAGGTGATGCTCGGCTACCTCAACAACCCGGAGGCGACCGTCAACACGATCGACGGCGAGGGCTGGCTCCACACCGGCGACGTCGCGACGGCGGACGACGACGGTTACTTCTTCATCGTCGACCGGCTCAAGGAGCTGATCAAGTACAAGGGCTTCCAGGTCCCGCCGGCGGAGCTCGAGGCGCTGATCATCACCCACCCGAAGGTCGCCGACGTCGCCGTGATCGGCGTCCCCGACGAGGAGGCCGGGGAGCTGCCCAAGGCCTATGTGGTCACGGCCGCCGACGACTTCAACGTGGACGAGCTCATGGAGTGGGTCGGCGAGCAGGTCGCCCCGCAGAAGCGCATCCGGCTGGTCGAGGTGGTCGACGAGATCCCGAAGTCCCCGTCGGGCAAGATCCTGCGCCGCGTGCTGAAGGACCGCGAGGCCGCGAAGGCCTAGCCCCTAGAAGTGCCGCTCGCCCGGCGGCGCCTTCGGCAGCGACGAGGTGATGCGCTGCATCAGGTTGTAGAAGCGGTGGATCTCGGGGTAGAGGGCCGGCTTGCCGCTCGTGATCACCGCGACGGAGCTCGCGCGTTCCGGGTCGGCCCAGGCGAGGATGTTGGTGAAGCCGAGGTGGCCGAACGCCTCCTGCGTGTCGCGGCCGTAGAGGCTGAGCAGCTGCGCTCCGAGCATCAGGCCGTAGCCGAAGCGCGTCGGGAACCCGAGCGAGAGATCGAGCTCGAGGTGCGACTGCTCCGTGAGCGCGGTGCGCACCGTCTCCGGCTGCAGCACGCGCACGCCGTCCAGCTCGCCGCCGCGGCGCATCACCTCGAAGAAGAGCGAGAGCTCGTGCGCGGTCGTCACCACGTTCGCGGCCGGGACGATCCCGGTGATGAACCTCGGGTCGTTCGAGATGTCGACGACCTCCTGGAGTCCCGCGCCGAGCGCGCGGCTCAGCAGGTTCGAGAGCGGCGGCAGCGCCGGCGGACCGGTCAGGTAGTTCACGGCGACCCGGCCGACGTCCTCGGGCGCGACGCCGTAGTTCGTCCACCGGAACCCGAGCGGGTCGAGGATCCCCTCCGCCAGCACCTCGCGGATGTCCTTGCCGGTGACCCGGTGGACGACTTCGCCGAGGATGAACCCTCCGGACACGGCGTGGTAGGCCAGGAGGCGACCGGGTCGCGCAAACGGCTTTGCGTCGCACAGGACCTCGCAGAGGTAGTCGCGGTCGCCGATGTAGTCGACGCTCAGGACCTCGCGCGGCAGGTTCGGCACGCCGGCCCGGTGCGAGAGCACCTGCCCGATCGTGATCTCGCCCTTGCCGTGGCGCTCGTAGCCGGGGATGTAGAGGGCGACCGGGTCGTCGAGGCCGATCAGGGCCTTCTCGCAGAGCTTGTGCACGACGAAGGCGGTGATCGCCTTCGACGAGGAGTAGACGCAGAACGGCGTCTCGAGCGTCGCCGGCACACGCTCGTCGTCCGCGCGTCCGCCGGGCCCGTTGCCGCGTGCGTATCCGATCGCGCGGTCGAGGACGACGGCGCCCTCGCGGCGCACGCAGATCTGGAGCGCAGGGTGGACGCGGCTGCGGAAGAGGTCGAGCGCTGCGTTCCAGATCGCGGCGGCCTGCCTGTCGGTGACGCCACCCGCGGCAGGGTCCTCGGCGCCGATCGTCGTGATCGAGTCGAGGTCGTCGGGAAGCGGGACCCGCCGCAGCGGGTCGCCCACGAACGGCAGTGACAGGGCCGCCATCGGGCCGGACGCTAGTTCACTTGCGGAAGGCGAGCGCCAGCACCGGGTAGAGCAGAACCGAGAGCATCCCGGCCCCGACGAGCGAGACGGCCTCCTCGGTGGCCATCACGCCGGTCTCCGTGCCGATCTCGGTGATCGCGACGATCAGCGGCAGGGCCGCCGCGCTCAGCAGCGCAAGCGGCACCCGCTCCTTGCGCTCGAGCTCCGAGCGGTAGAGGAGCAGCGCGGGCAGGCCGCGCGCGAGCAGGAAGAGCAGGGCGAAGCCCGGGACCATCGCGATCGCGGACGGGCTTTCGAACAGGGTGTCGAGCTCGAAGTCCATGCCCGTGGCGATGAAGAAGATCGGGATCAAGAAGCCGTAGCCGACCGCGTCGAGCTTGGCCTCGAAGTCGGCGGCGTCCGCGCCCTCGCCGCGCGTCACAAACCCGACGATGATGCCCGCGGCGAACGCGCCGAGGATCAGGTCGAGCCCGAGATCGCTCGCGAGCACCGAGAGCGCTACGAGCACGAGCAGCGTGAGCCGGATCGCGAACTGCCCGCTCGAGTGCATCGTCGAGTGGACGAGATCCACAACCCTGGATGGGCGGGCGCGGATCGCGACCAGCGCGGCGAGGACAGCGATGGCGGTGAAGACGACGAGCAGGACCGAGCGCCACGGCTCGCCCGACTCGAACGCGAGGATCAGCGAGACGATCACGACTGGGCCGAACTCGCCGACGGCTCCCACGCCGAGCACGTACCGGCCGAACCGCTCGCCGAGGATGCCCGAGTCGCGCAGGACCGGCATCAGCGTGCCGAGCGCCGTCGTCGTCAGGGCGAGGGCCACGAGGATGGGTGCGTCGATCACCCCCGCAGCCCAGAGGATGATCGCGAGTACGAGCCCGAGGCCGAGCGAGATCGCCCAGCCGAGCCCGCCGAGCGAGAGCGGCTTGCCGCGGATCGCCTCGAACTCGATCTCGAGGCCCGCGAGGAAGAAGAGGAAGGCCAGTCCGAAGGTCGAGAGCGCCTCGATGAAGTCGTCGGGCTGGGCGAGGTCGAGCACCTGGGGTCCGATGACGATGCCGAGGACGATCTCCGCGACCACGATCGGGACCCTCACCCGCCGGGTGAGATCGGCCAGCACGGGGGCCGCGGCCGCGACCAGCGCGACCATCAGGATGTCCTGCCTGACCAACTCCACGCCGCCAACCTATCGGGGTGCGGCCGGTCGTCTCCAGTGGCGGCTCTACAATCGCCGCCGTTTACATGCGGCCGACACGGAGGTAACGGAAGAAAGATGAAGACAGGAATGAAGGCGACGGCGACCGTCGTGCTGAGCGCCCTCGCCCTCGGCGGGATCACGGCGCCGGCCAACGCCGACACCGCCGCACAGGCACAGGCCAAGCGGGCCTCTTGCGGGCCCAACTCGGTGAGCCAGGCCACCAGCACGTTTGCCACCTACGTCTACGACGTGAAGACCAAAAGGGTGCCCTGTGGCAAGGCCTGGAAGGTGATCAAGGCCTTCCACAAGTGCCGGAAGGCGAACGGCGGGAGTCGCGGGCATTGCAATTCCCGCGTGAAGGGCTTCAAGTGCAAGGAAGGCAAGCGCGACAACGTCGTCAAGGGCGTGCGTTACCGCGCGAACGTTTCCTGCAAGCGGGGTTCGAAGAAGGTCCGGCACGAGTACGAGATGGCCTACTAGGCCAACCGCGCACCGTTTTGCGAACGCCCCGGCAGCCCCGGGGCGTTCGTCGTTTCGGGGCCTACTCGGACTCGGCGTCGATCGCGAAGTCCTGGGCCATGCGCTCCAGGACCGCGTCGGCGGCGAGCTCGGCACCCGCCTCGGTCAGGTGCAGGCCGTCGGAGTCGCGCACGATCGTGTCCCTGCCGTCGATCTCCATCGAGTCGCGGTAGACGCCGCCGGGCGTGAAGATCGAGACCAGGTCGATGAGCCGGATCTGCGAGAGCCACGGCACCGCGGCCACCCGCACGGACTCGTTGACGAGCTGGGAGATCTCCCACTGGCGGTCGTTGCGCGAGCGCGGCACGCTCAGCCAGTAGAGGCGCTTGTCGGGATCGCCGAGGTAGGTCTGCATGATCTGGCGCACCCGGTTCGCGTAGACGGCGGCGTACTCGGGATTGCAGCACTCGACCTCCCCGCCGCCCGGAGCCTCCATCGGCAGGCCCTCGCCGGCGCCGATCAGCATGACGACGGCGTCCGGATCCTCATCGCGCACCTGGGCGCTCGAGACCTGGCCCCAATCGAGGAACTCGTCGTCGGAGATCGCGCTGCCGAGCTTTGGATCGCGCACGACCTCAACGCCCTGCGGCGAGAGGCGCCGCGCGAGCACCGCGTCCATCGGCGTCGACATCGAGTCGCCGGTCACGAGGAGCTTGTCGAGCTTGAGGTCGCCCGAGGGGTTGAGGCCGATCGCGGCAGGGTCGAACGAGCTCGGCGTCACCGGCGGGATTTCATCGGCGCTCCCGACCGCCGCATCGGCGAACGCGCCCTCGTCCAGCTCCGTTTCCGAGGAGAGACCGTCGGTGATGTCGGCTTGCACCCTCGCGAGCGGGGTGGCGTCCGCGATCCACTTCGTGGGCTCGCCGACCGCGGCGATGATGTCGCGCCCGATCCCGGGGCGGAGCTCCTCGGCCTGCTTCTTGACGGAGCCGCCGGAGAACACGACGAGGAGCGCGGCTGTGATCGAGATCGCCGCGACGGCCCACCAGGCGCTGAGCTTGCGCACCTCGGGCCGGTCGAAGCGGCTCATCTCGGAATCGTCTGCGTGAGTGGAAGGAGGCATAGCGACTCGGGGTGGTGGCCTAGAACTGGAAGTAGATGAACGGCGGCACGCCCTGGCTCGGCACCGTTGCGCCGACGAAGAGAATGACAGCAGCCAGGCCGAAGGCAAGCGCCACCGGGTTGCGCTGCTCGATCCACACCTGGGCGCGCTGGAGCGGGCGATGGGGGAGGAGCTGGAACCCGTAGACGACCACGACCGCGAGCACGATCGGCCACGCCCAGAGCGTCGCCTCGCCGCCCGTGAACAGCTGCTCGACGAACACGCCGAACTGGCTCAGGTCTGTCGAGCGGAAGAGGACGAGTCCCGCCGTGATCAGGTTGATCGCCACGAACCAGCGCACCCACGCCGGGAACGGGCGGCCGAGACGGCCCCTCGACCAGTGCTCGATCGACATCATCACGCCGTTGTAGGTGCCCCAGAGGGTCGTCGTCCAGGCGGCGCCGTGCCAAAGGCCCATCAGGGTCATCGTGAACAGCAGGTTGAAGTAGTTGCGGACGGTGCCGCGGCGGCTGCCGCCGAGCGGGATGTAGATGTAGTCGCGCACGAACCGCGACAGCGTCATGTGCCAGCGGCGCCAGAACTCCCGGAACGACTGCGAGCGCAGCGGGTTGTTGAAGTTTTGCGGGAAGACGAAGCCCATCAGCAGCGCGAGCCCGATCGCGATGTCCGTGTAGCCGGAGAAGTCGCAGTAGACCTGCGCCACCCAGCCGTATGCGGCGAGGACGAGGTCCGGCGTGCCGTAGGCCTGCGGGACGGCGAACACCGGGTCGACCAGCTCCCGCGCGAGCGAGTCCGCGATCGCCACCTTCTTGATCAAACCGAGGGCGATCAGTGAGATGCCGGCGCCGACGGCTACCCGGTTCGGGTCGCGCGGGGCCTTGAGCTGGGGGAGGAACTCGCTGGCGCGGACGATCGGCCCCGCGACGAGGTGGGGGAAGAAGCTCAGGTAGACCGCCGCGTCGACGAGGGATGCGGGCTCCGCATCGCCCCGCTTCACGTCGACGACGTAGGTGATCGCCTGGAAGGTGTAGAAGCTGATCCCGATCGGGAGCGCGACCTCGAGGAGGGGGAGGGGCATCCCGAGGCCGATCGAGTCGAGGACGTTGCCGACCTCCTCGGTGAAGAAGCCGTAGTACTTGAAGAGGCCGAGCGTCAGCAGGTCGAGCGTGACCGCGACGCGCACGATCCACTGGCGGCGTTTCGCGTCCTCGGCGCGCGCGATGGCCTGAGCGGCGATCTGGTTGCCGATCGTGATGCCGGCGAGGAGGAAGCAGAACTTCGGGTCGGCCGCTCCGTAGAAGACGTAGCTCGCGGCGATGATGAAGACCTTCCACAGCGCCTGGCGCGACATGAGCGCCCAGGAGATGAAGAGCACGATCGGGAAGAAGACCGCGAACTCGACTGTGGGAAAGAGCATCTTCGGAGCCTGAAGGGGTGGGGAGACCGCTCGGAACCGAAGCGGCGGCCACGCGTGAGCGCCGCTCTATAGTCCCCAGCGAAGAGCGGCGATGCTAGATCATGGAGCAGGGATGAGGGGGAAGCTTGAAGGCGCGCGGAGGCGCGTTTCGTTTGCGCTGCTCCTTTCGCTTCCCGTGCTCGCGGCGGCCGTGGCTGCAGGGGTCACCTCCGCGCCCCCGGCGCAGGCGGAGGTCAAGCCGTGCAGCGAGCTCTACCGGCTCGGCCCGAAGGGCAAGGCCCCCGGCTACCGCAAGCCGCCGCTGCTCGTGGGCGACTCCGTCGTCGGCTACGCGATGGAGCCGCTGCGCAAGCTCGGCTACCGCATCAACGCCCAGGGCTGCCGCACGTTCCCGCGGGGGATCAGGGCGATCAAGGACGAGGCGAAGAAGCGCAAGCTGCCGAAGCTGATCGTCGTCGCGCTCGGCACCGCCGGCAACGTCAAGCCCCAGAACATCAAGCGGCTGCTCGACTTCATCGGCCCCAAGCGCAAGCTGGTCCTGGTCACGCCGCGGAAGTTCGGAGGCCGCACGTTCAAGGGCGGGATCGATCCCGACGCCAAGGACTTCCACCGTGCCGCCGAGAAGTACCCCGATAGGGTCTTCGTCGTGCCCTGGGCCGAGTTCAGCGATCCCCACCCCGAGTGGTTCTATCCGGACAAGGTCCACCCGAATCCGGAAGGGCAGAAGTACTTCGTCGACCTCCTGGAAGCGGCGCTGTATGTCTAGGCGAGGCGGCCGCTGGGCCGCGGCCGCCTGTGTCCTCCTCGCGCTCGCCCCGGCAACGGCGAGCGCCGCGTGCGGCGGCGTCAAGCAGGAGGATCCGCGCCGGGACCGCAACCTCGGTCGCGCACCGCTCGCGATCGGCGACTCCGCGCTCCTCGGGGCGCTGCCCGAGGTCGCGAAGGTCGGGATCAGGGCGAACGCCCGCGGCTGCCGCCAGTACCCCGAGGGCCTCGCGCTCATGCGGAACCTGCGCCGCAAGGGCAAGCTGCCGCGCATGGTCATCCTCGAGCTCGGCTCGAACGGCGTCGTGACGAAGGGCAACATCCACGAGGCGCTTCACCTCGTCGGCAAGAAGGGCATGATCGCCCTGGTGACCCCGCGCGAGGCTAGCGGGGCCGGCACCCACGACATCGAGCTCATTCGCCGCGAGGCGGAGCGCCACAACCGGGTGAAGCTGCTCGACTGGGTGAAGTTCTCAGCCGGGCACTCGGCCTGGTTCCAGCCCGACGGCCTTCACCTGACCTACGCCGGCGCTGCCGCGATGGCGCGCCTCTTCGAGCGGGTCTTCAGGTGGCTGCCGAGTCCGCGCTGACCGCCTGAGGCGTGTACTGCCCCCGCTCGATCCGGCGACGCTCGGTCTCCGCGACGAGGTCGTAGGAGCGGGCGCAGCGGCCGCGCCGGATCACGCTCGGCGTGAACGGCCGCGCGGCGCGCATCGAGCGGACGGTCGCGCGGAAGGCGAGCTCCTGGGCGCGGGTCCAGCGCAGCCCGTAGTGCTCGCGAACCACCTCGGGCAGGCTGCCGAGCATGATCAGGTCGTGGACGCGCTTCGCCGGTTGGTGCGTGGCGGGCAAGGGGATCTCGAAGGCGGTCGCGTACCCGACCTCCCGGCCGTCGGGGGTCAGGTGCATCTTGTCGGAGTGGAGGGTCTCGTTCCACCAGGCGCGCCACTCGCGGTAGGTGGGCGGGGCGGCGTCGCGCGGCATCCCGAAGAGCTCGCCGAAGAGGATGTACTCCTGCCAGAGCTGCTCGTGCTCCTCGTCGGAGAGCTTGCGGACGAAGAGCTCGTAGAAGTAGGGGGCCGAGTCGGCGATCACCGCCATCGTCCAGAACATCAGCTCCGGGTCGAAGGCGGAGTACGGGGTGCCTTGCGGGTACGGCCCCGCGTCCTCGGGCAGCTCGCCCTTGACGCGGCTGTGCAGCCGGTGCACGAACGCCAGCGCCTTGTCGGCCTCCTCCCGGGTGCCGAAGAAGATCTCCTCGAAGACCTTGCCGGTGTGCGCGAGCCGCCGGAACGGCCGCAGCCGGCCCGCCGTGTTTTCGAGCGTTCCGGTGAATGCGACGGGGTGGAGGGCCCCGATCGCGAGCGCACGCTGGCCGAAGAAGAGGCCGACCGCACGCTCCTCGTGGATGCGGCGCAGGACGGAGCGGCCGCGCGGGAAGTAGCCCTCGTCGCGATCTGACAACACGGCGGGTCAGATGTTATCCGGCGCCCGAGCGGAGGGCAAGCACGCGGTCGACCGACTCCAGGAAGCGCTTGCGGTCCGTGCGCAGGACGCGGCGGAGCGCGGGCGCCGCGTCCGCCGCGGCGCCGAGGGAGGTGAAGAGGAGCAGGTCGGTTCCCGCCCGTGCGGCCGCCTTGGCGGCTGCGGTCGGGCCGCCGAACGCCGCGGTGGATGCGGTTTCGAGCGCGTCGGTGATCGAGACGCCCTCGAACCCGAGCCGGTCGCGGAGCTCGATCGTCGCGAGCTTGCGCGTCATCGCCGCCGGCTTGCGCGAGAACGCCGAGTAGACCGCGCTCGAGAGCATCACGAGCCGGCCCTCGCCGCCGCCGTCGGCGAACGTCTCGTACGGGACCTCGTCGAGCTTTCGCAGGCGCGTGGCGGAGAGCCCGATCCGCTGCACCGCGTCGTCGGTGTTGACGGCCGCCGCGCCGATGCCCGGGAAGTGCTTCGCGGTCGGGGCGACCCCGGCCCGCTCGAGCCCGGCGGCGAACGCCTCCCCGCAGGTGGCCACCTCTTCGGGGTCGCGCCCGAACGACCGGTTCTCGCCCTCGATCGCGCTGCCGGGGCGGGCGACGTCGAGCACCGGGGCGAGGTTTACGTTCACTCCGACCCGCGCGAGCATGCGCCCGGTCGCGGCGCCTTCGCGCGCGCACACGGCCTTGCCCGCATCGCCCATCTGCTCCGCGGAGAGGCGCGGCGGGCCGTCGAGGCGCTTTACGAGCCCGCCCTCCTGGTCGATCAGGACGAGCAACGGGTCGTCGAGCGCGCGGGGCCGGCGCACCTTCTGCAGCCTTCGCACGAGCCTTGCCGTCGCGCGCGGCGAGCCCGCGTTGTCCTCGAACAGGATCACCCCGGCGACGCGCCCCGCGCGGATCATCCGCCGCAGCCGCGGCGGCACCTCGCGCCCCTCGAAGCCCGTGACGATGCGCTGGCCGACGAGCTGCGCGTCGCTCAGGTCGGCGGCGCGCGACGCCGGTGCGGAGCTCCCGCCACCGAACCCGAGGCACCCGCAGAGCGCGAGCGCCGCCACCCCGACGAGCGCGAAGGGCATCCGCCTCAAGGCTCCGAGGTGACGGTGGAGGCCGCCACGAAGAGCGCGGCGTAGTGCTCGACGAGGCGCTCGCGGGAGACGTCGAGCCGGCCCTCGAGCCAGGCGACGACGAGCTCCGCCAGGCCGCCGACGAGCGCGATCGACGTCAGCTCGGAGTCCTGCTCGCTCATCGCCTTCTCACCGAGGAACTCACGGCCGCGCTCGCTCATGAGCGCGGCGAACTGGTGGATGGTCTCCGCCCGGCGCTCGCGCAGCGCCGGGGTGGTCATCGACTCGACCAGCATCGCCCGCGCGCGGCGAGGATCTTCGGTCAGCATCTCCACGAACGCCCCGACCGCGGCGCGCGCCTTCTCGAAGGCGTCGTGTGGTGCGGCATCCACGGCGGCGACGACGCCCACGGCGGCCTCGGCCGCGACCCGGTCGAACACGGCCAGGAGCAGCGCCTCGCGGTCGGCGAAGCTCTCGTAGAAGTAGCGCTCGGTGAGCCCGGCCTCGCCGCAGACGGCGCGAATCGTCACTCCCGTCCAGCCGTCCCTGCTGACCAGCTCGAGACCGGCCTCGATGAGCTTCGCCCGGCGCTCGGCTCGGCGGTCCTCGGCGCTGACCCCGCCGTACACGCGTGAGGTCTCGGTCACGGTTCCTAGGCTACGCCCGCGTCAGCTGCCCTGCATGCGCTCGAGCTCGCGGCCGAGCCGCTTCTCCACGGCCTCGGTCATCGCGAGCTGGAACATGCCGAGGAGCGCCTCGGAGGCGACCGGCCGCAGCCGCTCGAGCGCCTCACGCACCTTGGGCAGGTCGGTCTCCGGGCGCCCCTGGTCCTCGAACGGCTCCCAGATCTCCTTGACGAAGAGCTCGACGAACGTCTTCGCGATCGCGTCGGCCTGCTTGCGTAGCTCGCGGGCGACCGAGAGCGCGGTCTCGGTGGGGATCCCGAGCGCCCGGATCTCCATCGAGGCCCTTCCCAGCCGCGGGCTCAGCTCCTCGTAGTTGCCGTCGCCGAGCGGGCGCAGCAGGCCCAGCTTCTCGGCGCGGAGCAGCATCTCGGGCGCCTTCTCTCCCGCGTCGGAGAAGCGCTCGGCGAGCTCCTCGGCGCTCACGATCTGCGGCGTCTCCTCCTCGAACGGCGCCTTCACCGCGCGCGTGAACCGCAGCACCTCCTCGTCGGATCCCGCGGCGCTGTCGATCAGGCGCGCGATCGCCTCGAGCTTGAACCCGTCCGCCTGCAGCTCGCGGATGAGCTCGATCCTGCGGACGTGCTCCGCGCCGTAGTACCCGGTGCGCCCGCGGACCTCCGGCGGCGGCAGCAGCCCACGCGATTGGTGCGCCCGGATGTTCCGGACCGTCATCCCTGTCTCCCGCGCGAGCTCGTCGATCGTCAGCTCGTCGCGTTTGCGCTCGGCCACGCGGTGAGTCTACGTCGGCGGGCGGTGCCGGCCGGGTCAGCCCTTCCCTGCCAGCTCGTGGCGGCTCAGGCCGTCGAGCACGTGGCGCAGCTGCGGCGGCCCCTCGTCCTCGACGATCGCCATCGTCCCCGGCCAGTACGGGCTCACGCGGGCGCTCGCGCCGAGGAGCGACGGCGTGTGCACCCAGTTGCCGGTGTTCCAGAGCCTCGTCGGGCCCGCGGTCCAGCCGGCCTCCTCGCCCAGCGGTCCGCGCCTGTGCGTGTGGCCGAAGATCACGTGGTCGGCCTGGATCTCGAGCCTCTTCACGACCTCGCCCATCGCGGTGATCCCGGCCTTGGCGATCGCCTTCGGCGAGAGGTCGGGTGCGACGGGGCCAAGCCCGAGCCGGTTCGCGATGCCGACCGCGCCGGGAAGCGCGACGGAGCCGAGCAGCCAACTGCGCATGCGCGCGACCCGGCTCTCGGAGCCGGAGAGCATCTTCCACACGCGCAGCGACGGGTCGGCGCCGCCGGGCCGCTCGCCCACCGTCGCCTGCGCGAGACCGAAGAGGAAGCCGTAGACCGGGGCCTGTACGCGCTCGTACTCGTCGGCGAGCGCCGCGGGCTCGTCCGGCGGGGCGAGGGGGTCGGGGCCGCCCGGCGAGATCCCGAGCAGGCGCTCGACCAGCGCGACGCCCAAGCGCTCGAGCGTGGGAATCGTCAGGTGGCGGTCCAGGTAGTGCCCGTGCGTCGCGTAGACGTCGTCGCGGACCCAGGTCCCGGGGTAGGCGAAGCGCACCCGCGAGGATCCGAGAAGCCCGGCGAGCTCGCCGAGCGGGCCTTCGCCGGGGTCGCCGATCTGTTCGAGGCCGAGCGGCCCCTCGCCGTCGAGCGCGCGGCGCTGCAGCCAGGGCTCGACCAGGTGGTGGTCGTGGTTGCCGGCCACGAGCACGATCTCCGCATCACCGACGGCCGCCCCGATCGCCGCGAGCGGCTCGGCCGCGCGCTCGAGCGCCTCGGGCAGTGGGCGATCGCGCAGCTCGATCACGTCGCCGAGCAGAACGAGCCGGTCGACGCCGTCGAGCTCCGCCGCGAGCAGCTCGCGGATGTCGGCTCGCTGCAGCAGGTCGACGCCGCTGCCGGAGCCCAGGTGCAGATCGGAGATCAGCGCGGTGCGCACGAGCGCATCCTGCCAGCGCCAGTCGCCGCACGCGCTTAGGCTGGGGGCATGACCGATCGGCGCGAGCCGCCGCGCTCACCGATCCCCCGCCTCTTCGGCGCCGGGGCGAGGGGCGCCCGTGCGGTCGCGGACGCAACGGGCCTGGACGAGGTCGCCGAGCGCAGCGTCGAGGAGGCGATCGTCACCGCGCTCGAGAGCCCGGCGGTCGCCCGCGCGCTGCACCGCGCGCTTCGGACGGAGGCCGCCGCCGAACCGATCGAGGAGGTGCTGACGAGCCCCGCGCTCGGCCGGGCGCTCTCGAGCCCGGAGGTGGAGAAGGCGATCGT
>ERZ777003.3275-NODE-3275-length-16139-cov-7.064412_pt1 | contig 16139 bp, 15 predicted proteins | sample MGYA00374956_ERZ777003 | MGnify/ENA primary metagenome ERZ777003 (study PRJEB29302, sample SAMN06268252) | bioreactor metagenome | isolation source: Joint BioEnergy Institute, California, USA | place: USA:Joint BioEnergy Institute, California, USA | collected... | reverse complement strand
AAACAGGCCGTTCGGGATGTCGTCGTGACAGAATTCGAGCAGCCGGTCGCGCCACCACGCGGCGAATCGTTTCCCCTCCTCGCAGTTGCGCATCGCGAGGAAGCCGAGGTTGTAGACGCCGTGCTTGAGCGAGCCGATCTCGTTGTCCAGGATCGCCTGCCGTTGCTCCTCCGGCATGGTCAGGTGCGGTGTCAGGACCACCGAGTGCCCGGCCTCGAGCAGCTCCAGCACCGGATCGAGCCGCGCGAACAGGGCGATGTCCGGATCGAGATAAATGACGTGCTCCGCCCCCTCCTGCGTGAGCAGGCGGTGCAGCATCGGCCCCTTCACCGCGGTGCAGAGCTCGACGACATCATGCCCGAAGGCCCAGGACCGCCAGTCCGGGATCCCGAGCTCGGACAGGTGCACGACGCCCTCGAACGCCTCCGTACGGAGGTCGAATTCGAATCCGGGCGGAGGCTCGTCCACCAGGCAGAGCCAGAGCGTCCATTCGGGGTGATGGCGCCGCACCGTCTCGGCCAGCACCCGCGCCCGGTCGAGATAAGCGAAAGATGCAGAGGTAAAACAATGCACCCCGCTCTTCCGCAAGGTGTGCAACGCCTTAACGTGCATAATGCAACCCCTGCCGGCGAGCGGCGCCAGGACGGCTAGACTTGCGGGAGATCATTCCCCGCCTCTAGCTCATCACCGATGGCACCGCAACGCTCGGGTATTGTTTACCAACAATGAATGATTAACGGTTGATCAATATGCCTGGATCACCAACCGTTGATCCGGTCCCAGATAGCGATCACGTCCTCGCCGCCCTCGACCACGTGATAGCGGTCATATGCGGCGGCGGTCAGGCAGGCGTGATTCGGCGCGATGCGGACTCGCGCGCCGACCGGCAGCCGGTCGAAGGGCAGCGGCGAGCCGGACTCGCTGCGCACCTCGCCATGCTCCTGATGAGTCCGGGTCACGATCGCCTCGCCGAAGCTCGGACGGCCAGCGCGGTCGAGCATCAGGCCGAAGCCGTAGTCGCGCGGCGCCGCCTGGGTGCTGCGGTCCTTGGACAGCGCCAGCGCCCCGGCGTCGAGCAGCACGGCGCCGCGCTCCGGCTTCCGCCCAATGACCGAGGCGAGGACAGTGAGCGCGATGTCCTCCGGCCCGTGGGTGCCGAGCTGCATCTGGAACAGGTCGCCGAACATGTACACGCCGGCCCGCACCTCGGTGACGCCGGCGAGCGAGCGCGCGTGCAGCGCGGTCGGCGAGGAGCCGAGCGAGACGATCTCCACCCGATGCCCTGCCGCGCGCAGGCGTTCGGCGGCGCGCACCACCCCGGCGCGCTCGGCCTCGGCGATCGCCTCCATCTCGCCCGGCGAGCGGCCCGCATAGGAATGGCCCGCATGGGCCAGCACCCCGGCGAGGCGTGGCCCGAGTCGGGCGGCGATGCCGATCAGCGCGTCGGACTCCGGCGCAACGCCTCCGCGGCCCTCGCCCACATCCACCTCGACCAGGGCGCGCACCGGTCCGGGATGGGCGGCGATGGCGGCGGCGGCGTCCGGATCGTCGGTGATGACCTTCACATCCGCGCCGGCCGCGTTCAGCGCCGCCACGCCATCGAGCTTCGCGGGCGCGATGCCGACGGCGTAGATCTGGTCGCGCCAGCCACCCTCCGCGAAGTAGCGCGCCTCGGCGAGCGTGGAGACGGTGATCGGGCCGTTCCCTGGCGCCGCGAGCGCCGCGACCTCCCGGCTCTTCGCGGTCTTGAGATGCGGGCGCAACCGCACGCCCGGATGGCGCGCGATGGCGTCCTCCATCGCCGCGAGGTTGCGCCTCAGGATGCCGAGATCGAGCACCAGGCAGGGCGTCGGCAGGTCGTCCAGCGTCGTCATGGACACGGAGACTACCGCCTGTGCCCCGCCTGCGCCAGGAAGCGGCGAGGGAGGGTCAGGCCGCCCGCGGCGGCAAGGCCCATTCCGTCTCGGGATCGAGCGGCAGGACCGGGCGCGGCAGGTGCTTCCAGTCGAAGCGGGTAAGGATCGGGCTGGTGAGGCCGGGGCAGTCCACCTCGACGATCTGCTCGTGCCGGAAGAACTCGTCGAAGCCGCCGCGGAAATGACCGCGGGACTTCACCACCACCGCGCGCGCCTTGCCGATGTCGAGGCCGAGATGCTCGAAGAACACCGGATCGGCGCATTGCGCGCGGCGCGAGACGACGACGACGGCGATGCCGCCGATCTGCAGCGCCGCGGTCGGGCCGAGATCAACCGCGGTGTTGGCATAGATGCCGCGCCGGCCGGAGACCTTGCCGTCCGAGAGCGCGCGCACCTCCGCCTCGGCCGCGAAGGGCCTGCTGAACGGGTCGTCCGCGGTGAGCGTACCCTGGGGCCGGTTGAACCGCGCCGTGAAGCGCGCGCCGCGGCCGAGGCGGTGCGCCTCCTCGGCCAGCATCGGGTCGTGGATGATGCCGATCAGGCAGTCCCGGACATCCGCCTTGTGGAACGCTTCCAGGATGTACATCGTGTTCCCGCGCGCGCCGCCGCCCGGATTGTCGGCGACGTCGGCGAAGGCGAGCGGCACCGGGCTTTCCTTCGCGCGGCGCACGGCATCCTCCAGCGGCGTGAGGTGCGCCACGAAACGATGCCGGCGCTCCCAGGTCGCAAGGGCGAGTTCATCCGCCAGCGCCTCCGCCGCCTCCGCCTCGGTCGCGGTGACGATGATCGCCATGCCGTTGTAGGACGTGTCGCCGTAGGCGAAGCCGCCCATCACCGAGACGTTGAGGATGCGCGGGTCGGCCGCCTGCCGCTCCTGGCCGAGGTTGATGACCTCCGCATAGGGCCCCTGCGCGGTCAGCATGCTGACCGTCGGCGCCACGATCGGCAGGCGGCGGAAGGCGCGGTGGGTGCGCAGGCCGCCCATCAGGCGACGCAGGTGCTGCGCGCTCTCCGCGCCGCGCTCGCGCAGGTCGAGATGCGGGTTGGTGCGGTAGCCGACGAAGACGTCGCACAGCGCGACCATCCGGTCGGAGACATTGGCGTGCAGGTCGTAGCTGCACACCACCGGCACCTCCGGGCCGAGGATGTCGCGGATCAACTGCTGCACCGTGCCCTCGGGATCGTCGTCGCCCTCGGCGAGGCCGGCGCCGTGCAGCACGCAATAGACGCCGTCCACCTGGCCGCGCAGCGCCTCCAGCCCGCGGCGCCAAATTTCCATCATCTCGGCGAAGACGGAGGCGCGGACCGGACCGTTCGGCTCGGACATGGCGAGCAGGATCGGGCGCGGCTGCCACGGCCCGGCCGCGTCCATGTCGGCGACGAAGCCCGGCATCTCGGCGAGCATGCGCGGCACCGGCGCGCGGGCGTCGGCGAGCATCGCCTCGCCCTCGAACCAGCGATGCGCGAAATCCTCGCGCTCCGCCAGAGGGGCGAAGCGGTTGCACTCGATCGAGAAGCCGAGCAGCGCGACACGCGGACCGTTCACAGCGACACCCCCATCAGCTCGGCGATGCGCGGCGTGGCCTTGAGGCCCGTGCCGGTCAGCACCACCACTGTCGTCTCCTCGGCGCGGATCGCCCCGCTTGCCAGCAGCTTGCCGAAGGTCGCCGCGGCCTGGGCGGAGGTCGGCTCGACATAGATGCCGCTCCGCGCCAGCTCGAGCGTCGCCGCGCCGATCTCCGCCTCGCTCAGCATCACCGCGCCGCCGTCGCTCGCGCGCAGCACCTCGAGCACCTCCGGCAGCCGGATCGGCTGGGCGATCGCGGTGCCCTCCGCGATGGTCGGGGCCGGCGCCGCCTCAGGCGCACCCAGGAACGCCCGCGCGATCGGCGCGCAGTTCTCAGGCTGCGCGGCGAAGATGCGCGGCAGGCGCGCAATCTCGCCGGCGCGCTTCAGCTCCTCGAAGCCGATGCCGCAGCCGAGCACGTTCGACCCCGCGCCGCAGGGGACGATGACGTTGTCCGGGGCACGGAAGCCGAGATCCTCCCACAGCTCATAGGCGAGCGTCTTGGTGCCGTGCAGGAAGAACGGATGCCAATTGTGGGAGGCGTAGAAGATGCGCTCCGCCTGGCGCAGCGCCTCGTCCGCGCAGTCCTGGCGGCTGCCGGGAACCAGCTCGATCTCGGCGCCGCTCGCGCGCGACTGCACGGTCTTGGCCGGGGAGGTGCTCGCCGGCACCAGGATCTTCGCCCGCATCCCGCCCGCCGCCGCATAGGCCGCGATGGCGGCGCCGCCATTGCCGGAGGAATCCTCCAGCACCTGCGCTACCCCCTGCGCCCGCAGCAGCGAGAGCATCACGCTCGCCCCGCGGTCCTTGAAGCTGCCGGTCGGCATGAACCACTCGCATTTCAGCAACGCGGTGGCGCCGGCGATGGTGCGCGGGACCAGCGGCGTGCAGCCCTCCCCCATGGTGATCGGATCCTCCGGCGCGAAGGGCAGCGCGGCGGCATAGCGCCAGAGGGAGCGCCGGTCGCGGCGAATCGCGTCTCGCGTGATGCCGGGCAGCGGCGTCAGCAGCAGCGGCGCCTGGCCGTCGCCGCACCAGCGCGGCGTGTCGAGCGGCCAGGTGCGGCCGGTTCGGGGGTCGAGATAGGCAACGGGCTGGGTCATGGCGGCCGAAGCGTCGCTTGCCGGGCCGGCCCCGGCAAGTCCATCCTCCCCCCATGACCGAGCTCGAAACCGCCGTCGCCCGGCTCACCGCGGACCTCGTCCGCATCGACAGCCGCTCCTTCGTCTCCAACCTCCCGGTCGCCGAGCGGATCGAGGCCGAGCTCGCCGGCTTCGAGATCGAGCGCCTCGACTACACCGACGCCCGGGGCGTGAAGAAGCGCGCCCTGGTCGCCCATCGTGGGCCACCGGGCGGCTATGCCCTCTCGGGCCACATGGACACCGTGCCGGATACGGGCTGGCAGGATGACCCCTTCTCCGCCCGCATCGACGAGCAGGGCTTCCTGCACGGGCTCGGCAGCGCCGACATGAAGGGCCAGGTCGCCGCCGCCATCCTCGCCGCCAAGGCGGCCGACAAGGACACCCCCGTCACCCTCCTCCTCACTACCGACGAGGAGACCACCAAGCAGGGGGCGCGCCTGATCGCGCAATCCTCCACCCTCGCCCGCTCCCTCGGCCTGCTCGGCATCATCGTCGCGGAGCCGACGCGGCTCGCCCCGGTGCGCGGCCACCGCTCGCACATCAACTTCACGGCAGAGGCGGAGGGCGTCCAGGCCCACTCCGCCCTCGGCACGGGGGTAAACGCCAACTGGCAGCTCATCCCCTTCCTCGCCGAGATGCGGAGCCTGCACGAGCGCCTGCGCAGCGATCCCGCGCTTCAGGATCCCGCCTACGACCCGCCCTTCTCCGACTTCAACCTGATCCTCGACAACCATGGCACGGCGCTGAACGTGACGGTCGCGCGCGCCACCGCCGGCATCAAGTACCGCTACAGCCGCTCCATAGATCCCACGCCGGTCGTCGAGGCCGTGCGCGCCGCCGCCGCCCGCGCGGGCATCCGCCTCACCGAGCAGCGCGAGGGCCCGCCGCCCGAGCTCCCCGAGGACCACCCGCTGATCCAGCTCGCAGTCCAGCACACCAACCAGCGTGCCCGTACCGTCCCCTACGGCACGGATGCGTGCGAACTGCAGGCGATCGCGCCCTGCGTCGTCCTCGGCCCGGAATCCTCGGACACGATCCACACCCCGCAGGAGCGCGCGCGCATCGCCGACCTCGCCGCCGCGGTGCCGCTCTTCGGCCGCCTGCTGGCGGCGGGGCGCACCTGAGAGAGAGGCGCGGCGCGAACCGGCCGGGGGCCTCAGCCGCCTCCCTCTCCGAGCAGCCGGTCGATCGCCCGCGCCAGCGCCACGTCCCGCTCCGAGAGCCCGCCCGCGTCGTGGGTGGTCAGCGTGATCTCCACCCGGTTCCAGACATTCGACCATTCCGGGTGGTGGTCATGCTTCTCCGCGAGCAGGGCGACGCGGGCCATGAAGCCGAAGGCCTCCGAGAAGTCGCGGAAGCGGAACTCTCGCCGGATGGCGTCGCGCTCCGCCAGCACGGTCCAGCCCGGCAGGGTGCCGGGCAGGGCGGCGCGGGCGGCGGGGTCGAGCCGGGCGATGGGCATGACGCGTCCTTCCTCCACTTCGTGACTTTGTGCCCCGGGACGGCTTGACGCCGCGGCCGGCGCGGAGTCCGTTGGCACTCGTGATGCGCCATGGCACGCCCCCGACCGCCGAGGATATCGTCGAGATGGCCGAGACCGCCCTCGCCGCCATCCCCGAGCCGCTGCGCAGCATGGTGCGCGGCACCGCGATCGTGGTCGAGGACGCGCCCGACGACGACATCCTGGACGAGATGGGCCTCGAGAGCCCCTGGGAGCTCACCGGCCTCTACCGCGGCGTTCCGCTCACGCAGAAGAGCATCTCCGACGTTCCCTCCGCGCCGGACACGATCCTCCTGTTCCGCGAACCGATCCTGCTGGAGTGGATCGAGACCGGGGAGGACCTGTTCCGCCTGGTGCGCAACGTGTTGATCCACGAGATCGGCCATCATTTCGGCCTTTCCGACGAGGACATCGAGCGGCTCGAACGCGACGGATAGCACGGGCACGCCCGGAAAGGGCGGCCGCCGCAGGCCCCGCCTGCTCGTTCGGCATGGGCAACCCTCCGGCAGCGGCGGCGTTGGGCCGCCGAGGACCTGCTGCGGAGACGCCCGACATGCTCTATTGGACTCTGATCTTCCTCGTCATCGCCCTGATAGCCGGGCTATTCGGCTTCGGCGGCGTGGCCTCGGCCTCGGCGGGCATCGCCAAGGTCCTGTTCGCGATCTTCCTGGTGCTGTTCATCATCTCGCTCATCGTCGGGGTGATCGGCAGGGCCTGACGCGGCACCGGGGGAAGGCGCGGACCGATGCGGCGCTGGCGCGGAACGGCTCCGGCCCTGGCGGCGGTCGGGTTGACCCTGGCGGAGGGCATCCTGCCCGGCCTGGCCGTCGCGCAGGCGCCCTCGCCCCCATCGGCCTCGCCCCCACCCGCCCAGGCCCAACAGCCGCAGGCGCGCCCGCCGCAACAGCCCCCGACGGCACCCGGCACCGCCGCCCCGTCCTCGCCCCAGGCCCGGGGCGCGGCGCAGGGCGCGGCGGCCGCGCATCTGTGGTTCGACCCGACGCAGCTCCCGACCTTCACCGGCACGGTCGAGAGCTACCTGCCCAACCCACGCGGCGAGATCGATCGCCTGGTCTTCCGCGAGGGCCCGCAGGTGGTCTTCCCACCTGACCTGGCGGAGGGGGTGCGCCAGGCCGCCCCTCCCGGCCGGCCCATCACGGTCTGGGGCATCCGCGCGCGCAACGCGCCGGTCATCACCATGCTCGCCTATTCGGCGAACCCCGCGGAGATGCCGCCGGTACTGGTGGACCGGCTGCATCTCCGCCCCGCCGAGCCGGGGCAGCTCGAGCGGCCGACGCCGTTGGCCGTCGGCGGCGTGGTCAAGGCGCCCTACTACACGCCCCAGGGCGAGGTCGCCGGCGCGATCCTCGATGACGGCTCGGTCGTTATCCTCACCGCGCGGGCGATGCCGCCGGCCCAGCCGCTTCGCGACCTGTTCCGGCCGGGCGCGCGACTGGCTGCGGAGGGCGTCGGCTACGCCGGCGAGGCCGGGCGCGCCCTGTTCGCCGAGCGGATCGGCGGATCGCCCGAGACCCTGCAGCCGGTGCCGGCGAACGCCGCCCCGGAGAAGCCGGCCGGGGATGCACCACCGGCCGGAGCATCACCCGAGGCGGCGCCCGCCGCTGCGCCACGGCAGCAGCAACGCTGACCGCACTTGCGCATGGCGGAGTCCACCACGAACAGCGCCGCACCCGGAACGGCAGACGACCCGCACGAGGCGGCGCCGGTGCGGAGCGAGGGCTTCCTCCGCCGCTTCGTGCGCCTGGCAGGCGGCTACTACACCTCCGATGAGAAGTGGTCGGCCTGGGGGCTGACGCTCGGGGTGGTGGTGCTCACCCTGCTGCAAATCGGCGTGCAGGTGCGGTTCAACATCTGGAACCGCGACTTCTTCAACGCGCTGGAGAGCCGCGACCGCGCCGCCTTCTTCGGCCAGATGTACCTGTTCGTCGGCCTCGCGCTGGCGAGCATGGTCACCGCGGTCTTCGCGCTCTACGTCCGCCAGATGCTGCAGCTCAACTGGCGGCGCTGGCTCGTCTTCCGGCTGCAGCAGCGCTGGCTCGAGGGCTCGCGCCACTATCAGCTCAACTTCCTGCCCGAGGCGGCCGACAACCCGGACCAGCGCATCAGCGAGAACACCCGCTGGGCGACCGCGATGGCGGTGGACCTCGCGGTCGGGCTGATGACCAGCCTGCTGATGCTGGTCTCCTTCGTCGGCATCCTCTGGACCCTGTCCGGCCCCCTGCACGTCGCGCTCGGCGCCAACGAGTTCGAGGTCCCGGGCTACATGGTCTGGGCCGCGCTGCTCTACGCCCTGGTCGGATCGGGCCTCACCTACCTGCTCGGCCGCCCGATGGTACAGATCAACATCCGGCGCAACGAGGCCGAGGCCGACCACCGCTTCGCGCTGGTCCGCGTGCGCGAGAACTCCGAAGGCATCGCGCTGATCCGCGGCGAGAAGGACGAGGACCGCGGCCTCCGGCGGGCCTTCGGCCAGGTCGTCCGGGTGATGCTGGACCTGATGCGCTCCGAGCGGCGGCTGATGTGGCTGACCTCCGCCTACGGCATGGTCGCGACCGTCTTCCCGATCCTGGTCGCGAGCCCGCGCTACTTCGCCGGCGCCATCACCCTCGGCGTGCTGATGCAGATCAGCGGCGCCTTCTTCGAGGTGACCAAGGCGCTCAACTGGTTCGTGGACAATTTCCCGCGCCTCGCCGACTGGCGGAGCCATGTCGAGCGCGTCGTCGCGCTGGAGGACACCTTCGACGCGGCCGAGGAGATGGAGACCGAGGGCCGGATCGAGATCGTCGAGGGCCCGACGCCGGACGGGCGCGAGGTCCTGGCCTTCCGCGACCTCCAGATCGCCAGCGCCGAGGGGGCCGTCGTGATCCAGGAGGCGAACGCGGAGATCCAGGCCGGGGAGAAGGTGCTGATCGTGGGCGAGAGCGGCACCGGCAAGTCCACCCTGTTCCGCGCCATCGCCGGCGTCTGGCCCTGGGGATCGGGGCAGATCCGCATCCCTCCGCGCGAGCAGATGATGTTCATGCCCCAGCGCCCCTACCTGCCGCTCGGCACGCTGCGCGCCGCGGTGGCCTACCCCGCTGGCCCCAAGCACTTCAGCGACGCGGCGGTGGTCGCGGCGCTGGAGCGAAGCGGCCTGCCGCACCTGGTGGGGCGGCTCGACGAGGAGGAGCGCTGGGACCGCATCCTCTCGCTCGGCGAGCAGCAGCGCCTCGCCTTCGCGCGCCTCCTGCTGCACAAGCCGCGCTGGGTGTTCCTCGACGAGGCGACGGCGGCGCTCGACGAGGCGAACCAGGATGCGATGATGCGGCTGTTCCAGGAGGAGCTGAGCGGGAGCGCCCTTGTCTCGATCGGCCACCGGCCCGGGCTCGACCGGTACCACGACCGGACGCTGACGCTGCTGCGCTCCGCCGACGGGGCACGGCTGACGGCGCGGCGGCGGCCGCGGCAGCCTCCGGGGCGTTCCTCGGCGCCGCGGCGCCCGGCCGAGCCGGTGGTGGCGGCGGGCCGGGGCGCGCTGCGCCGGCTGTTCGGCCGCGGCAGCGGCGAGGCGTGAGGCGACGCCGGCCGAAGGCGCCGAGTCCGGCCTCCCTTGGCCGCCCGGATCTCCATCCCTGCACACGCGAACGGGGCCGCCCCGGTCGGGACGGCCCCGTCGTGCTCTGTGGGCGCCGGACCGCCTTGGTCGTCAGCGCCAGACCGGCCGGCCGAGATTGATGTCGTTGCCGCTGGTGACCGCGCCGCCGAGCGCCCCGACGCCGCCGCCGATCAACGCGCCGGTGCCGGCATTGCCGCCGGTCAGGGCGCCGACGCCCGCCCCCGCACCGGCGCCGAGCAGGCCGCCCGAGATCGCCCGGTCGGACGTGCTGTAGCCGCAGGCCGACAGGCCGAGGCCGGCAGCGGCCAGGAGGGCGAGGCCGAACTTCCGCGTCATCGCGCAGGTCTCCGTTTTGTCCTGCCGGGAAAACGCTCGCTCCCCCAAGGGGGTTGCCCGGTTCCCCGATTCCGCCCTTGAGCCGGGGCGCCGGGGCGGGTAAGGCACCCCGTCCCCGGCCGGCGCGCGGAATCGTGACATCACCAGCGCCGGCGGCCGGGCGGCGCCCCGTCTTTGCCGCCACCGGAAGGCTGCCTGCGCATGTTCTCCCGCCTGTTCGGCTTCCTCTCCGCCGACATGGCCATCGACCTCGGCACGGCGAACACCCTGGTCTACGTCAAGGGTCGGGGCGTCGTGCTGAACGAGCCCTCGGTCGTCGCCATCGCCGACCTGCGCGGACGCAAGCAGGTCCTCGCGGTGGGCGAGGAGGCCAAGCAGATGCTCGGCCGCACCCCGGGCAACATCGCCGCCATCCGCCCCCTCCGCGACGGCGTCATCGCCGACTTCGAGGTGGCGGAGGAGATGATCAAGCACTTCATCCGCAAGGCGCACAACCGGCGCCGCTTCGCCTCGCCCCTGGTCATCGTCTGCGTCCCCTCGGGCTCGACGGCGGTGGAGCGCCGCGCCATCCAGGAGAGCGCCGAGAGCGCCGGCGCCCGGAAGGTGCTGCTGATCGAGGAGCCGATGGCCGCCGCGATCGGCGCCGGCCTCCCCGTGACCGAGCCCTCGGGCAGCATGATCGTGGACATCGGTGGCGGCACCATCGAGGTCGCGGTGATCTCGCTCGGCGGGATCGTCTACGCGCGCAGCGTGCGCGTCGGCGGCGACAAGATGGACGAGGCGATCATCAACTACATCCGCCGCCACCACAACCTGCTGATCGGCGAGAGCACGGCCGAACGGATCAAGATGGAGATCGCCTCGGCCGCCCCGCCCGAGGACGGCAGCGAGGGCGCCCTGACCGAGGTGAAGGGCCGCGACCTGATGCACGGCGTCCCGCGCGAGGTCGTGGTGAGCCAGCGCCAGATCGCCGACAGCCTCGCCGAGCCGGTCGGCCAGATCGTCGAGGCGGTGAAGGTGGCGCTGGAGAACACCCCGCCCGAGCTCGCCGCCGACATCGTGGACAAGGGCATCGTGCTGGCCGGGGGCGGGGCGCTGCTCAACCGCCTGGACCAGGTGCTGCGCGACGCGACCGGCCTGCCGGTGATCGTGGCCGAGGAGCCGCTCTCCTGCGTCGCGCTCGGCACGGGGCGGACGCTTGAGGAGATGAAGCGTCTTCGCCATGTGCTAACCTCCATGTACTGATTCTCGGCCCAGGCCGGGGGTCCGGCGGGGGGCCCGTCGGCCGGCGGAGGGGGGTCCGGACCGAATCGTGTTGCGTCTCAGCATTCCGCTGCGGCAGGCGCTCGCCCGGCTCACCTTGCCGGTGCTGGTCGCCATGGCCTTCGGGACCATCCTGCTCGGCAAGGCGGATGCGCTGCTGGCCGAGCGCGCCCGCATGGCGCTCGCCGACATCCTCGCCCCGCTCTGGGCAGCGATGGCCGAGCCGCTGCGCACCGCGCGGGACGCCGTGGAGGAGGCGCGCGGGCTGCTCGCCCTGCGCGCGGAGAACGCCCGGCTGCGCGAGGAGAACGAGCGCCTCCGCCGCTGGCTGGCCGCGGCGCTCGCGCTCGAGGCGGAGAACGCCCTGCTGCGCCGCCAGCTCGCCTTCATCCCCGATCCCGCGCCGCACTTCGTCACCGCTCGCGTCGTGGCCGATGGCGGCGGCACCTACGCGCGCGCCGTGCTGCTCGCCGTCCATCCCGGCCACACCGTCCGCAAGGGCCAGGTGGCGCTGGACGAGCGCGGCTTCGTCGGCCGGGTGACCGAGGTCGGCACCCGCTCCGCCCGCGTCCTGCTCGCCACCGACGTCAGCAGCCGCATCCCCGTGACACTGGAGGGCAGCCGGGCGCGGGCGCTGATGATCGGCACCAACGGCCCGCGGCCACGTCTCGCCTACTGGCCCGAGGGGGTCCGGCCGGCGGAGGGCGAGAGGCTGGTGACCAGCGCCGAGAGCAACCTCTTCCCCGGCGGCCTGCCGGGCGGCGTGGTGCGCTGGTCGGAGGCCGGCACGCCGGAAGTCGAGCTGTTCGCCCGGCTCGACCGCCTGGACCTGGTGCGCCTGTTCGACTTCGACACCAGCGGCATCCTGCCGCCCGAGGCGGTAGCGCGTCCGGAGCAGACTCGGGGCCGCAGCAGCGCCAGAACGGCCGCTGCTACCATGGCGCGGCAATGATCGGAGGCCCCCCCGGCGCGGCGCCGCCACGGCCATCCCCGCAGGGGCGCAAGGAGCCGCCCCCTGGCCTGCTGCACCGCCTCGATGCCCTGGGCCGGGCCAGCCTGCCGGGCGTCGCCACGGCCGGGCTCATGGTCCTCGCCGCCGCGCCGCCCGCCGGGCTGCCGGGCGCGGTCGCGGCGGTCTGCCTGCCGGCGGTGTTCTTCTGGTCGGCCTTCCATCCCGCCGCGATGCCGGCGCCGGTGGTCTTCGCCCTCGGCCTGTTGCAGGACCTGCTCGGCCTCGCGCCGCTCGGCACCGGGGTGCTCACCCTGTTGCTCGTCCATGGAGCGGTGACCCGCTGGCGGCGGCCGATCGCGCGGCAGACCTTCCTGGTCGTCTGGGTCCTCTATTGCGCCGCAGCCGGGGCCGCCGCGGCGCTGGGCTGGGCGCTGCAATTCCTCCTGACGCTGCGCCTGCCGGCCCTGACTCCGGCCTGGCACCAATTCCTCCTCACCATCGGCCTTTACCCGCTGCTCGCCTGGCCAATGGGATGGCTTCACCGGACGGTGGTCCGGGTGGAGGAGGAGGCGGGGGCGTGATCGGCCCACCGTGGCGGCGGCATGGCGCATGGCTGCGCTGGCGCCGCCGCGCCATCCCGGGGCACGGCCTCGGCGGCAGCCTCGGCACCAGCGCCCGCCGCGAGGAGGAGCGCCGCCGCGGCGTCTTCACCCGCCGTACCCTCCTGCTCGCTTCCGCCCAGCTCGGCGCCTTTGGCTTCCTCGGCCACCGGCTCTGGCGGCTGCAGGTCGAGGAGGGCGCGCGCTATGCGACGCTGGCCGAGGAGAACCGGATCAGCGTGCGGCTGATCGCGCCGCCGCGCGGCCGGGTGCTCGACCGTCAGGGCCGCGTGGTCGCCGGCAACCGGCTGAACTGGCGCGCCCTGCTGGTCCCCGAGCAGACCGCCGACGTCGCGGCCACGATCGACACCTTCTCGCGCATCGTCCCCCTCGCCGAGCACGAGCGGGCGCGCATCGAGCGCGAGCTGCGCCGCCGGCGCCGCTTCGCCCCCGTGGTGCTGCGCGAGTTCCTCGACTGGGAGGAGATGGCCCGGATCGAGCTGAACGCGCCCGACCTGCCGGGCATCAGCGTGGACATGGGCACGACCCGGATCTACCCGGAGGGCGAGGATCTCGCCCATGTCGTGGGCTACGTCGCGCCGCCGAGCGAGGCCGACATCGGCGAGGACCGGCTGCTGGAACTGCCCGGCATCCGCATTGGCCGCGCCGGGGTGGAGCGCCACCACGACCGGGTCCTGCGCGGCCGCGCCGGCGCCACGCAGCTCGAGGTCAACGCGGTCGGCCGCGTCATCCGCCAGCTCGACCGGCGCGAGGGCATCCCCGGCCAGGACGTCCAGATCACCATCGACGCCGCCTTGCAGAAGGCGGTGCGGGCCAAGATCGCAGAGGGCACCACCGCCGTCCTGCTCGACGCGCGCAACGGGGAGGTGCTGGCGATGGCGACCAAGCCCTCCTTCGATCCCAACCTGTTCAACTCCGGCGTCTCGGCGGCGCAGTGGCGGCAATGGACCGCCTCGCGCTCGACGCCGCTGATCAACAAGGCGACGAACGGCCTCTACGCGCCGGGCTCGACCTTCAAGATGGTCGTCGGACTCGCCGCGCTCGAGGCCCGGGTCTGCACGCCCGGGGAGCGCGTGCACTGCCCCGGCCACATGGACCTCGGCAATACGCGCTTCCACTGCCACAACCGCGGCGGCCACGGCGGCGTGGACCTCCGCGCGGCGCTGAAATACTCCTGCGACGTCTATTTCTACGAGATGGCCAAGCGCCTCGGCATCGACCGCATCGCGGCGATGGCGCGGCGCCTCGGTCTCGGCGTGGACCTCGGGATCGAGCTGCCGGGCACACGGCGCGGCCTGGTGCCGACCCGCGCCTGGCGCGAGGCACAAGGTAAGCCCTGGGCGCTCGGTGACACGGTGGTGCATGGAATCGGCCAGGGCTTCTACCAGCTCACCCCCCTCGCCCTCGCCACCTACACGGCGCGCCTCGCCACCGGCCGCGCGGTGCAGCCGCACCTGACGCGGGCGATCGGCGGCCAGCCCGTGCGCGGATCGAGGCCCGAGGACTGGCCTCCACTCGGCATCAACGAGCGAGACCTGCGCCTGGTACGCGAGGCCATGTGGGCCGTGGTGAACGAGGAGGGCGGCACCGCGCGCGTTGCCCGCCTGCCCGCCTCGCTCGGCGTGCAGATGGCGGGCAAGACCGGCACCACCCAGGTCCGGCGGGTGACGCGCGAGCAGCGCGAGCGCGGCTTCAACGTCAACCAGCTCCCACGGGAATGGCGGCCGCACGCGCTGTTCGTCGCCTACGCCCCGCACGACAACCCGCTCTTCGCTGTCTCGGTCGTGGTCGAGCACGGCACCAGCGGCTCCGGCGCCGCGGCGCCGCTCGCGCGCGACATCCTGGTGGAGGCCTTCCAGCGCCTGCGATCCGGCGGTGGCAGTCCGCCGCCTGCCTCGGGAGGGGCCCGCCTGGCGGAGGCCGCTCCGCCGTGACGGCGGTGTTCGAGCGCCGGCTGCTGACCGGCGACCGCGGCGCCGCTGTCCTCGCCAGCCTCTGGCGGATTCCCTGGGGCTTCGTGCTGCTGCTCTGCCTGCTCGCGGCGGTGGGCTATGTGGCGCTCTATTCGGCCGGCGGCGGCGCACCGGAGCCCTATGCGCAGAAGCACGCGATCCGCTTCGGCTTCGGGCTGGTCGTGATGCTGGCCGTCGCGCTGGTGGACATCCGGATCATCGTGCGCCTCGCCTGGCCGGCCTATGCGGGCGGCGTCGCGCTGCTGGCGCTGGTTCTGCTGCACGGCAATATCGGCAAGGGAGCGCAGCGCTGGATCGACATCGGCCCGCTGCAGCTCCAGCCCTCCGAGCTGATGAAGATCCTGCTCGTGCTTGCGCTCGCGGCCTGGTTCCGCCGGGCGAGCTGGGAGCGGGTGGGCAATCCGCTGTTCCTGCTCCCACCAGCCGCGGCGGTGGCGGTGCCGGTCGCCCTGATCCTGAAGCAGCCCAATCTCGGCACGGCGCTGATCACGGCCGCGGTCGGCGGCGCAGTGTTCTGGGCCGCGGGGGTCCGCTGGTGGAAATTCGCGATTGGGCTGGGGGGCGTGGCGCTGGCCGCACCGATCGCGTACCACCATCTGCACGACTACCAGAAGGCACGGATCCAGACCTTCCTCGACCCGGAGAGCGATCCGCTCGGGGCGGGCTACAACATCATCCAGTCGAAGATCGCACTTGGCTCCGGCGGAGTGTGGGGCAAGGGGTTCCTGCAGGGTACCCAGGGCCACCTCAACTTCCTCCCGGAGAAGCAGACCGACTTCATCTTCACGATGCTGGCCGAGGAATTCGGTCTGGTCGGCGCCCTGACAGTGCTGGGCCTGATGTTCCTGGTGGTGATGTTCTGCCACCTCGTGGCGTTGCGCTGCCGGCACCAGTTCGGACGGCTGTTGGCGGCGGGCCTCGGGACGAATTATTTCCTCTACGTCTTCGTCAACATTGCGATGGTGACCGGATCCATCCCGGTCGGAGGCGTTCCGCTGCCGCTGATCTCGCATGGCGGCTCGGCGATGCTGACGACGATGCTGGGTTTCGGCCTGCTGATCTCCGTCTGGGTGCACCGGGACACGGAGTTGGAACCGGGCCGTGGCTGAAGGGGTGGCTTTCGGGGTTGATTTGCCGGCGCAGGGCGTTATCTAGCCGGCGTTGCACGGCGGCGGCGCCAAGGCCGCCGGGTGCCCGGCGGGCGCATAGCTCAGTTGGTAGAGCAGCTGACTCTTAATCAGCGGGTCCTAGGT
>ERZ777003.3273-NODE-3273-length-16145-cov-5.998198_pt1 | contig 16145 bp, 13 predicted proteins | sample MGYA00374956_ERZ777003 | MGnify/ENA primary metagenome ERZ777003 (study PRJEB29302, sample SAMN06268252) | bioreactor metagenome | isolation source: Joint BioEnergy Institute, California, USA | place: USA:Joint BioEnergy Institute, California, USA | collected... | reverse complement strand
GGATCTCGTCCACCCAGGCGCGCACCGCCTCGCCGAGGAGCTGGCGGCGCGCCTCGCGGCCGATCGAGTCTGCGATCGCGCGGATCGCGTCAGCTGGGTCGATGAAGCAGAGTGCCATCGCCGCTGAAGATAGGAGCGGCGCAGGACGGCAAAACGAGGGTCGGAAATACCGAGTGAGCGGCTTCTTCGTCAGAAGGGGGCGCCGCTACCCGACCTATGCTCAACGAGTGTCGATCGAACTCATCGTCGGACCCCCGAACTCGGGCCGCGCGGACGCCGTTCTCGACCGCTACAGGGCCGCGCTCGACCGCGATCCGGTCCTCGTCGTACCCACCGCGGGCGACGTCACGGAGTTCGAGCGCGAGCTCGCCTCGGGCGGCGCCACGCTGGGCGGGACGATCGCGACCTTCGACGGGCTCGCGATCGAGATCGCCGGCGCCGTTTCCGCCGAGCTCGCGCCGGAGCTCACGGTCGCCCAGCGCCAGGCGCTCGTGCGCGCGGCGATCGAGTCGGTCGACGCCCGCCACCTGAGCAGGTCCGCGGCGCGCCCCGGGTTCGCCCCCGCGCTCGCCCGCCTGATCGCGGAGCTCGAGGCGGCGCTGCTCACCCCGGAGCAGTTCGCGCGTGAAATCGCCGCGAAGCTGGACGACGCCGGCTACGAAGAGGAGCTCGCAGCGTTCTACGCGCGTTACGTCGAGCTGCGCGCCGCGAGCGGGCGTGGCGACCGCGCGACAACGATCACCACCGCCACGGCCGCCCTGCGCGCGGACCCGGAGGGCTGGCGCTCCCGCCCGGTCTTCGTCTACGGCTTCGACGACCTCACCCACGCCCAGCGCGAGCTCCTCGCCGAGCTCTCCGCCTGCAGCGAGGTGGTGGTCGCCGCGACGTATGCGGATCGCCGCGCGCTGGCCCCGCGCGCCCGCCTGGTCAACACGCTCAGGGAAAACCTCGGCGCGGAGATCGTGGAGAAGCTCGAGAACTCGACGGACTACACCGCGAGCGCCACGCTTCGCCACCTCGACGCCCACCTCTTCGAACCCGCGGCGGGCACCGTCCCCCTCGACGACGGCCTCGTCCTGCTCGAGTCCGCGGGCCCGCGCGGCGAGGCGGAGGCGATCGGCGTCGAGATCGCGCGGCTCCTCTGCAACGGGTACGAGCCCGACGAGATCGCGATCGTGGTCCGCCACCCGGAGAGCGCCGCACGCCTGCTCGCCACGGTGGTGCGCGAGCTCGGCATCCCGGTGGCGCTCGAGTCGTCGCTCGGGCTCGCGGAGACCGCGGTCGGCGGGTCGCTCATCGCGCTGTGCCGGGCCGCGGAGGACGAGACGGACGTGGAATCGTTGCTCATCCACCTGCGCCTCGACCCGGGCGCCCCGCCCGGCGCCGTCGACACGGTCGAGGCCCGGATCCGCCGCGGTGACGCGACCACGGTCGACGAGGCGGTCGCGCACTGGGGCTCGCCGCCGCTTCACCTCCAGCGCCTCCGCGAGGCGGAAGGCCCCGCCGCGCGGCTCCGCGCCCTGGCGCGCAGCGCACGCGAGCTCGCCGAGGGGCCCCACAGACACAACGCACCCCTCGCGGGCGAGGCGAGCGAGACGGGCGTGCCGCTCTCCGCCCTCGAGCTGCGCGCGGGGGTCGCCGCCTCGGAGCTTTTGAACGAGCTCGCCGGGCTGGGCGAGCTGGCCGAGTGCAAGCCGCCCGACCTGCCCGGCGCGATCGAAGCGATCGAGTCCGCATCCGTGCCTCTGTGGCGCGGACCCGCGAGCGGCCGCGTGCGGATCATCGATCCCTATCGCGCCCGGACCGCCCGCGTCCGCGCCCTCTTTTGCGCCTCCCTTCAGGACGGCACCTTCCCGAGCGCCGCGCCGCCCGACCCCCTGCTCTCCGAGGAGCGCAGGCGCCAGCTCGGCATCGCCGACCTGCGCCGCAACGACCCGGCGGAGGAGGAGCGCTACCTCTTCCACGCCTGCGTCTCCCGCCCGACCGAGCGCCTCTACCTGAGCTGGCAGGGCGTCGACGAGGACGGCACCGCGCTGGCGCGTTCCCCGTTCGTCGACGAGGTGCTCGACCTGGTCGAGGTCGGCGACGAGGGCCCGCCCATCCGCAAGCGCGGCCCGGAGCGCGCCGTGCTCGGCCTCGGCGAGGCGACCGACGAGCGCGCGCTCGCCCGCGCCGTCGCGCTCGGCGGCTGGTCCCCCGAGCGGCGCGGCGACGCCCTGGCCGGCGCCGGGCTCGCCGGGGTCGCCGAGCGCGTCGAGCGGCTCTTCGCCGGGCTGCCCGACCCGGACGACCTGCCGGGCCCCCTGCGCGTGCCGGCCGTGCTCGACGACCTCGGCTCACGCAAGGTGTTCAGCGCCAACTCGCTCGAGGGCTGGGTCACCTGCTCCTACAAGTGGTTCGTCGAGCACGAGCTCTCCCCGCAGCGGCTCGACCCCGTCGCCGACCCGCTCTGGCTCGGCTCGCTGGTCCACGACGCGCTGGACCGGCTCTACCGCGAGCCGCCCGGCGAGGACGCGATCCCCCGCCCGGGCGACGTTCGCCGCTGGCAGGCGCGCTTCGCCGAGCTCCTGGACGAGCAGGTCGCGGCCTCGTCCGTGCCGGTGAACCACGCGCGCCGGGCGACGCTCGAGCGCGCCCGCGCCCAGGTCGACGCGTTCCTCGAGGCCGAGGCGCAGAACGAATCCGGGTTCCGCCCGCGCCCCGAGTTCCTCGAGGTCTCGTTCGGGCCCTTCGACGAGGACGGCGCCGAGGGTCCCAAGCACCCGGCCCTCGAGCTCGGGGACGTCCAGCTGCGCGGCCGGATCGACCGCATCGACGTCGACGACGCCGGCCGCGCGATCGTCCGCGACTACAAGACCGGCAAGAAGGTCGCCTCCGCGGAGAAGTTCGCCGAGCGCGGGACCCTTCAGATCCAGCTCTACATGCGGGTCGCGGAGCGCGTGCTCGACCTCGACGTGGTCGGCGGCCTCTACCAGCCGCTCGGCGCCGTCTCGCCCGACGACCGCAAGCCCCGCGGGCTCGTCGCGCGCGAGGTCGACGAGCTCAAGGAGCTCGGCATCGTCCGCACCGACCGCCGCGAGTCAGACGAGTTCGAGCTCGCGCTCGCCCAGGCCGAGGAGACCGCGACGCTCGCCGCGAGCGGGATGCGCGAGGGAGCGATCGGGCGCCACCCGCTCAACGGCGAGTGCCCGAAGTACTGCACCTTCCAGCCGATCTGCCGCCTCGAGCGCGCGCTCGGCATCGAAAGCGGGAACGGCGGTGACTGAGCCGAGCGCGGACCAGCTCACCCTGCTCGGGCTCGGGGTGCCCGAGGCAGCGGCCGAAGAGCCGGCGGCCGAGCCGCCCCAGCACGGCGAGGCGGCACCGGCGGGACCGGCCCGCGGGTTCGAGCCGACCGCCGAGCAACGGGCGGCGATCGAGGCGCGCAAGCGCGACGCGTTCCTCGAAGCGGGCGCCGGCAGCGGCAAGACCACCGTCCTCGTCGACCGCTATTGCGCCGCCGTCGCGGACGACGGAGTCGCGGTCGACGAGATCCTCGCCTTCACCTTCACCGAGCGCGCCGCGGCAGAGATGCGCACCCGGGTGCGGCGCGAGCTGGCGGCGCGGGCGCGCGCGGCCCGCGAGGCCGGCGACGAGGCGCGCGCCGACGAGCTCCTGCGCTCGGCCCGGGCAACCGAGCGCGCCTGGGTGATGACGATCCACGCGTTCTGCCGGCGCCTGCTCGCGGCTCACCCGCTCGCCGCCGGCCTCGACCCGCGCTTCCGCGTCCTCGACGCGAGCGAGGCCAACCGGCTGGCCGACCGCGCGGCCAACGACGCGATCCAGGAGCTCCTCGCTGGCGGCGACGAGGACGTCGCCCGGGCGACGGCCGCCTACCAGGCATGGCGGCTCACGGCGATGGTGCTCACCGCCCACTCGAGCCTGCGCAGCCAGGGGATGAGCGAGCCCCGGCTCCCCGAGGTGCCCGACCCGGTCCTCTCGCCCAAGGGCAAGGACGAGGAGCGCGAGCTGACGCCGGCCGAGCTCGAGGCGGCGCGCAGCTCCCGCCGGGCGCTCGAGCGGCTCCTGGAGGAGTTCCACCGCCGCTACACGGAGCTCAAGGAGGAGCGCTCGGCGCTCGACTTCCAAGACCTCGAGCTGCGGGCGCTGGAGCTGCTCGCGGGCAGCCCGGCCCTGGCGCGCGCGTGGGGCGAGCGCTTCACCCACGTGATGGTCGACGAGTTCCAGGACACGAACTCCGTGCAGCTCGAGCTCGTGCGGATGCTGGCCGGGCCGGAAGCGCGGACGTTCATGGTCGGCGACGAGCACCAGTCGATCTACCGGTTCCGCAACGCCGACCTCGAGGTGTTCAAGGGCGAGCGCCGCGCCGCGCTCGACTCCCCCGACCGCGACGTCCTTCCCCTGCGCGGGAACTTCCGCTCCCGCCCCGCGGTGCTCGCGGCGGTGAACGAGGTCGGGCGCACGCTCCTCGACGGCTTCACCGAGCTCACCGCCGGCCGCGAGCACGACGGCCCGGACGGCGTGGAGCTTCTGCTGACCCTGGACGAGGGCCGCGCGCGGGATGCCCGCAAGTGGGCGCAGGAGGAGATCGAGCTCGAGCCGCCGCCGGGCGACTCGCCGCCGCGGGTGGTCGCCGAAGCCCGCTGCCTGGCCCAGCGCCTGCGCGAGCTCGTCGACGCCGGCGAGGCCGAGCGCGGCGAGATCGTCGTCCTGCTGCGCGCGTTCACCCACGTCGACGCCTACGAGGAGGCGCTGCGGCGCGCCGGGTTGCGGCCGTTCGTCGTCGGCGGGCGGGGCTACTGGACCCAGCAGCAGGTCGAGGACCTGATCCGCCTGCTCGGGGTCGTCTCCAACCCGCTCGACGACGAGTACCTCTTCGGCGCGCTCTCCTCGTTCGCAAACGCGGTCAGCCCGGACGCGCTCTGGCTCCTGCGGCGCGCGGCGACCTCCGACGAGGGGCGCATCGACCCCGTCTGGCCCGTGCTCCACTGGCGCTACGGGGGCGGGCCCGAGCCGTCCGCCGCGCAGGAGCGCTGGCTCGAGGAGATCCCGTCGCAGGACGCCGCCCGGCTCGAGCGCTTCTGCTCGATCTTGGCCGACCTGCGCGCCCAGGCCCCGCTGCTCACGCTCGAGGAGCTCGTCGAACGCACGATGAACTCCTTCGGGTACGACCTCGGCCTGCTCGCGCGGACCGGAGGCGTCGGGCGGATGGCGAACGTCCGCAAGCTCATGCGCCTGGCCCGCGAGTACGAGGCGAACGAGGGACGCGACCTCGCCGGCTTCCTCGCGCTCGCCGCCGAGTCGACCCGGCGCGACGAGCGCGAGGGCATGGCCGCGGTGCAGGCCGAGGGCCATGACGGCGTGCGGGTGATGACGGTCCACGCCGCGAAGGGCCTCGAGTTCCCGGTCGTCGCCGTCCCGGATCTGGGCCGCGAGCTCAACGCGGGCCACCACGCCGCGGACATCGTCATCGGCTCACCCTCGGCGGACGGCTCGCGCCGGTTCGGCATGCGCCTCGCGTTCCCCTCGGCGGGGTCGCTCGGGCTCTGGGAGCTCACCGACCTGAACAAGGCGGAGAGCGAGGCGGAGGCCGAGGAGGGCTGCCGGCTCGTCTATGTCGCCGCCTCCCGCGCCCGCGAGCGGCTCATCCTGAGCGGCATCTTCAAGCCCGCCGACCTCGAGCCGGCGGACGAGCCGAAGGCAAACGACACACCGCTTCGCCGCCTCCTCCCCGCCCTCGCCGAGCGCGGGTTCGACGGCACCGACGGCGCGGTGGAGCTGCCGGGTCCCGAGCCGGTCGGCGGCGGTCCCCGGCTGCCCGGCGCACGCCTTGAAATCCGCGTCAACGAACCCGATGCGAAGCGCGCCGCCGAGCTCGTGAGGACGTTCCCGGCGCCCGACGAGAGCGACCCGCTCGCGCCGCCGGAACAGCCGCCGCCGCTCCTCGACGCGCGGCCCTCCGAGGTCCCGATCGGCCACCTCTCCTACTCCGCGCTCGCGCTGTACGAGCAGTGCGGGTACCGCTTCTACGTCGAGCGGGTGCTCGGCGCGCGGGAGAGCCTCACGGCCGCGCCGGGCGAGCCGCCCACCGAGCCGCCGGACCCGCCCGCGGAGATGCCGGAGGCCGGTGCGACCCGCGGCCACGCCCTCGGCATCGGCAACGCTGTCCACGCCGCACTCGAGTGGAGCGCAGCGCGCGGTTGGCGCGCACCCGGCGAGGATCTCCTGCAGCTCCTGCTCGCCCGCGAGGGCCTGGGCGACGACCGCGAGGCGGTCGCCCGCGCCTCGAGGCTGGTGGCCGGTTGGCTCGACTCGCCCCTGTGCGCGGAGCTCACGGGGCGCCCGCGCGCGGAGGTCCCGTTCGTGCTCGAGCTCGCGGACACGGTCGTGCGCGGGAAGATCGACCTGCTCGTCACGGGCGGCGACGTGCCGACGGTCGTCGACTACAAGACGGACGCCCTGGACGGGCGGAGCCCCGCGGAGGTTGCGGCACGCTACGCCGCGCAGCGCAAGGTGTACGCCCTCGCCGTCGGTGGCGACCGCGGGGCGCGCACGATCCACGTCTTCCTCGAACGGCCCGACGAGCCGCAGATGGAGGTGTTCGGGCCGGAGGACCTGGGGAGCGCCCGCGCGCACCTCGGCGACCTGATCGGGCGCATGCGCGGCGGCGAGTTCGAGGTGACGGAGAAGCCGTACCCGGCGCTCTGCTTCGGGTGCCCCGCGGCCGCGCGCCTGTGCCCGCGCCCGGCGTGGAAGCCGGCGCGCCCGTGAGCCGGATCGCCCTCTTCGCCTACGGCTCCCTCGTCAACCCCGCGAGCGCTGCGATCACGCTTGGCCGCCCGGTCGAGCTTGCAGCGACGGCCTCGCTCGCCGGCTGGCGGCGGAGGTGGAGCGTCGCGCGCGACAACCACCGCTCCGAGAAGACCTTCGCCCGCGCCCGGGACGGGCGGCTTCCCGACTGGTGCCTCGGGCTCAACCTCGAGCCCGGCGGCGACGGAGAAGGCGGGCCGAACGGAGCTCTGATCGAGGTCACGGAAGCGGATCTCGCCCGCCTGGACGGGCGCGAGCTGCGCTACGTGCGCGCCGACGTGACCGAGGCGATCGAGCCCGAGGAGTACGCCCGCGTGATCGCTTACGTCGCACGACCCGAGCACCACCACCCCGAGCCGCCGCCGAACGCAGTCGTCATCGGGACCTACCTGCGCACGGTCGAGGATGCGTTCGAGCGTCTCGGCCCGGGCCAGCTCGAGCGCTTCCGCGAGACCACCGGCCCGCCCCCCGTCGAGGTGATCGAAGCGCGGCTGGTGCGCGACGAGATCCCGCCCGGGAATCCCCGCGAGTGGTGAGCCGGCGAAAGGAATCCGCAGGCTCCGCGCCGAAGACCGCGCAGAACATCTAATCCCGAGACGGGGGGGCAACTCCCACGAAGGGGGCCGCTCCTAGGAGGTAAGAGTGAGATACGCATGGATGAAAACCGTGGGCGCCGCTTGTGCGCTCGCAGCGCTCGCGGTGGTGCCCAACGCATCCGCGGCGTCGTACGAGTACGCGCCCAATGCGGAGGCGCGCAACTTCAACGGGGGAGCCGGTGGTTGGACCCTGCAGACTTCGCACGGAGGTCTCTGCATTCCGGCGATCACCTGCTACACCGCCGGTGCCGAGCACCACGGAGGCGGCGGCCCGGCCGGAGGCGCCGACGGGTTCCTGCAGGTCGATCTGTTCACGATCGCCGAGGCGGTGACCGACACGACGGCGACGCTTTCGAGCCCGCCCTTCCGTTACAAGGGCGCCGGGGGCAAGGAGCCGAAGCGGCTCACCTTCACGCTCGATCGGCGCACCGACATCGGCGGCCTGCTGCCCGCGATCGATGACTCGGCGACCTACAGCGTGCGCCTCGTCCAGGAGGGCGGCGGCGCCGCGCTGACGCTCGTCGACAACCAGTCGATTCACGGCGCCGAGGACACGTGGACCTCGATCAAGCCGGTCGAGCTCAACCCGGGCGACCTGAAGATCGGCCGCCGGTACCGGATCGAGATCTCGACCACGTTCCAGTCGGGCATCACGGTGATCGGCACGGCTGACATCGACTACGACAACGTCGTCCTGCGCGCCCGCGGCGGCGGTGGCGGCGGTGGCGGCAACGGCAACGCCGGCCCCGGCGGCGGTCTGACGACCGGCGTGCGGAACTCGCTGGGCGACGCCGAGCATCGCGGCAACAAGCTCAGCGTTCCCGCCGGGTGCCCGCGCAACGTCGCGCCGTCCAAGTGCACGCTGCGCGTTGTCGCGAAGCTCAGCAAGAAGGGCCCGAAGGCCACGACCGCCGGCAAGCTGACGGTGAAGCCCGGCGGCAAGAAGACCGCCGTGCTCAAGGTCCTGCCCGAGTACCGCGAGACGATTGCGAAGCGCAAGCGCATCGTGGTCCGGGTCAAGGTCCGCGCCGGCAAGAAGAGCCGCGTCGTGCTGAAGCGGGTGAAGGTCCGCCACTTCTAGGGGCGACCGCAAACCGAAGCGACTCGAGACCGCCGGGCCCTCGGGCTCGGCGGTCTTCGTTTGTCACGCGTTGCGCACGAACTCGACGAATGCCGCGGCCGCGGCGGACTGGTGGCGGTCGCGGCGCCAGAGCAGGTAGACCGACAGCTGAAGCGGCGGATCCAGGCGCCGCGTCTCCACTGGCGGACCCTCACGCCGGGTGATCGACGCCGGCAGCACGGCAGCGCCGAACCCGTCCGAGACGAGGCAGCGGATCAGGTATGGGTCGGCGCTCTCGAGCGAGACCTCGAGCGGCGCGTTCGCGTTCGCGAACGCATCGTCGATCGCGTTCGTGATCGCCGACCCGGTCCGTGGCGTGGCCAAGTGCGTACCGGCCAGATCGGTGACGCTGACGGCCTCGCCCGCCGGCGCGGTGCCCGGCGTGAACGCGATCACGATCTCCTCCTTGCTCAGCTCGATTCCGTCGAGCCCCTCCGGGAGCTCGCCGTAGACGAGGGAGAAGGCCACGTCGAGGTCGTCGCCCTCGATCAGCGCGCGCATCTCCGCGGCCGTCCCCTCGCGCAGGGCCACCTCCACCCCGGGGTAGCGGCGGCTGAAGCGGGCGAGGAGCCGCGTCACCTCGATCTCCCCGGCCGGAAGCAGCGCGCCGACGGCGAGGCGCCCGCGGACGAGTCCGCGCAGCTCGTCCACCTCGCCCCGCACGCCCTCGATCTCGGCGAGCACGCGGCGGGCGCGCGCCGCGACGACCTCCCCCGCCTCGGTTGGCACGACCCGGCGACTGGTCCGCTCGAAGAGCTCGGTGCCGAGCTCGGCCTCGAGCCGGCGGATCTGGTGAGAAAGCGCCGATTGCGCCACGTGGAGCTCCTCCGCGGCCCTGGTGAAGTGGCGGTGACGGGCGACCGCCTCCGCGTAGACGAGTTGGCGCAGCTCCACGCGTCGATCTTAAACCGAGATCAATCCATTCTCAACAATGTCTTGCTTCGATCAATCTCCTGAAGCACAATCGAGCGCGTGCTCGATGACGCAGTGACCATCCGCCCCGCCCGCGAAAGCGACCTGCCGGCGCTGCAGCGGCTCGCCGAGCGCGACTGCGCGTCGATCCCCGACGGCTCGCTGCTCGTCGCCGAGCGCGACGGCGAGATCGATGCGGCGCTGGCGATCGAGTCCGGCGCTGCGATCGCGGACCCGTTCAAGCCCACGGCCGACCTGGTGAGCCTGCTGCGTGCCCGCGCGAAGCTGCTGCGTAAGCGGCCGCCGCGGCACACGGATCGGCGGCTGAGGCTCGGACTCGCCGGGGAGACGGCGTGAGCGACGAGGTGGAGATCCGCCGCGAGCTTCGCGCCGGCGACCTCGGCGAAATCGTCGCCCATCACGGGCGCGTCTACCGGCGCGAGTACGGCGTGGACTCGACCTTCGAGGCGCACGTCGCGGGGTCGGTCGGCGAAGTGGCAAGGCGCGGCTTCCCGCGCGAGCGGGAGGGCATCTGGATCGTGGAGGCCGGCGGGCGCCACGCCGGGAGCATCGCGCTCAGCGACGAGGGTGACGGCATCGCCGCCCTACGGTGGTTCGTGCTCGACCCCGAGCTACGCGGGCGCGGGCTCGGGCGTCGGCTCGTTGGCGAGGTGCTCGCGGAGGCCGACGCGCACGGCTACGACCTGCTGAAGCTCGAGACGTTCTCCGAGCTGAAGGTCGCCGCCCACCTCTACCGCGAGCACGGCTTCGAGCTCGTGAGCGCGGAGACCGGGCCCCGCTGGGGGCGGCCCGAGATCACCTACCAGCGCTACGAGAGAGGCTTCCAGCGGCGGGCCCACGACTTGAGCTCGGCCAGCGCCGGCTCGAGCTCGCGCCCCTTCTCCGTCAAGGCGTAGGACACGCGCGCGGGGGTGCCCTCGTGCACCTTGCGCTCTACCAGGCCCTCTGCCTCGAACTCGCGCAGGCGCTGGGAGAGAAGGCGGTCGGAGACGCCCGGTACGGCCTGCGCCAGCTCGGCGAAGTAGTGCGGCCGGTGTGAGAGCGCGTAGAGGATCGCGCCCGCCCAGCGGCGACCGACCAGCTCGATGGCGGCGTGGAAGTCAGGGCACACCGGCGCCGGCTTTTCCTGGCCGATCGCGGGTGCATCATCCGTGCGAGGCTGTCCATGCGGCTGCGCCTCCACCCTGTTTCGAGAGTACCGAACGGCAGTGCCCGGCCTGCCGGCTCGTCAGGCCGCGCACGGGCCGGTGTCCGTCGGCTGCAAGCGCCCCGCGAGCGCGCGCGCGACGACGGAGTTCGGGACGCCGAGCCCGGTCCGCGGCCCGGATCCGGACGAGGCGGCGAACACGGTCGCGGCGACGTCGCCGGAGGCGTCGATCACCGGACCGCCGGAGTTCCCGCTGCGCACTCGGGCCCGGAACGGCGTCATCGAGCGCTCAACCGGACCGCGTCCGTAGGAGTCCTGGCTCGTCACGGTCCCGGTGCGCCCGAGGCGCGCGGGAACGACCGTCAGCGGTCCGTTCTCGGGATAGCCGGCCACGGCGGCATCGGCGCCAGGCGAGGGGTCGCGCGCAAGCTTGAGCGGCCTCCCGACCAGCCCTGGGACCCGCAGGATCGCCAGGTCGTTACGCGGGTCGTAGTGGACGGCTTGAGCGTCGAGCTCGGGGCCGTCGACCGGGGTGGCCGTCGTGTCGTCCTCGCCGGCGACGACGTGGGCGTTCGTGACGACGAGCTCCTTGCCGACGATCCATCCGGAGCCCGCGACGCCGAGGCCACACGCGGTCCCGAGCACCCGCACCGTCGAGCGCGCCGCCTCGATCACGTCCGGGTCGTCGACGATCGCCCGGTCGGGCGCCGGGACGTCGGCGCTCGGCCCGCGGATCAGCGGCGTCGGGTCCACCCGCCTCAGCACGTTCAGAAGCGGCCCCGACGGCGGCATCAGGTCGTTCAGGGCACCGAGGATCGCCGAGCGCTGCACCGCCTCGCGCACGTCGCGGCCCCGGTCGCCGGTCGTATGCAGGGCGACGGCCCCGAAGGCCCAGGCGAGCAGGAGGCCGAGCGCGGCGAGCAAGAGCGCCCCGCCCGCGCGGTCCACCACGTCGAGCGCGGGAGGTCGCGGGCGGGAGCGCAGCGCCATCGCGATCCCGTCCAAGGCGGTCGCGAGGAAGGCGCCGAGCAGCAGACCGGTCGCGACCGCGACGAGCGGCGCGTAGCGCGATTCCTCACCCTCGGCGAGCAGCGCGGGCCCGATTCGGGCACCGAGTGCGGCCCCGCCGACGAAGCCGCCGAGCGGCAGGGCGCTCGCCACGAGGCCACGTCCGTAGCCGATCGCGCCGAGGGCGAGCGCGAAGACGACGATGCCCAGGTCGACGAGATTCAGAGCGATCCCCGCAAGTTCCCTGCAAAGGCAGTCTGTAAGGGAAGTCTCACACTGTCCATAGCGACTACGTTTCCGCCGTGACGATAAGCCCCGAAGCAGCCAGGCGCCGCCGCCTGCTCTTCCGGCTCGCGCCGGTCGTCGCCGTCGGCGCGTTCGGTGTCGGCGTGATCGCGGGCGCGGGGTCGGAGGCCCCCGCGGCGACGCGCTTCCTGGAAGCGTGGGAGGACGGCGACTACGAGGCGATGCACGCGGAGCTCACTCCGGAGTCTCGGGACGAACACCCGCTCAAGGAGTTCCAACGCGCCTACGAGGAGGCGGCGACCACGGCCACGATCAGGTCGGTGGACGTAGGCGAGGAGAAGATCGGCGGCGACCTCGTCTCGGCCCCGGTCAAGTTCGAGACCTACGCGTTCGGGAGCCTCTCGGGCACGCTCGAGGTGCCGCTCGAGGACGGCCAGGTCGATTGGGGGCCGGAGCTCGTGTACCCCGGGCTGGAAGAGGGAGAGCGGCTCACGCGCCGCACGCGGGCGCCCCAGCGCGCTGCGATCCTCGCGGCGGACCGCTCGCCGCTTGCCCGCGGCCCGGCCGCCGCCCGCAGCGTCCAGTCGGGCGCGCTTGCGGTCGTCGGCGAGGTGGGCACGCCGGAGCGGCGCCAGGCCAAGGAGCTGGCCGCGCGCGGCTTCCCGCCGGGCACCCTCGCCGGCACCTCGGGGCTCGAGCTCGCGTTCGACGAGCGGCTCGCCGGGCGCCCCGGCGGCCAGCTCCTCGCGACGAAGGCAGGGGACGAGAACGCGCTGGCAGGGGGCCGCGAGATCGCCTCGAGCGAACCGGTCCGGGGCGAGCCCGTGCGCACCACGATCGACCCGGAGATCCAGAGCGCAGCCGTGACCGCGCTCGGCGGCCTCTACGGCGGCGTAGCCGTGCTCGACGCGCGGGATGGCTCCGTGCTCGCGCTCGCCGGGCTGGGCTACTCGGCGCCGCAACCGCCGGGATCGACGTTCAAGGTCATCACCGCCACGGCGGCCCTCGACGCCGGCGTCGTGAAGCCCTCGGACGAGTTCCCCGTGGAGATCTCGAACCACGACATCGGCCGCGAGATCGCGAACTCGCACGACTCCCCGTGCGGCGGCACCTTCGTGACCTCCTTCGCGAAGTCGTGCAACACCGTCTTCGCGCCGCTCGGCGTGGATGTCGGCGGAGAGAAGCTGGTCGAGACGGCGGAGCTCTTCGGGTTCAACGAGCCGCCCGCGATGCTGAACGAGGCGGCCACGGCCGCGCTGAAGCCGCCCGCGTCGACCCTGCCCACCGACCTGGATTCGAGCGTCGCGATCGGCGAGACCGCGATCGGACAAGGCCAGGTCCTGGCCACGCCGCTGCAGATGGCGACGGTGGCCCAGACGATCGCGAACGGCGGCAAGCGGATGCCGACCCCGATCACGAAGGATCCCGAGCTTGCGCCGGACTCGGAGCCGGTCGAGGTCACCTCGCCGGAGACCGCGCAGACGATCCGCCAGATGATGATCGAGGTGGTGAACAACGGCACCGGCACCGCGGCCGCGGTGGACGGCGTTCAGGTTGCGGGCAAGACCGGAACCGCGGAGCTCGGGCCGGCGGCGCTCTCGGCCGGCGAGACCCTCGGCGAGGGCGAGGAGCCGCCCCAGGAGACCGATGCCTGGTTCACCGCGTTCGCACCCGCGAACAAGCCGAAGCTTGCGGTCGCGGTGATGATCGTCGAGTCCGAGGGCGACGGCGGCGAAGTCGCAGCGCCGATCGCGCAGCAGATCCTCGCGAGCGCCCTGTCGAAGTAGCGCGGGCGCGCCTAGAGGTCGAGGATGACCTCGCCCGAGCTCTCCTCGCCGCTGACGAGGAGCTTCAGCGGGCGGTTCTCGCTCGAGTCCTCGTCGACCAGGAAGATCAGGAGCGCACCCTGGTTCGGACCGGTCTCCGCGGTCGTGTCGAGCAGCGGGAGCTGACCCTCGCCCTCGACGTCCGCGCCGATCTCGAGCGCGTACGGGCTCTCGCTCTCCACCGGCTTGTAGCGCGCGCCCTGGGTGTCGTGCACCGTGTAGTCGTCGGCGCTCGGCAGCACGTCCTCGCTGTGGTTCTTGATGACCATGAAGGTCCCGAGGTAGTCCTTCCCCGGCGGAGGCGGCGGCTGGCCGACCAGGTACTCGGCGTCCTCGGGATCGTCCGGATTGAGGAAGCGAGTGAGCTGGACGTTGTAGGAGAGCTCGCCCAACTCGAGCGGCTCACCCTCGACGACTTCGTGGGTCTCCTCCTCGCCGCAGGCGGCAAGGCCGAGCGCAAGTGCGGCGATGAGGGCTACCGAGGCTGTGAAAAGACGGCGCATGGCGGCGGGAAGCATATGCGAGAAAGGCGACCGCTCGTCCCTATCGCACGCCGGTCGGCACGCGATCGAGTCCGGCGACTTGTACCGCGGGGGCCGCATCACCGCTTTCCGCCACGTCTTTCAGGCGGCGCAGCGCGCGCTTCCAGTCCCTGCGGAGCTTGCCCGCGCGGCCGAGCGGGTTGCGGATGCGGTCGAAGATGTTGGTCGGCTCCGTCCAGAACGTGAACGTCACCTCGCAGCTGTCCGGGGAGGCGCCGGCGGCGAGCTCCCACACGCTGCGGATGGGCAGGCGGTTCTGCGGCCCGCCGAGCCCCTCCTCCCGGATCAGGTGGGGACGCTCGGCCACGCGGATCTGCGTGTCGAGCCAGGCGCCCCGGTTGCCCAGGCGGAAGCGTGCTGCGGCCCCGATTCCCTTCGGGTCGATGCGCGTGAGCCGGTACTCCGTCAGGAAGTGGTCGGTGTACTTCGGCCGCACCGAAAGGTCCGTGATCAGGTCGAAGACCCGCTCGCGGGGCGCGTCGATCAAGACCTCGGCGGACACGGGGCGCATCGGCGGCGATTCTAATCCCCGACCGGCGGGGAGAGGCGGGCCCTCCAAACCCACCAAATTCCGAAGAATTCACCCCCGACGGACTGGACGAGTGGGGAATCCACGTTAGGATCGTTACAAGGTGGGTAACCACCTGACCCCGTGCTGACCCCCACTTCCACGCCGCCCCCTTCAGACTCGGCCGAGATCCACCAGTCCGGCGAGCAGATCACCGCTGCGCAACCGGGCTCGCTCTTCTGCGTCGGCTGCGGCTTCGCCTTCTCGATCGCCTCGCTCGACGCGCTCCCCGAGTGCCCGCACTGCGGCGGCTCCCGCTTCCGCCGCGCCTCGCTGTTCGCGCGGCCGGCGATGGACCCGGGCTCTCCCGAGGCCGTCGACACGGTCCCCGAGTGGGTCGAGTCGGTCCGCGCGGACCTCGAGCCCGGCGACCACTGCCTCGCCTTCGAGCGCACCGACGGCGACGTCGAGGTGGTCCACCTCGAGCCCGGTTGGACCCGCATCGGCCGCTCGAGCATCGCCGACGTCCGCCTGGACGATGCGACCGTCTCCCGCCGCCACGCCCTCGTGGTCCTCACCGACGAGGGCGAGCTGAAGGCGCTCGACGACCGCAGCCTGAACGGGCTCTTCGTGAACGGCGAGCGCGTCGAGTGGGCCCCGCTGGCCGACGGCGACGAGATCGAGATCGGCCGCTACCGCTTCTTCGTGATCGAGCCGTAGGCGCCCGCGGCGCGAGGAGCGTTCGTGCCGGACCGCGCCGTGCGAGGTGCGCTTGCGCCGCACTGCCCCGTCCGAGCTGGCGCCGTGACACTTCGGTACAGGGTTGGGCTGGGTAGGTGGTGGGGTTCGTGTGGGTTCGGTGCGTGGTTGGGCCTTGCGGGCGGACGAAAGTGGATTTGCCCGCACTATGTCCCGGTCCACTCGGGTTCCGTCGACCGGAGCGTTTGTCGCGCATATGCGGCATAACGCTCCGCTCGAGTGGCCAACCCCGCCCAGCGCCAGGCGACCCGGCCCCGCGGCCTACTCCGTCGAGATGTTCGGGTCCGCCTGCACCTTCTCCGGCACGATCATCAGGAAGTTCTCGCCCGCGTTCGCTGCGAGCCCGAGGATCCGCTCGGCCTCTTCCTCCTGACCCGTGGCGCGCAGCTCGTCGGCGTAGCCGTCGAGGAGCTCCTGGACGTCGAGCTCTCCCTCCGCGTCGAGCTCGAGGAGGTTCACCTTCGCGCCCTCGCCCAGGCGGCGTTCAATCGCGGCCCGGTCGAGGTTCCACTCCGGATTCACGCGGCAATAGACGCGCCCGCCGGTCATGCCGGCGCAGGCCCACGGGCCGATGTCGCCGAGGACGACGGCACGGCCCGCGGTCATGTACTCGAAGGCGAAGCCCTTGGCGTTCGCGCGGTCGACGATGC
>ERZ777003.3272-NODE-3272-length-16146-cov-5.480455_pt1 | contig 16146 bp, 13 predicted proteins | sample MGYA00374956_ERZ777003 | MGnify/ENA primary metagenome ERZ777003 (study PRJEB29302, sample SAMN06268252) | bioreactor metagenome | isolation source: Joint BioEnergy Institute, California, USA | place: USA:Joint BioEnergy Institute, California, USA | collected... | reverse complement strand
GAACATGGCCGGGCGCCCGGCAGCTGGGTCGCCCTGGCGACGATGGGCAACCTGCTGGCGGCCATCGCATTCGTGACGCTCGTCTGCCTGTCCTTGCCCCAGGCCAGCCGCCATGCCCAGCCGGCCTTATGTACCGCCCTGTTCTGCTACATGGCCATTCACGCAGGCATCGGCACGCTCATGACAGGCTTCGCGACGCTACGGCAACGTGCCGGGTTCATCTCGCCGCTGCGCGACCTCGATCTCGCCAATTCGTGCACCTGGACCGCATACACCGGCCTGGCAAGCGCAGCGGCCCTCACCCTGATGTACGGCATGTAGTGTGCAGCCGAAACCATGGCTGGCACTGCACTTGCTGGCACTGGAGGACCGGGTAAGGAGAAAGTCATGCCACGCGTCGTCTGGAAAGGTGCCATTTCATTTGGCCTGGTACATGTACCGGTCGTGCTGTACGCTGGCGCGCGGCGTGGCAACCTGGACTTTGACTGGATCGACAAGCGCGACATGTCGCCCGTAGGCTATGCGCGGATTAACAAGCGCACCGGCAAGGCCATCGACTTCAATCAGATCGTCAAGGGCTATGAATACCAGAAAGGCGAATACGTACTGCTGAGCGACGAGGACTTTCGCCAGGCCAACCCGAAAGCCACCCAGACCGTAGAAATAGTCAGCTTCGTGGACCTGGCCGAGCTGCCTCCATATTACTTCGCGACCCCCTACTACCTCGCGCCCGACAAGCGTGGAGAAAAGGGGTATGCCCTGTTGCGCGAAACCCTGCGCAAGACCGGTCGCGCAGGCGTTGCCAACGTGGTGCTGCATACGAAACAGCACCTGGCTGCAGTGTTGGTAGTCGAAAACGTGCTCCTGCTGAACACCTTGCGCTACCCCGACGAAATCCAGTCGCGTGACGAGCTCGAGCTTCCGGGTACGGATCTCTCCGGACTGGGCATTTCCAGGAAGGAGGTTGAGATGGCCACCCGCCTCGTCAACGACATGACGGAAGCCTGGAATCCGGACCAGTACCGCGACACATATCGCGACGATCTGCTCGCCCGCATCGAGGAGAAAATCGAAAGTGGCGAAACCCGCGCGCTCGCCCCGGCTGACGAGGACGATGCTTCCCCTGCGAGTGGCAACGTGATCGATCTCATGGCGATGCTCAAGAAAAGCATCGCTTCGCGCACCGGGGGCAGGCCACCGGCGTCGTCGTCGGACGATACCCCCGAACCCGTTCCAGGCAATGCCGCCCCGCGGGGAACAGCCAGAGCATCCGCCCGTAAGTCCAGCAAGGCAGCAGGCAAGAAGACACCTGCACGGGGAGAGTCAAAAGCGAAGGCTACCCGCCCCGCTCAGGCAGAGGCGCAGTCGCCGGGCTCCCGCAAGACGGAGCGCCCGAAGCCGGCAGCGACACAGAGGGCCACGAGGAAGACCTCCGGCTCGACCGGCACCCACAAGGCTGCAGCAGCGCCCAAGACCGCCTCCCACGGCGCCCGTGGCTCGCAACCTGCCAGGGGCCCGCGCAAGGGATCACGCGGCGACCGCCGCGCCGCCTGAGCAGAGACCCACGCCCGTGAGCAAGCGCAGTCCGCTTGAGAACTATCACCGCAAACGCAATTTCGACCGCACGCCAGAACCTTGCGAGGAGCGCCCGGCGCGCGAGACCGATCGCCCGTCATCCAGACGGTCGCGCACAAACAACACCCCGAAGTTTGTGGTGCAACGCCATGCAGCACGGCGCCTGCACTACGACTTTCGGCTGGAGCTGGACGGTGTGCTCAAGAGCTGGGCCGTCCCGAAAGGACCTTCGCGGGATCCGCGCGTCAAGCGCCTCGCCGTGGAAACGGAAGACCATCCACTGGCTTATGCCACGTTCGAGGGCGAAATTCCCTCCGGGAACTATGGTGCGGGCCATGTAGAGATCTGGGACGCGGGCAGCTGGTCACCGCCGTCTGACGCAGCAGCCGCGCTTGAGCGGGGCCACCTGAGGTTTGCACTGCACGGCTCCACGCTACGCGGAGACTGGCTGCTGGTGCGCACCGGCCAGACCAACCAGTGGCTGTTGCGCAAGATCGATGACGCACACGCGATCGCGGGCGACGATATCGACGCCATCGAACGCGATGACGCGCTACGCAAGGCCCCCGCGAACCTCGACCGGAGCAAGTCTGGTGCGATGCCCGACGTACTCTACCCGCAACTCGCCGTGCTGGCCGCCCGGCCACCCGAGGGGCCGGGCTGGGTCTATGAACTCAAGTACGACGGCTACAGGATGCTTTGTCGCGCAAGCCACGGAACCGTTCCGCGGTTCGTGAGCCGGCAGGGAAACGACTGGACCGACCGCATGGCGCCACTGGCCCGCGCGCTGGCCAGCCTCCTGCGGGGCCAGGGCTGGATCGACGGCGAGATCGTCGTCTTCGACCAGCAGGGACGCTCAAGTTTTCAGGCACTCCAGCGTGCGCTCGACGGTTCGGGCGAAGCACTGCACTTCATCGCCTTCGACCTGTTATGGTGGAATGGCCGCGACCTGCGCCACCAGCCACTGCATGAGCGTCATGACCAACTTGTACGGGTACTGGCGGATGTGCCTGCGGGTTCCCCTGTGAGCGTGGCAGACCGCCTCGACATTCCCGATGCCGCCACGGCCCGGGCCGCACTCACCGACGCCTGCCGGCTCGGGTTCGAAGGCCTGATCGCCAAGCAGGAAGACGCAGGCTACGTGTCGGATCGCGCCCGCACCTGGCTGAAACTGAAATGCCGGCCCCGCCAGGAGTTCGTGGTCGGCGGCTATACCAGCCCGCGCGGCTCGCGCCAGGGCTTCGGTTCGTTATTGCTGGGTTTGTTCCAGCATGGTCAGTTCCGGTTCGCTGGCCGTGTCGGCAGCGGCTTCACGCAGCGCGCGATCGAAGAGATCCAGACTCGCCTGCGGACCCTGCGCACTGAGCGCTGCCCATTCACAGACCCTCCCACCGACGCAGGCCGCACCGCACGCCGGGAGGCGACCTGCTTGCACTGGGTTCGCCCGGAACTGGTGGTCGAAGTGGCATTTTCGGAATGGACCAGCGACGGGCTCTTGCGCCAGGCCTCGTTTCAGGGGATAAGAGAAGACAAGGCCGCAGGCGAAATCACCACCGAAACGGCTGACAGCGGTCCAACCCGTCAAGAGGCTTCCACCATGCAACCGCGGGCTCCCTCCCAACCTGCGACACACCAGCGCGTGCGCAAAGCGCAACCCGCGCGCGGACGCTCCACGGTTGCAGGGGTACACGTTACCCATCCCGACCGCCTGGTCTACACGTCGCCGCCCATCACCAAGCTCCAGGTTGCCCAGTACTACCACGCCATTGCCCCTTATCTCATGCCCCACATTGTCAGGCGCCGTCTGGCCTTTCTGCGCTGCCCGGAAGGCCTCGCCAGCGAATGCTTCTTCCAGAAGCACATCGCTGAACGTCTGCCGCAGGGCCTGGCCCGGGATGGCGAACACATTCTGGTACGTAACGCTCGTGGGCTGGTCGAGCTCGCCCAACGCGGGGTGATTGAACTGCACACCTGGGGTTCGAGCCTGCCACGAAGCGACCGTCCCGACCGTCTTACGCTCGACCTGGATCCGGGTCCTGGGGTGGACTGGCCTGCACTGGTGGAAGCGGCCCTGCTCACGTCCACCCTGGTGCGCGAGCTGGGCCTGCAGCCCTTCCTCAAGAGCACGGGTGGCAAGGGCCTGCACCTGGTGATGCCCATACGACGCACCATCGACTGGCAAACCGCAAAAGGCTTTGCCGCAGGCATTGCACGGCACCTGGCCGCACACCTGCCCGATCGATTCACCGCCAACATGGCCAGGAAGCACCGGGTGGGGCGCATCTTCGTCGACTATCTGCGCAACGGAGAACAGGCCACGGCCATCGCCGCCTACTCGCTGCGCGCGCGTCAGGGAGCACCGGTCGCGGTCCCGCTGCGCTGGGAAGAGCTGACGCCGAACTATGATTTGCGGGCAAATGCGTTTAATCTCTTCAACGTGCTGGAGCGGGTGCAGTCGCAAGGCGATCCCTGGGAGGGTTACAACGAGGCTGCCGTTGCCGTCACCAGAAAAATGTTGGACCAAATGGCCTGACCTCAAGCGGTCTCCACTGCCCTGATGCAATGTCCCTGCAATCTCTCACGACACGTATCCGTTCGAATGGCCCGCTCAGCCTGCTGCTTGACTCCTTTATTCGCTGGAGTGCCCAACGCGCTTCCAGCAAGGGCGCAGCGCTGGCGCTGTACATGATCTTCTCGCTCACGCCCATCCTGGTTCTGCTGATGGTATTGGGCGAATGGTTCTTCAGCGCCGACGCCATTCGGGAGGAACTGCTCTACCATGTGCGGCGCATCGCCGACCAGCGCAGCGCCGACGCGATACAGGGCATTCTTGCGAACGTGCACTACGAGCGTGGCAGCACCATTGCCGCCTGGTTTTCGCTGGGCATGCTCGTGTTCAGCTCGACCACCGCGTTTGCCGAGCTCAAGGCAAGCCTCGACGAGATTTTCGATGCACCTTCGGCCCGGCGCGGTGGGCTGCTGCAGACCATCATCAGCCGCGCGCTGTCGTTCCTGGTGGTACTTCTGCTGGGAGCGCTATTGCTGGCATCACTGGTAGTCGACGCCCTGGCCCGGGCACTGCAACACTACTGGCATCTGTTCTTCAACGAACGGGTATTCGCCCTGGCGACGCAATCTGTCAGCAGCGTCTTTCCCTTTGTCGTGGTCGTGCTGCTCGTGGCCGTGGTGTTCAAGACCTTGCCCGACGTCAGTCTGCGCTGGCGCGACGTGTGGCCGGGCGCCCTGCTGACTGCGGTTCTCTTCCACCTGGGCAAGACCGCCATCGGCATCTATCTGGCCCGCGGCGACATCATTTCGTCGTATGGAGCAGCCGGCTCGGTCATCGCCCTGCTGCTCTGGATCTACTTCTCGTCGCTCATCCTGTTCTTCGGCGCGGCTTTCACCTGCGAATACTGGAGGCGTTACGGTTCGAGCAAGCCTGCCGCCCAGCAGCCCTCCAACGGTCGTTGACCGCCGCCGGGGCAGCGGCATCATTCTTCATCAGGGGCGCATTTCGGCTGCGTGATGTAGCTTCCCGGCGGCACGCTGTGCGTAAGCCAGACGTTCCCGCCGATGGTAGACCCGCGACCAATCGTGACGCGCCCGAGCACGGTAGCGCCCGCATAGATGATGACATCGTCCTCCACAATGGGGTGCCGCTTGATGCCCTTCTGAAGGCTGCCATCTTCGTTGGTGGGAAAACGCTTGGCGCCCAGGGTGACCGCCTGATAGATGCGTACCCGGTCGCCGATTTCGGCAGTCTCCCCGATGACCACCCCGGTACCATGGTCGATGAAGAAGCTGTGTCCGATACGCGCTCCCGGGTGGATGTCGATGCCGGTAGCGGAATGCCCGATCTCCGTCATGAGGCGGGGCAGCAGGGGCATGTTCAGACGGTGCAGCACGTGCGCCAGCCGGTAATACGTAATGGCCTGGAACCCCGGATAGCAGAGCATGATCTCCGACAGGCTGGTGGCGGCGGGATCACCCTGAAACGCCGCGTGCAGATCGCTGACCAGCAGCGCGCGCACCTCGGGCAACCGCTCGGCAAACGCGCGGGTGATTTCGGTTGCGCGCGCGTGCAGGGTTTCGGGAGTCCATTGGTCTTCATCGGCAAGGAACAGCAGACCGCGCCGGATCTGCCCCTGCAGCAGATTCAGCGTGCGGTTGAGCGTGTTGCCTACAAAGTAATCGATGCTCTCGTCGGTGAGGTCGGTCTTGCCATAGTGCGTGGGAAACATGGCAGCCGCCAGACCGTCAAGAACTTCCATGAGAACGGCACGCGACGGCAGCTCGCGCAGCCGCCCCCGATGCCTCACCTTGTGGGTGTGCTCACGCGACTCCCGCAGCCGGCGCACCAGATCGGCCAGGTTCCAGTCGGGCTGACCCAAACCCGTAGAAACAGACGTATCGTCAACACGAGACATGATCGTCACAGGGTAATTGAGAAGAAGCAATCCCGTTACCTTAACATTTGCGCGCGAAGTACGTCGTTCACCCCTGCCCGCGGGCGCATGGTAACTGGTAACCTAGCACGTTGCATGCACGGCACCACGTGCCGTCCCGCGCCCTTGCGGTCAGAAGCTGCATCAACCGGAAGTTGCCTCACCCTCGTAGAACTCGCCCAATGTCCCGCCCAACTTCGAGTCTGGCATCGCGTCAAGTACATACCTCCTGGTTCGTCGCCGTCCTCAGCATCCTGATCGGCTTTTCTCCACTGGCCATCGACATGGGCTTGCCAGCCATGCCAGCAATGGCTCAGGCATTCGAAGCCACCCAGGCCGAAATCCAGCTATCGCTGTCAGCCTACATGGTGGGCTTCTGCATCAGCCAGGTGCTGTGGGGCCCGCTGGGCGACTGGCTGGGACGGCGCGTTCCCGTCTCCGGAGGCATTCTGCTGTTCGTGATTGCCAGCGCAGGTTGCGCGCTCAGCTCCGGCCCGCATGAACTGGCCGCGTGGCGTTTCGTACAGGCCATTGGGGCGGGTGCCGCGCCCGTGCTTGCACGCGCCATGGTGCGCGATGTCTACGCGCAGGATGAAGCGGCGCGCACTCTCTCGCTGATGATGCTGATCATGAGCGGGGCGCCGATGATCGCACCGCTGATCGGCGCACAACTGCTCATTCACATCAGCTGGCAAGCAATCTACTGGTGTCTTGCCGTATTCGGCTGCATTGCGCTGGTCGCCCTCTGGACGGTGCCTGAAACCCTTCCGCCCGACAAGCGGCACGCACACAGTCTGCGCGATGTAGCCGCCGGCTACGTGCCGCTGTTCAAGAGCCCGATGTTCCTGTCGTACGCCATCAGCAGCACCTGTTTCATCGCGGCCCTGCTCACCTACGTCGCCGCCACACCCTTCGTCTACATCGAATACTTCGGGCTGCCGGCGCAGTACTACGGTGTCCTGTTTGCGGCAAACATCATCGGGATGACGATCTTCAACCTGGTCAACCGCCGGCTCGTCAGGATGATCGGCTCGCAGCGGGCGCTGCAGTGGGGTGCCATCACCTGTGGATTTGCGGGCGTGGTATTGGCCATCTGCGGCGTCACCGGAGCCTTTGGCCTGGCCGGAATTGCCGTTCCCCTGTTCGTATTTCTGTCCATGAACGGGCTGGTCACGGCCAACGCGATGGCCGGCGCCATGTCGGCAGTACCTGGCACGGCGGGCACCGCCTCCGGCCTGTCCGGAGCCATGCAGTATGGTGCCGGGGCCCTGCTGAGCTGGCTGGTAGGCGTCCTGGCCGACGGCACGCCCAGCCCCATGGTGCTGGCCATTGCAGTCATGGGCCTGGGTTCCGTGCTGTTTGCCTGCGTCATGCCCCGCTGGCTGCATCACAAGAATGGCTAGATACCGCCCATCCCGACGCTTCCGGGCACCAGGTACCGCAGCTCAAGATGGCTGCGGCGTGGCGCCTGGGTCGGCCGCGGTGTCTGCGGGCGTTGACCCGGTACTGGGCGCAGCGTGCACCCCGTCGGGCACCTGCCGTTGCGCGGGTTGTACCGACCCCAGTCCGGTCACCTTCAGGATTTCATCCTCATCGAGCGTTTCCTTCTCCAGCAGGGCTGCAACCAGTGCATCGAGCTGGGCACGGTGTTCGCGCAACAGACGTTTCGCCTGTTCGTGGCTTTCGTGGATGATGCGCGCCACTTCCTGGTCGATGAGGCGAGCGGTTTCCTCGCTGTGCTGACGCGGCTCGAGCGCCACCGTTCCCAGGTACGGATTCTGCCGCGGTGCAAGCTGCACCATGCCGAGTTTCTCGCTCATTCCCCAGCGCACCACCATGTTGCGCGCCAGCTCGGTAGCCTGTGCGATGTCGTTTTCAGCGCCGGTCGTTTTCGTGCCGTAAACCACTTCCTCCGCAGCCCGGCCCCCGAGCATGCCGATGATGCGCGCACGCAGGTATTCCTCCGAGTAGTGGTAACGGTCTTCCGAGGGGCGCTGGTAGGTCACACCGAGGGCCATGCCGCGCGGAACGATGGTTACCCGATGCACCGGATCGGCCCCCGGGACGATCAATCCCAGAATGGCATGCCCGGACTCGTGGCAGGCGATGCGCTTGCGGTCCTCCTCGGTCAGCAGCAGCGAACGCTCGGGACCCAGGATGATTTTCTCGAGTGCATCGAAGAAATCCTTCTGGTGAACGTGCTCCTGTTCACGCCGCGCGGCCAGCAATGCGGCTTCGTTCACCAGATTGCGCAGATCTGCACCAGACAGCCCCGGCGTAGCCTGTGAAATCTCGGCCAGGTCCACGTCGTCGGCCAGAGGAACATTGCGCGTATGCACTTTCAGGATGGCTTCGCGTCCTTTCTTGTCGGGCAGATGGAGCACGATGCGCCGGTCGAACCGCCCCGGTCGCAGCAATGCCTTGTCAAGGATGTCAGGCTGGTTGGTCGCGGCAAGCACGATCACGCCCTCGCGGCTGGAGAAGCCGTCCATCTCGGTAAGAATCTGGTTGAGTGTCTGCTCCTGCTCGCTGGCACCACCAATCGCGACCTGGCCACGCGCGCGTCCTACCGAATCGAGTTCGTCGATGAAAATGATGGCCGGCGCGTTCTCGCGTGCCTGGCGGAACAGGTCGCGCACGCGTGCGGCGCCAACGCCTACGATCATTTCCACGAACTCGGAAGCACTCATGGAGAAGAAGGGCACGCCGGCTTCTCCCGCTACGGCCCTGGCGAGCAGCGTCTTGCCGGTACCCGGCGCTCCGATCAGCAGTACCCCCTTCGGCGCCGTGCCGCCCAAACGGGTGTACTTCTCCGGGTTCTTCAGGAAATCGACGATCTCGGCCAGTTCCGCTTCCGCTTCATCAATGCCTGCCACGTCGTCAAACGTCACGCGATTCTCGGTGTCCTGGTCGTAGCGGCGCGCGCGGCTCTTGCCCATTCCCAGCAGTGGCCCGCCCATGCCACCACCCCGTTGCATGCGGCGGTAAATCCACACATAGAACCCGATGATGACGATCGCCGGGCCGAATCCCAGCAGCAGTGTGGCCAGCAGGCTGCTTTCCTGGATCGGAACGGCGCTGATCTCGACGCCATGTTCGACCAGATACGCTTCCAGCCCCGGATCGATGAATACCGGCAGCTCGGTGTTGAAATTGCGCGACGTGCGTGGCTGCCCCGCTGGCGTGCCTGCCTCGCGTGGCCACGTTACGGGCTCATCAAATGTTCCCTCGAGGCTCTGTCCCTTGCTGTAGATGGCCTTGACGTTGTTGCGTCCGACTTCTTCCTTGAACAGCGTGTACGGGATAGTGATGGGTTCTTCCCGACTCGCATAAAAGAAGTTGACTACCAGATAGTTCACGATGAGCACAACCAGGAACAGCAACCAGGCATTGCGCGGCGGCAGGCCGCCCGGCTGTTGCGGCCCACCGGTGCGAGAGCCCAGTGGCTGCCCGACCCCTTTGGTCCCGCCCGCCCATCCGGCCTTGCCGCCCTGCGGATCGGGCGCGTGCCCGCGACCGACGGATGCGGCCTGGTCCCGACCGGGTATCGAAGCATGTCCACCCTCACGGGCGTCGGACAGCATTACCCCCGCTCCACCAGATCCACATGCCTGCGCCCTGGCCGTGGAGCAGTCTGCCATCGCCGGCCACCCCGGCGACACGGACACCGCCCCGACACTCGCTGAAAAAGAGGAGGACGAATTCATCCGATACTCCTGCGATACGGACTCTGTCTCATTCTAACCATCTGGCGCCGGCTGATCGCGCACGCACCACTCTGCCTCGCGTGGCTGTACCATCATCAGTACCAGCATTGCTTGCGGTAACGTCAAGCTGCAACATTCTTTCAATTCAGATGGGAACCATCGCATGAGTGTCAAGACCATCATCGTGCCGCCTGGAGGAGGGCTGGACCGTCTGCGCGTCGCTGCAGGGACGACACCGGAACCGAAACCCGGCGAAATCACCGTCCGTTTGCGCGCCAGCTCGCTGAACTACCACGACTACATCATCGCCAGTGGCAAGCTTGCCTTGCAGGAAGATCGCATTCCCATGTCCGATGGCGCAGGTGAGGTCGTGGCGATTGGTGACGGCGTCACGGAGTTTGCCGTGGGCGACCGGGTCGTCAGCACGTTCTTTCCCGACTGGATCGACGGCGCTCCGCGCGCCCAGGGCTTTGGTCGTGTGCCGGGTGACGGGATCGATGGCTATGCGCGCGAAAGCGTCACCATGCCCGCCACAGCGTTCACGCGCGTTCCGCAGGGCTACGGTTACGCCGAGGCTGCCACCCTGACGACGGCGGGTCTCACTGCCTGGCGCGCGCTGTTCGTCAATGCGCCGATCAGGCCCGGCGACACCGTACTGACTCAGGGTTCCGGGGGCGTCTCGCTGTTCGTGGTGCAATTTGCCAAAATGGCCGGCGCTCACGTCATCGCAACATCCTCAAGCGACGAGAAGCTGGAGCACCTGAAGGCACTGGGGGCGGACGAAGTCATCAACTACAGGGCCACGCCAGAGTGGGCTCGCGCGGTGCGCAGCCTGACCGGTGGCACCGGGGTCGACCATGTCATCGATCTGGGCGGCGCCAGCACTATCGGGCAATCCATCGCCGCCACGCGCGTGGGCGGCCATGTCTCGTTGATTGGCGTGCTTGGCGGCCTCTCGCCTGCTCTGCCCCTGGGGCTTGCGCTGGCACGTCAGGTGCGCCTGCACGCCTTCCTGGTGGGCAGCCGCCAGCACCAGCTCGACATGATTCGTGCGATCGAGGCGAACGGGCTGCGCCCGGTCATCGACCGGCACTTCCCGCTCGATGCGCTCGCCGATGCCTTCCGCTACCAGGAAAGCGGCCAGCATTTCGGCAAGATCGTGGTCGACATCTGATGGCGCCGTCAACGCCAGGGCGGCCCCTGCGTGACCGATCATTCTTGACACAAACTTCGAAACATGTCATAATTTTCCTCTTTAGCGGGCTGGGTCGTTAGCTCAGTTGGTAGAGCAGCGGACTTTTAATCCGTTGGTCGCAGGTTCGAATCCTGCACGACCCACCAAACCCGATCAATTCACGCACCTTGAACCACAGCACCATGCTGTGGTTTTTGTTTTTGGACTGCCATTGCGCTTCCTGCACCCGGCAAGAACGCCACGCCCCGGGCGCGTGATGAGGGTCACGAGGCCTGCTCCGTGCCCGCCGCGAACGTCGCAACGCTCATAAATATTCCTACAAATTCAGGGGTACACACCAGACAGCACGTCCGCATTCGGTTCGTGCGCACGATGCGCTGCCCGTATATCGCTTGCCAGGGACTCGCCATGTTTCCCGGCACGGATCGATTCTGGTGAAGCCTTTGTTAACACATGGTTACCCTGCCCCATGTCCATCAAAGGGTACATCCTGATGCAGTAGATGCAGTAAATGCGTTAGATTGAGCATCACCCTCAAGCTGACAGGAGTGTGCCATGAGTCATGTGCTTTCCCGTCGTGAATTTCTGGCCGCTGCAGCCACGGGCGCTGCAGCCAGCGCATTGCCCATATCGGTTGCTTCCGCGCAAGCCTCGAACACTGAGTCGACCGCCGGCAGCATTGCAGGGAACGCGTCCACTTCGGCACCCGCCCCAGCGGCAGCTGACATTTATGTGGCGCCTACTGGAGAGCGCGAGCTGGTCATTGGCAGCCTGGACGACCTGGAGGCCCAGGCCCGGAAAATCCTGCCTCCCGGGGCATTCGCCTACATCGCCTCGGGCGCCGACAACCAGGTCACGATCAGGTCGAACCGCGAAGAGCTCGACCGCATCCGCCTGCTACCCAGATACCTGGTTGGCAAGCCGGCACCCGACCTGTCCACCACGCTGCTGGGAGAGAAGCTCAGCATGCCCATCATTACCGCCCCCATGGGCGCCCAGGGGCTTGCCCATGAATCAGCCGAGATTGGAGCGGCCCGGGGCACCGGCGAGGCAGGAACTCTGTACACGATGAGCACTGCCGCAAACCGTACCATCGAGGAAGTTGCTGCCGCCACGCGCGGTCCGAAATGGTTCCAGATCTACCTCCACGACGATCGCGGGCCCTCGCGCGAACTGCTGCAGCGTGCGGAGGCGGCAGGCTTCACGGCCATCGTGTTCACCATCGATGCGTTCGCGCCGGGCGCCTCCGACGATACGGTACGACTGGGTTTTTCGTTTCCCCCCAACCTGCCGCTCGTCAACAGCAAGACACCCTTCTTCAAACGCAGCCTGGGCTGGGATGACGTCGAGTTCATTCAGCGCACCACCCGCCTGCCGGTCATCCTGAAAGGCGTGGTTTCTCCGGAACTCGCGCGCGAAGCGGTGAAACGGGGGGTGGCTGCAATACAGGTGTCCAACCACGGGGGACGCGGGCTTGATGGCATACCTGCCACCATCACTTTGCTGCCCGGCATTGTCGAAGCAGTCGACGGTCGGGTACCAGTGATCATGGATAGTGGAATTCGCCGCGGTACCGATGTCTTCAAGGCGCTCGCGCTGGGCGCGGACGCGGTAGCGCTCGGCCGCCCGGTCCTGTATGGCCTTGCCCTGGGTGGATCCAGGGGTGTCAAGAGCGTTTACGACCGCATCGCCGCCGAGCTGCAGCGTGCCATGCTGATTGCTGGTGTTTCAACCATCGACGAAATCAACAGCGATTACATTTACGAAGGCTAGCCGCTCCCCGCCTCGCGCGCGCATCGGACGCAGGGTATGATGCATGCGACACGAGCACCCCGATCGTGTCCAGCCGCAGACTCTGCCCTGCGTCCGAAGCATGACCAGTCCCCGAAAGCAGCCCACGAGCAACATTTCCCCTGACGCCTCGTCTCCCGGTACTCCAGGAGGCGACACTCACCTCGATCGGTTCCTCGACGCCGTGTGGCTGGAGGATGGCCTGTCGGCAAACACCCTGAATGCCTATCGTGCCGACCTCAGCCTGTTTGCAGAATGGTTGCAGACCAAACATAACAAGTCGTTGCTACAGGCAGGCAGCGCTGACGTGCAACAGTGGTTCGCGCAGAACCACGCCAGCACACGTGCGTCCACCGCCAACCGGCGGCTTGCAGCGCTGCGCCGTTTCTACCAATGGGCGCTACGCGAACATGCCATCAATGAAGACCCTTGCCTACGCATGTCCAGTGCGCGCGGCATGCCCCGCATGCCCAAGACGCTGACGGAAAAGCAGGTGGAAGACCTTCTGGCTGCCCCCGACCCCGACACTCCGCTGGGACTGCGCGACCGCGCCATGCTCGAGACCCTCTACGCTACGGGTTTGCGCGTCTCGGAACTGGTTGGACTACGCATCACCGATGTGAGCCTCAATGAGGGCGTAGTGCGCGTCACCGGCGGCAAGGGCGGGAAGGACCGCCTGGTTCCGCTGGGAGAAGAGGCTGCCGGATGGATAGAACGCTACCTGCAGGAAGCCCGCCCTGCCCTGCTGGGCGCGCGCACCAGCAACGACCTGTTCATCACCGCGCGCGGCACGGCCATGACCCGTCAATCCTTCTGGCTGATCATCAAGAAAGCTGCTGCGATGGCGGGCATCAACGCTCCGCTGTCGCCCCACGTAATTCGGCATGCCTTCGCCACGCACCTGCTCAACCATGGCGCGGATCTTCGCGTGGTGCAGATGCTGCTGGGCCATGCCGACATTTCCACGACCCAGATCTACACCCATGTGGCGCGAGAACGGCTGAAGGCGCTGCACTCCGCGCACCATCCGCGTGGCCGCCGTTGATTCCTTCTGTTGCGATGGCGCCACGAAGCTTGAATTGAACTTCTACAATCGCACACGACCGCCGATCAGACGTACAAGCCGGCACGTGCCACACTAGAATAGGACAGGCAGGTGTGGTCTACCGTGGTCTACCTAGAATTACTTCCAACAAACGGAGTCCTACCATGACGTCACAGCTTTCTACCCCACTCGATGATGTTGGCAAACTGGTCCTGCGCCTTGCACTGGGCATTCTCATTCTTCTTCACGGTATTGCCAAACTGATTCACGGCATCGGGTTCATCGAGAACCTGGTCATGGGCCTGGGGTTGCCGGCCTTCTTTGCGTGGGCGGTATACGTGGGCGAAGTCATCGCTCCCATTGCCGTCATCATCGGCATCTATACGCGCATCGGTGGCATTCTCATTGCCCTCAACATGCTCGTCGCCATTGCGCTGGTACACGCGCAGGAAATCTTCCAGCTGAGCAAGAGCGGAGGATGGCAGCTCGAACTGCAAGGCATGTTCCTGTTTGGCGCCATTGCGGTTGCGTTGCTCGGCGCCGGCCGCTTCAGCGTAGGTGGCGCCAACGGTAAGTACAATTGACCGGGCCAGGGCGGCACGGCGGTACCAGCATGCCGTCACCTCGTCCGCTTGCATTGCCACTCTCTCCAGACCCCAGCGTCGCTGAATGCAGCAGGGCGGTTCCTGCTGCAACTGCCCCAAGAAGGCGTAGTATTATTTAGAAGTAAATCATTCGCGCCATCGGACGCCAGTGCGTGCAGCGCGGTAGCGTGGCTGGCGCCGGGCACGCGCCTCGTGGCCGTGCGTCAGGAGCATCGCATGTTTGCTACCATCCGTGGGTCTGGTCGTTCGCGTACATTACCCCGTCTCTTCCCCGCGCTGTCCTGCCGCATGCAGTCGGTGCGCGGGCTGCCGTCTCGCTCAGGCGCAGCCGTGCTGCTGGCTGCCACGCTCCTGTACACGGTCACCTCTGATGGCACCTCCCAGGCCCGCGAACTCGCGCATGCCGGCAGTGCAGCAACCCCGGTGAACCTGCATCAAGCGGCAGCCCACTCACCTGCACCGCGCGGCGGTAGACCCGACCAAGGTACTCCCCAGCTCACCATTGCCGATTTCTCGGTGGTCGAGGTGCGTACGGTCGCCACGCCCGATGCACGCACCAACGCCTTTCTCGGCCCGCGCCGTGTGGGCGGGGGCATCGTGATCGATGCAGCGGGCCTTGTTCTGACGGCGGCCTACCTTGTGGCGGAAACGGAGCGCATCGAAATCATCGGCCCGGACCGGCAGCGGATTCCCGCTACCCTGGTGGGCCACGACCCTGCTACCGGCATCAGCCTCATCCGTGCCGTCATTCCCTTGCCCGTCAAGCCAATCAGCCTGGGCGATTCCGCCACGGCCAGCGTCAATGATCCCGTGCTGGTGGTCGGCTACGACGGGGTTGCACCAGCGTATATCGTTTCGCGACGCGAGTATGCGGGCAGCTGGGAGTATCTGCTGGACGACGCGCTCTTCACCGCACCGGCCACAACCGGCTGGAGCGGTGCCGCGCTGATCAACCGCGAAGGTAAGCTGCTCGGCGTGGGAATGTTGCTGGTACCCGATGCCATGCGCAATTCCGTTCCGGGCAACCTGTTCGTGCCCATCGACACCCTCAAGCCGGTCATCGAACAGCTTCTTGCCCATGGCAAACCCACCGGCGCATCCCGGCCCTGGCTGGGCATCATGGTACAGGACATCAGCGGTCGCCTGCTGGTGACGCATGTGGCTTCGGAGAGCCCAGCCGAACAGGCAGGCATAGGCGTTGGCGACATCATCGTGGGCTTCCAGGGCAAACCGCTGAAAGACGCTGCCGACTTCTACCGCCAGCTGTGGAACAGCGGAAAGGCCGGAGTCAAGGTCGAGCTGGACGTCGTGCAAGGCGCAGCCCTGCACAAAGTGTCCATCACCACCATGGAAAGCGCCAGCTACCTGCGGCAGCCGCGTGGATTCTGACCATGCGGGTCAACCAATGCTGAAAGGCGCGCGCCGTATTCAGCAGGGGGCGATCAGCAAGCGGGCCGCCGGACGGTGCCACGGCTCCACCGATAACCTGCGTGGCAAGAAGCAACCAATTGTGGCAGACTGGCTGTGGCGAATCACAGGCAGTTTCCCCATGCGGCTGGCACGGCGCACGCGCAGCGCCGCTGTCGCGAAGTACACCGTACACCTGTGGCACGCCCTTGGGCATCACCGTCATGACGGCCCGTAGTCCCGGGCTGAAAGACCATCGTCGCACTCTGATTTGAACCAAGAATCTGCTCTCCGCTCTGGCATTGCTTGCTGGCGATGCGAACCACGAGGACACCAACCGCGCCGCTGCATTGCTGCCGGCTCTGCTGAAGCAGGT
>ERZ777003.3271-NODE-3271-length-16155-cov-5.246957_pt1 | contig 16155 bp, 14 predicted proteins | sample MGYA00374956_ERZ777003 | MGnify/ENA primary metagenome ERZ777003 (study PRJEB29302, sample SAMN06268252) | bioreactor metagenome | isolation source: Joint BioEnergy Institute, California, USA | place: USA:Joint BioEnergy Institute, California, USA | collected... | reverse complement strand
GGTGCGCAGGTCGTGCACGACGGTGTCGATCTCGACATCTATCGCGGCGAAGTGCTGGGCATCGTCGGCGGCTCGGGCAGCGGCAAGTCGGTGCTGTTGCGCACGATGCTCGGCTTGCACCGTCCGAATGCAGGACATGTGTTCATCGAAGGAAAGGACATCACGCAGATGTCGGATGCAGAGCTGCTCGATGTCAAGCGACGTTACGGAGTGACCTTTCAACACGGCGCGCTGTTCAGCTCGCTCACGGTCGCAGAGAACATCCAATTGCCGATTCGAGAATATTTCCCGGCTTCGCCCGAGGCGCTCGAGGAATTGACCGAGCTCAGACTGCGCATGGTTGGGTTGCCGCTCGATGCCGGAGCAAAGCTCCCTTCGCAGCTATCGGGCGGGATGGTGAAACGCGCAGCATTGGCGCGGGCGCTCGCGCTCGATCCGACGCTCCTGTTCCTCGATGAGCCCACGGCAGGCCTGGACCCAATCTCGGCGGCCGCTTTCGACGACTTGCTCGTGTACTTGCAGCGGGCGCTGCATCTCACTGTCGCCATGATCACACACGATCTCGATACGATCGTGAAAACGTGCGATCGTGTCGCCGTGCTGGTTGACAGGAAAATCGTCGTCGATACCCTCGACGGCATCATGCGCAACGAACATCCATGGATTCGCGAGTATTTCCATGGGGCGCGGGCCCGGGCCGTACTGCGCGCGGGAGACACACGCTGAGGCGAACGGCATTCGTGCCGCTCCCTTGCCCGATCGATTATGGAACGTGAAGCCAACTATCTCGCCGTAGGCACCTTCATTCTGCTGGTGCTCGCCATGGGCGTTGCCTTCGTGCTGTGGTACACGGATGCAAACGACCGCCGCGCGTACAAGGTCTACGAGATCGAGTTTGCAGGGAGCGTGAGCGGCCTCAATCGCGGCAGCCCGGTGCGTTATCTGGGTGTCGATGTCGGCCGAGTACAAAGACTCTCGATCGATCCCGACAATCCGAGCCGCGTGAACGTCGTCGTCGAGATCGACGAGTCGACGCCGATCTCTTCCGCGACGCGCGCCAGCCTGAGCTTGCAGGGCGTCACCGGTTTGCTTTTCGTGAATCTCCGGGAAGCGCCGGATGTCGACAAGACGCAGCCGCTGCGCCAGGGCAAACGGTATCCGTTGATCGAGTCGGTTGCCTCGGAATTCGACATTCTCCTCGCGACTCTGCCCGAAGTGATGGGGCGCGCGACGGCCATCCTCGAGCGCATCGGCCGACTGCTGTCGGACGACAATCTCGCCGCCGTCAGGACGACGCTGAACAATTTGCAGCAAGCGAGCGCCGGATTGCCGGACACGACCAAGAATGTGGGCCGGCTCGTCGCAGACATGCAGGCGACGCTCGCCGAGATTCACGCCACCGCCGCCAGCTTGCGGGAGATATCGACGGGCGCGCAGCCCGAGGTTCAATCAATGCTGACGAAAATGAACGCCGTCGCCGAGAATCTGCAGCAGGCTTCCGAGCGCATCGATCGTTTCGCGAAACAAAGCGAGACGCAACTCGGCAATTTCACCGAGCAGGGACTGTTCGAGCTGCAACGGCTGGTCCGCGAGGCGCGCTCCGCCGCGCGCGAATTTCGCGACTTGTCGCGAAGCCTTCGCGACAATCCCTCGCAAATCTTGTATGAGCCGCCGGAAAGCGGCGTGCCAATCGCCAAGTGAGGCCTATAACGAGCATGGTCACGACGACCGGATTGCGTAACCGCTGCGCCGACTACAAGTTTCTTGCGCGGCGCGCAGCGCTAGCGGCTGCAGCCCTGATCGCAGGTGTCCAGCTCGCTGCTTGCAGCACTTCATCGTTGCTCGATAGCGAGATTCCCGTACCGACGAACTATGTGATCGCGCCCTTGCCGCCGGCGACGAGTGCGACAGCATCTGCTGGGTCGCACGTCGATCTCGCAATCGGCCGCCCGGATGTCGCTCCAGGCCTCGACACACAACGCATCGCCGTGCTGCGCGGACGCGAGCTCGACTACTTCCGTCGTGTACAGTGGAGCGGGACGACGCAAGAGCTCGTGCAAGCGTTTCTCGTGCATTCGCTGCAGGATCAGCTCTTGTTTCGCAGCGTAACCGCGGAGCAGGCGCGCGTTGCAGGGCCGTACATCCTCGATACCGAAGTGCGCGATTTCCAAGCGGAGTACGTGCCCGGGCGCTCCGCGCCGCGCGTGCGAGTGACGATCGTCGGCCGCTTGGTGCGGGTCGCGGATCGCAGGCTGGTGGCGACGATTCCCGCAACGGCGACGCGCGAATGCGACGACAATCGCATGAGCGTGGTCGCGCAAGCGTTCGAGAGCGCAGCGCACGAAGTCGCACGGAAGCTCGCGCATGAGACGGCGGCGGCGATCGCGCAAGATCGCGAGCAATTGTCGAAGTCCGATACGTCTCAATGACCGTGTTTCCTGTTGGTGCGATCGAGTCGACCGTGACCCGTCTCCGCGCGCTCCCTGTACTCATCGCCCGATGGATCGTGCTCGTCCTTGCTGCGTGGGCGACGCTCGCGTGTGCGGCGGGTACCGACCAGCGCGATTTCTCGGGCATCGTGATCAGGGTTTTCGACGGCGACAGTTTCATCGTGCGCGCCACGTCGAAGCCGCACGCGGGACGCAACATCGAGGTGCGTCTCATGGACGTGGATGCACCGGAGAAGGACCAACCATACGCGGATCACTCGCGCGCTGCGCTCATCGAGCTCATCGACGGCCGCGAAGTGTTCGTCGACGTCGTCGAGACCGACCAATTCAAGCGCAAGATCGCGCGTGTATTTCGCGAGCCCGACCGCTTGGACATCACGCGGGCGCTCGTCGCAGGCGGACATGTCTGGGTGAATAGAAGGTACGCGGAGGACCGTTCGCTCGCTGCGCTCGAGGATCGTGCGCGGGAGGAGCGGCAAGGCATGTGGGCGCTCCCGCGTAGCGAGCTGGTGCCGCCTTGGCAGTTTCGGCGCGAGCGGCGGCGCAACCAGCAGCAGGCGTCGCCTCGGTCAGCTGCGGAGCAACCGCAGGCTGCGCCATGAGCGCGCATCGCTTTGCGATGCTTCAAGTCAGAACGTGCTCAACCCGGTCGCTTCCATGAGGCGATAGCGCCAGTACTTGCCGTCGTCTTCATCCCGATAGGCACCGAACGGTGCCGTGTACTCCGTGCCGAGCGGACCTTCGTTGTTCCATAGGCGCGAGAAATAATCGAGCATCTCCGTAGCAAGCGGCTGCTCCAAGTTCATTTCCAACGCCACGTTTGCTTCGAGGTTGTAGTTGCCGATATTGCGGCGAGTCAGATTCGCCGACCCGAGCGAGGCGATCAGCCGGTCGCTGCGCGTGATCAAGGCCAGCTTCGTGTGAAACTGCTCGCCGTGCGTGCGATACCAGCGCACTGCGATGTTGCCGCTGCTGCGTTCGACGAGCTCGTTTGCGACCGGACGGTTCGGTACGCCGTCCTTCTGGCGGCCGAACGCATCGCGGTTCGGATCCAAAATGAGTTGCACGGTGACGTTACGGCGCGCGGCTGCGAGCAAGGCGTCGATCACCTTGCGGTCGGACAGATAGAACGTGGCGATGCGGATGGCGTCGCCATTGCGCGTGCCGGCGATGGCATCCAACAAGTGGTCGCGAATGCTCTCCTCAGTGAGGTAGGCAAGTTGGATTGCGCCGTTCCGATCGGCAACTGGCGTTGTTTCCTTCCCCGATGCATACACATGGCCTCTCCAACCGGAGAAGCGCGCAATCGCAAGCTCGCTGCGGATCAACTCTTGGGCAAGTGCGCCCGTAAAGCGCACCGCCACGTTCGAATGCGCGCTGCTTGCGTCGTGAGGGTTCGCCGATGTGACGAGCCCGACGAGCGTACCGTCGGCGCGGTCCGCGACGATGAGCTTGCGATGGTTGGCTTTGAAGTTCGCGAGCGCTAGCCAACTACGCAGCGTGATACGCGAAGGGCCCGTGTCGAACGGATTCGGCAGCCAACCTTCATCCGGCGCGTTGCCCCACCGTTGAACGAAGATGCGCCACCCCGGCGAATACAGCGGATTCGAATCGCGCAGATACGTCAGGTCCGTGACGACGACGTCGATGCCGCCGGCGCGCAGCTCATCGAGGAGCTTCGAGGTCATGCCGCCGTAGACGTCGTTGATCGGATCGGTCACGAGCAGGATCGTGATGTCGGGATCGGCGCGCTTCCTCGCGAGCAGGCGATCGACGAGCTGGCGGCTCAAAGGCCGATAGACGGCGCTTTCGGCGCCCATCAAATCGTTGATCAAGAAAAAGTCGGCAACTATGAAAGTTTCCGCTGCATCCGCAATCGCGAACACTTCGTCGAAGATCGAGTGCTCGTGAACGGTCTTACCTTGTGGGGTGCGGTAAGTGAGATCGTAGAGAAAGCGCACCTCGCTCGGCGCAACGGAAACGGCGGGGGTCGAAATATCGGTTCCCGGCGGCATCGGTTTGTACACGTGCCAGGTGCCGACGGAAATCCAAAGCGCGAGCAAGGCGTAGGCGATCCAGCGCTTCTTGAACCCCATGAGGAACGTCCCGAGCCGCGCGTCAATTGTTCGTGTGTCGTGCCGCCAAGCTAGAACGGGTTCTAGCAAAATTGCAGCGGAAAGCCAGTCGAAAGTTCGCAGTTCCGGAGCGAACTGCCGCTCATCGCGCTGTTGCGAAGGTTTGCGCCCAATAGATTCCCGCATCGCTCTTGGGATTGAGCGCAAAGGCAATCCCCATCTCGCGATACTGCTGACCCATGATGTTCACGCAATGGCTTGGACTGGCCAGCCAACCTTCGACGACGTCGGCTGCGGTGGATGCGCCGGCGGCAATGTTCTCGGCAACGTAGCGCCAGCGATATCCCGCGCGTGTCACGCGTTGCGAGGGTGTGCTGCCGTCGGTGCCATCGTGTTCCAGCCGGCTGTGGCGCGCCATGTCTTGGGCGTGCTGGAGCGCAGCCTTCGTGAGTTGCGCCGATAATGTGAGGGGCGGGGCCGCATCGAATGCGGTTGCGCCGCACTTGCGCGGTTTGGCACGCGCGGCATTGACGAGCGCAAGCACCTCGCGCGCGATCGCATCTGCTTGATTCGGGCTCGGCAGTTCGACCGGACGCGCAACGACGATCCACACATCGCGGCCGCGGCGTGCAATGCCGAGCGCCGTGAACTGCGCGTTCGCGACGATGTTGCAGTATTGCTGTGCAAGGATGCTCAAAACCGCTCGATCGTTTGCAGCGCCGGAGACGCGCATTGAAGAGGAGTTGACGGCGCGATAGCGCGTCTTCTCCAATGCCTGCTGCAGGCGGCCGCCCTTCGACCATTCCGCCGCGACCGCATCGAGCGCCCGGCTGCGCTGCAGACGTTCGGATGTGCCGACGCTGCCGCTGCAGCCGCGTGCGCGCAGCGCATTGATCTGGTCCGCGAGATCCGCGGCGATTGCCGGCGTGCCGACAAGCAATGACGCCGCGATCGAAGCGAAGCGCCCGACGCGCCCAAGTCGCCTTCTCATGTGCTCAATTGCACGTGTTTGCTTGCTTTCAACGCAGCTCCAGGCTGCTGCTCCTGACGATCGTGTCCATGACTTCGCGCGGCCGTCCCGGAGCCTCCAGCTGCTCGAACGTACATTGTTTCGGCAGCTTGTCAGGGCGCCAGCGTAGCAGCTTTGTGCCATGTCGGAAGCGCCGGCCGCTCACGTGATCGTATTGAACTTCGACGACGAGCTTGGGTTTGAGCGGCTCCCATTGCGTCGACCGCTCCGTGCTCCACCGGCTCGGTGCGCCTGGCGCATCGCCCGTGAAGCCAGGCGGCGCGATGAGCTTCTCGAGTTGTTTCGTCAATGCCGCACGCTCGGCCTTGGGAATGGCCGAGGTGAATCCGACGTGATCGAGCCTGCCTTCCTCGTCGTACAGTCCGAGCAGCAAGGAGCCGACCTCGCGGCTGCCGGTTGCGTAACGGAAACCGCCGACGACGCAGTCCGCCGTTCGCAGATGTTTCACCTTGAGCATCGTGCGCTCGCCCGACCGGTAAGGTTCGTCGATGCGTTTGGCGACGACGCCGTCGAGCGCGCCGCCCGCGCGATTCAGCCAGCGCTGCGCTTCGCTTCTGGCGCGACTGTACGGACTCAATCGCAAGAGCCCAGGATCCTTGAGCGCGAGGTAGAACTGCTCGAGGGCTTCGCGCCGCTGCAACAGCGGTTCGCGCAACAGATTGCGATTGTTGCGATCGACGAGACAATCGAAGAGCACGTAGATCGCAGGCGTCTCCTGCGAAAGCCTTCGGATGCGGCTTGCCGCCGGATGCAAGCGCATTTGCAACGCGTCGAACGAAAGAGCGTTGCCGATGGGGATCGCAAGCTCCCCGTCGACGACGAAGTGCTTCGTCGGTAGCGCAGCTAGACTTGCCACGACCTCAGGGAAGAAGCGTGCGAGCGACTTGCCGGATTTGGCGCGCAGATCGACGTGCTCGCCCGAGCGAAACGCGAGACATCGGAAGCCATCCCACTTGGGCTCGAACTGCCACCCATCGCCCTCGGGCAAGACGTCGACGAGCTTCGCCTCCATCGGCGCGGTCGTTACCGGAATCGGCAGCGAAGCAAATCGAGGTATTCGCGAAGCCATCTTCACACCCGTGCGTGAGATGCTGCCTCGCGCCGACGACGTGCTGGCGGCGGCTTTGCATGTCCGTCGACGAGCTTGCGGATCGCGGGCTCGAGCGGTGCTTCCGAACGACAATACTCGTCCCATGCCTTCATCTTGCCGAGCAGTCCAGGCACGGTGCGGATCGTGTAGCGCGTCGGATCGAGTCCGGCTTTGACTTGGGCCCATGTGAGCAACACGGAGACGGTGGGCGTGTCGCGCAGGCGCGGGGAGAACGGCGCGATCGCGGTCGACATGCGGTCGTTGCGCAAGTAGTCGAGAAAGATGCGACCCGTACGCAGCTTCTTCGACATGTTCACCAGGTATTTCTCAGGACTGTCCTCCGCCATCTGCGTGCACATGACTTGTGCGAACGTCTTCGCTTCAGGCCAGCGCAAGTGCTTCGACATCGAGAGGGGCGTGACGACGTGCAGTCCTTTGCCGCCGGTCGTCTTGCAGAACGCCGTCAAGCCGAGCGCTTCCAACCGTTCGCGCAACTCCTTCGCCGCTGCGATCACGGCGTCGAACCCGACGTCTGGCGCCGGATCGATGTCGAATACCAGCCGACCAGGAATGTCCGGATGATTCGGTTGACAATTCCATGGATGCAATTCCATCGCTGCGATCTGCGCGGCGGCGATCAATCCCTCGATCGTATCGATCTGCAGGTACGGCTTGCGATCGCCCGACACCTTCGTGAGCGTCATGAACTTCGAGGTTCCAGCTATCGCATGCCGCTGAAAGAATCGTTGCCCGTCGATGCCGTCCGGTGCGCGGACGATCGAGCACGGGCGGCCTTCGATGTGCGGCAGCAGCCAATCACCGACCTGCTCGAAGTAGGTCGCGAGATCGAGTTTGGTGACCGGCTTGCCGGAGCCGTCATCCGGCCACAGCGGTTTGTCGGGATTCGAGATCGAAACTCCCACGACGGTGACCCGGTCGGAGTCTCCGTCATGCCGTTTGGCCGACTTCTTTCGTTTCGCTTTGCGAGCGGTTGTCGTTCGTGAGCGTTTCGCGCGCCTCGCTTGTTTCTCTTCGACGTCTTCGCCTAGGAGCTCGGCGTCAATGGTGCGTGCAGGCTTGCCAACCGGTTGCGCGCGATCCGCGCGATCCGAATTCCAAACGGCATCCGCCTTGGCGGCGCGGCGCGTCGCCAACATGAAAGGCCGCGGTCCGCGCCCTTTCCCTGCCGCGATCTGTTGCATCGGTCGTCCAGAGGCGACGGATGCGTCTTCGCCCATCAAGCGCTCGACGGCGGCGGCATCGCCCGCGTGCGCGTCGCGACGCTTGATCAGGAGCCAGTTCGTGCGCTTGCCGTCGTAGCGATCGCCGCGCATGCGCACGATGACCCAGCCGCCTCGCAAGCGCTCGCCGTCGAGCCGGAATTTCAGCTCGCCTTTTTCGAGTTGCGAGTCGGCGGAAGCCGCGCCGACCGGCTCCCAATAGCCGCAATCCCAAAGCTGCACGGTGCCGCCGCCGTACTGTCCTTTCGGGATCGTGCCTTCGAAGTCGCCGTAGTCGAGCGGGTGGTCTTCGACTTCCACCGCCAAGCGCTTGTCTTGCGGATCGATCGAGGGGCCCTTCGTGACGGCCCACGATTTGAAGACGCCGTCGAGCTCGAGCCGCAAGTCGAAGTGTAGCCGCCGTGCATCGTGCTTTTGGATCACATAGCGCAACCGTTTCGAGGGTCTGATGTGCGCGTCGCCGGCGGGTTCGGCTGTCTGCGTGAAATCGCGCTTTGCCCGGTATGTAGAAAGTTTTTGGGATGCCACGCCGGCGCCGCCTCTCTCGTTGTCTTCAAAAGGCAACGCGGCCAAGGGGAGGGGGTTCCGGTCCCCCTTGTAGGCCGTTCCGCCCCCTTAGAGCGGCGCTAGCCCGGTGCCCGCGGTCATTAACGCCGATTTTTCACGCTTCGTTCACGCTGTCACGCACGCGGGGTTAACGACGTCTTCCTAGAGTGCTAGCCCAAGAGAGCTGCAACAAAAATTTCACCGAGTGCATCGAATTCAGGAAAGCGTTGGAGACACCCATGAGTAACCTCGCTCTGAAAACCGACTGGTACGACGAAGCGGAGCTTTCGAGCCTGGCCGAAGCGGTAGAGCAGGCTGCATGGCGCGATGCAATGCAGGCGCTGCCCTCCACGCTCCTGGCGGCTTGCGGCATCCATGCGGGCGAGATCGGCGACGCCTTGGTGCTAGCGTCACCCGGCTCCGAAAGCCTGATGTTCAATCGTGTGATCGGGCTCGGGGAGCGTAAGCCGGCCACCGACGAGACGATCGCGAAGATCATCGATCGCTATCGCCAGCTCGGCGCGCAGCAATTCATCGTGCACGCCGGCGCCTACGCGCTCCCGACGCGCTTGGGCCGCAAGCTCCAACTTCATGTGTTGACGCCTTATCGGCGTAGCTGGGTCAAGCTGATTCGACCGGCAGTGTCCGCATCCAAGCCGGAGACGTACATGGTCGTGCGCGAGGCGCGTCTTGCTGATGCAGCCACGGTCGCCAGCGTCGTCGGGCCCGCATTCGATCTCACTCAGGGCGAGGCGGAAATCATCGCGCATCTCATCGAGCGGCCGCGCTGGCGCGTGTTCGTCGCTGAGCTCGACGGCGAGGTCGCAGGTGTCGGCGGCATGTTCATCGACGGGAACATGGCGTACCTCGCGTTTGCTGCGACGCGTCCGGAATATCGCCGTCGCGGTGGGCAGCGCGTCCTGTTGCACGCACGGATCATGGCTGCGGTGGAGGCCGGATGCGATTTCATCGCAACGGAAACCGGCTTTCCATTGACGGCTGACGAGCCGAGCCCGTCGTATCACAACATGCTGTGGGCGAACTTCCGGCCGCTGTCGATCCGCGATAACTACGCGCCGCCGAGCACGCGGTGGGATCATGCGGGCGAGTAGCGAGCGACAGAGTCGCTCGCGCGTTCAGCCTTCAGCCTTCAGCCTCGCGTTCTCACGCGCCAGTAGCTCGCGTTTTCGTTCGATGCCCCAGCGATAACCTGACAGCGAACCGTCGGTGCGGACAACACGGTGGCACGGGATAGCGACCGCAATCGGATTCGCTCCGCACGCTTGAGCGACTGCCCGGGTGGCGGTCGGTATGCCGATGCGTTTGGCAAGCTCTGCATATGAAATCGTCTTGCCGGGCGGAATCTTGCGCAGCGCTTGCCACACGCGCCGTTGAAACGCCGTCCCTCTGAGATCGAGCGGCAAGTCGAGGCCGACGCCTGGGGCCTCGATGAAGCCGACCACCTGCGCGACCCACCTTTCGAATTCTCGATCGCCGCCGATCAACCGAGCGTTTCGAAACCGATCCTGCAGATCACGCACGAGCGCTTCCGGCTCATCGCCGAGCAGGATCGCGCAAATACCCTTGTCGGACGCTGCGACGAGCAGCGAACCGAGCGAGCATTGCGCAACTGCAAACCGAATCGTCAGTCCGCGGCCGCGCGAGCGGTATTCGCTCGGCCGCATGCCGAGGTTGCGTTTGGCTTCCGCATAGAACGGGCTATTCGAGTTATATCCGGCTGCATAGATCGCGTCGGTGACGCGTGCACCTTGCGCGAGCTCCTGCTGAACGCGTTGCGCGCGATGCGCGATCGCATAAGCCTTTGGCGTCAGGCCCGTGATCTGCTTGAACAGGCGGTGGAAATGAAAGCGGCTCATGCCTGCCGCTTGTGCGAGCGCATCGAGACTCGGCGGTTCGACGCTCGTCGCAATGATCTCGCATGCTTGCGCTACGATCCGTGTTTGACGTGCGTGCAAGGATTCTCGATCGGGCCGGCAACGTTTGCACGGACGAAATCCGGCACGCTCCGCTTCGGCGGCCGTCGCGAAGAACGAAACGTTCTCGCGTTTTGCCGGCCGTGCAGCGCACGTCGGCCGGCAGTACACGCCTGTCGAACGCACGGCGTAGAAGAACTCATCTTCGGCATTCGGATCGCGCGCGAGGACGGCTGACCATCGGTCCTCGTCGGTTGCATAGCGCGAGGGTGGAATGTGCTCGAGTGCGGGCATGGACATAGAAGTTACTCTCAATGAGGCAGTTGTGCATCCGCGCTCAATGACGTTCGATCAGCGCGGCGTAACAGCCGAATTTCGCGAAATGCGCGTGGATGTAGGCGACGTCCTCCGAAGCGAACAATGTCTCGATGCCTTGCTCGAGGTGGACGCCATCGACGAGCTCGGCCTGCCGAAGCATTCCGTTGCGGTCGTAACCGCGCAGTGACAGCATGCGGCGGCGCAATTGGTCCGGCACGACGTCGCACGCATCGAATGTACGCTCGCCCTCGCGCACGTAGATCGCGTAGCTCGAGCGAAACGGCGAAGCGACGCGATGATGCTCGTAATTGAGCAGGATCACCGAATCGCCCGGTGCCGCATCCGTCAAGCTGACGCGGCAGGGATACCCGTCTCCATCGGCGATGATGCGTCGGGCATTGCGTCTTTCGAGCTCGGCATCGCTGAGCGCAAACAAGTCGGCGAACTCATGAGCGGGTAAGCCGCGGATGCGAAAGCTGGTCATCGATGGTTCCTCTCGAATCGATGGTCAGCAGTTTGAGCCTGACGGCACGGCGGTGCGCTCGGTTTCTTGCGGCCAAATTCAGGCTGTAGACCATGGGCTGTAGGAAGAGTGCACGGAGCGCGCAAACGAATTGCCTTTCCTTGGGGAGGTCCCTCGCTGCGCTTCCTGCTTCCGGGGCATTGGCGCATCCATGCACGTCAAGGCGGACAGAGCGGAGCGTGCCGGTGAGTGGAAGCTGGCGATGCGAGCAACTGTCGCCTGTAGCCTCTACCGCTAAACCTTTCTTGTGCCGGCCGACGCTGATGCTCCGCCTAAACTCGTCGGCGGTTGCGCTCATCGCGGGGGAAAAGGACATGAAACCGGCACATGTAGGCTTCGGAATGATCGTTTGCGCTGCGGCGCTAGCCCTGACCGCCTGTGCATCTTCCGGAGGCGGTTCGCAGAGCGGATCGCAATGGACGACGAGCGATCTGGCGGCGGCGCTCGCCAATGCGTCGCGTCCGCAGGCGGATCGCGATCGCGACGCGGATCGCAAGCCTGCCGAGCTGATGACGTTCTTCGGCGTCGAGCGCGGCATGACGGTGCTCGATGTGATGGCTTCGGGCGGCTACCTGACCGATGTGCTCGCAACTACGGTTGGGCCGAACGGTAAGGTGTACTCGCAGAATCCGCCGGCGTTCCTGCGTTTCAACAACGGTGCCTACGACAAGGCGCTAACGGAAAGGCTTGCGAACGGACGCTTGCCGAATGTCGTGCGCGTCGATGCCGATCTGCCTGCAAGCGACAAGATTCCTCCCGGCAGCGTCGACTTTGCGATCACCGCGATGAATCTGCACGACATCTTCAATCGCGAGCGTGCGGCTGCCGAGAAGTTCATGAAGGATGTCTACACGACGCTCAAACCGGGCGGAGTGTTCGGCGTCATCGACCATGTCGGCGTTCCGGGTGCTGATAACCGCAAGCTTCACCGCATGACCAAAGAAGACGCAGTGGCGCTCGCCAAGGCCGCAGGCTTCACGATCGAAGCTGAAAGCAATCTGCTCGCAAATCCCCAGGACGATCACACGAAGGGACCCTTCGATCCTGCGCTGCGCGGAAAGACGGATCAGTTCATTTTGAAGTTGCGCAAGCCGAGCTGAAGGCGACAGGCGACGGTTGGGCGCGTCGCGGTGAGGGGTGCCCGCGCCGGTTGCGTGCCCGCCAGGGCGCGCGATCGATACTCCTCACCCGCGCGCATCCGCAGGCGACCTCTCCCGCAAGGGGAGAGGTGTGTCTTTGCGCGCTCCGCGCGTCCGACTGTCGCCTGTGGCCTGTCGCCTGTAGCCTGTACGCATGCTCGCGCTCGCCGATTTCGTTGCCCGCCACGCGCTCGTCGTCCTCTCGATCGTCACGATTGCTTGGGTATTGCTGACCGCGGCGTTCTGGCATGTCGTCCATCGGTACGGCGATTTGTTCTGGACGCTTGCGGTGCGCGCCTGGGATGCCTGGAGGCACACGAGGCTCGTGCAACGGATCAAGGGCGTGCCTGTTCTGGGTCCGCTCTTGTCGCGCACGATGTCCGTCGTGCGCTATCTGGGGTTGTACGCCATCGCGAGCTTCACGATCGCGATGCTTGCGATCATCGCGTTTGTCGAGCTCGCCGACGAAATCGGTATCGACGAGTCGCTCGCAACGTTCGACGAAGCGTTTGCGCGCGCTCTCTCTCAGCACGTCTCCTACGAAGTCTTGCACGTGTTTTCGATCGTCACGGTGTTCGGCGATCCGCTCGTGCTGACCGTCGCGTCGACTGTCGTCGCGGTGGGATTGTTGCTATGGCGTCGTTGGATGCTCGCGGGCGGTTGGATCGTGGCGACAGCCGGCGGTGCATTGCTCAATATGCTGCTGAAGCAGCTCTTCGCGCGTCCGCGACCGATTCACGATCACGGTTTGGTGACCGAAACGAGCTTCAGCTTCCCGAGCGGGCATGCATCGGGATCGATGCTCGTGTACAGCTTGCTCGCTTACTTACTCGTGCGGCACACGCCGAGAAAGTGGCACGTTCCGATCACGGTCGCGATGTCTATGTTGATCGTTTTCGTGGGCTCGAGCCGGGTGATCCTGCAAGTGCACTACTTCAGCGATGTGCTTGCCGGATACGCGTCGGCGGCCGCTTGGGCGGCACTGTGCATCGCGGGATTGGAAGCGGTACGTTGGCGGGAGGAGCAAGCCAACGAAGACCGGTAAGGCAGGCGCAGATGCCCGCACCGCGAGCATCTGCGCTGCATCGAGAAGTTACTTCTTGTCCAGCCGCAGAATCCGTCCCTGCGGCGAATCCGTAATGATGTAGAGGAGTCCGTCAGGACCCTGCTGCACGTCGCGCACGCGCTGACGTGGATTGCCGATATACCGAGTTTCTTTCGTCACCTGGCCGTTCTCGATCTTCAGACGCACCAAGCCGCCGGGATTGAGCGAGCCGATGAACAAATCGCCCTTCCAATCCGGGAAGGCATCGCCGGTATAGAAGATCGCACCGGACGGCGCGATCACCGGATCCCAGTAATACACCGGCTGCTCCATGCCTTCCTTCTCGGTGCCTTCGCCGATCTTCGAGCCGTTGTAATCGATGCCGTACGTGATGACCGGCCAGCCGTAGTTCTTGCCGGCTTCCGGATGATTCAGCTCATCGCCGCCGCGAGCACCGTGCTCCACCGTCCACAATTGCTGCGTCACCGGATGCAGCGTCGCGGCTTGTACGCTGCGATGCCCGTACGACCAGATCTCACCTTTCGCGCCCTCTTTGCCGACGAACGGATTGTCTTTGGGGATCGAGCCGTCCGGATTCAGGCGCACGATCTTGCCGATCGTCGTCGACAGGTTTTGAACGAGCGGACGCTGATTGAAGCGATCGCCCAGGGTCACGAACATCGTGCCGTCCGGTCGGAACACGATGCGCGAGCCCCAGTGATTCGGGCTTTGCACCTTCGGCGTCTGTCGCCAGATTACCTCGACGTCTTCGAGCGCATTGGTGCCGAGCTTGCCGCGCGCGACGGCCGTGCCGGCACCGCCTTCGCCGGGCTCGGAGAACGAGAAATAGACGAGCCGATCGTCTTTGAAATTCGGACTGAGCGTGACGTCGAGCAGGCCGCCTTGGCCGCGTGCGTAAACCTCCGGGATGCCGCCGAGCGGTTCCGAAAGCTTTCCGTCTTTGTCGACGAGCCGCATGCGTCCCGGACGCTCCGTGACGAGCATCCGGCCGTCATCGAGTAAGGCCAATCCCCAAGGATGCTGCAGCGGACCGGCGATGACCGTCAGCTTGAACGGATCTTCCTCATGCTTGGGTTGCGGAGAGGAGGGTGCCGCTGCGATGGCTGCATGCGCAAACGCGAAGCCCGTGCACGCCGCGAGTAACCCGATTGTTCTCATGCTTGTACTCCTCAAGGTGAGCCGGAGCGTCATTCGCTGCTGTCGCTCCAGTCCAGCTCCAATCCGATTTCGAACTGCGCCAGCTTACGCGCAAGCGACGGCGGAATGGACATGGATCGAGCTTTATTCACATTCAGTAGCAATGTGGCGCTGCCGCCTTCCTGAACCAGGCTCGTAAAGAAGCTGCGATGGGCCTGCAGGCGGCGTAAAGCCAGCCCGATTACGGTTTCATCGGCCAACGGCTGCAGGGTCGACGCGGCACGTCGCGTCGTGTCGTCCTGTTCGTCGTCGGAAGGTCGCCATGATTCGTCGAACTCCGAAAACGTGAACGGTGCGATCCAATAGCAGTCGGCTGGCGTCGAGCTTGCGTGGCGGTCCGCATGGAGCGTGTGTTCGGGCACCATCGCCAGAATGCGGGTGATTTCCTGAGGATCGAGTTTCGGATGCTGAACGCGCAAATGAATGCGAGCCGGAGCATTGCCCGCGCGCAGCTGGGCTGAGGATTTCATCGTACGCCTTGAGCGGTGGGATGACCCGTTACGCGCCGAGGGCGCGCGGGGTTCCCCGCCCCGGGCTACGGGCGACGGCAGGAAGCGACGAGCGCCGGCACATTGTGTTGTCTCCGTCGCGTGGTGCTCGTTGCTTTTCCTCTTACCTGTGACCGTCTCGTCTTCCCATCGCCTTCGACGACGATGTGGTTTTCTGATGTCTTCTGGCCGTCGCCCGTGGCCCGTCGCCCTTACTTCTCCGGCTCCACCAACGCCTGATACACCAGCGCGTGCGAGAGCTCTTCTGTGCTCGGCGATCCGGGAACCGTGCCGCGGCGCTGAATCATGCTGATGAAAATGAGGTCGTTCGTCGGATCGATCCAGAACCATGTGCCGGCGATTCCGTACCAGAGATAAGAGCCTTTGCCGATCGTGCTGCCGATCTTCAGAGGATCCTGGACGATGAAGAAGTCGTAGCCGAAGCCCGTGCCCGGTTGCTGGCGATAAAAGCCCGGCAGCCCGTACCGTCTGCTCTCGAGCACATGGTCGGGCACGACATTCGTGCGCATCAGCTCGATCGAGCTCGGCGCGAGCAGGCGCTTCCCGTCGAGCACGCCGCCGTTTGCGAGCATTTGCGCGAAACGGAGATAGTCGCCCGCCGTCGAATACAGACCGCCGCCGCCTTGAGGCAACGTCGGTTCGACGCTGATGTTCGGGTCGTGCGGCAATGGCGTCAGACCGTTCGGGCCGCCTTGATAAATCGTTGCGACGCGGTGGAGCTTCTCTTTGGGCACGTGGAATCCCGTGTCCTTCATGCCGAGCGGCTCGAAGATGCGCTCGCGCATGAATTCACCGAGCGTCTTCCCCGAGAGCTTTTCGATGATGTGACCTTGGATGTCGACGGAGACGCTGTAGACCCATTGTTCGCCTGGGTGATACAGCAAAGGAATTTCCGCGAGACGCTCGATCGCCTGCTGCAGGTTTTGTTTCGCGAGCGGATGATCCTGCTGATACATCTTGTCGACCGGCGTCGCGCCGAAATAGCCGTACGTGAAGCCGGCCGTGTGCGACATCAGCTCGGCCATCGTCGGCGGATG
>ERZ777003.3270-NODE-3270-length-16155-cov-7.771615_pt1 | contig 16155 bp, 8 predicted proteins | sample MGYA00374956_ERZ777003 | MGnify/ENA primary metagenome ERZ777003 (study PRJEB29302, sample SAMN06268252) | bioreactor metagenome | isolation source: Joint BioEnergy Institute, California, USA | place: USA:Joint BioEnergy Institute, California, USA | collected... | reverse complement strand
CCGGCGCCCGGGCCGCCGGCCGCGCCAGCCTCCCGGCCTCCCGCCGCTGCCCGGCCCGCCTTAGCGCGTCGGCAGGCGTACGGCAGCCGCTCGCTCTGGCCTCACGCGAGCGAGAGCCGTGAAGGGCCGCCCCTCGCTGGGAGTCGGCACGGGAGCGCTCAGGGTGAACGGCCCGGCCGGCGAGGCGGCGGTCGCCGTGATCTGGAGGCGGTACGTGGCCGACTGGCCATAGAATTCGTCGACCGCGATCGTGTAGCTGCCGGGCGGCACGGTCGCCTGGAGGCTCTCGGTGGCACCGGGGCCTGCGCTCGACGCCAGGATCTCAACTCCCTGCACGAACAGCCCGACCGAATCGCCGCGCAGCAGTCTCAGGTTCGGGTTGCCGCCCTGCCCGATCAATGCCGCCTGGATTGTGGTGGGCTGGCTGACCGTGAACACGTAGTTGTCGATCGCGTACGGGTTCTCGAGGGCGAGATCCGCCCGGTCGAACGGAAGCGTGATCGGCGCTTCGGCGGCCTCGTGCGGCGTGTCGTTCGGCTCGAATGCGTCCGGGGCGATCTCGAACTGGGCGTTGGTGGTGATCGTCAGGCCGTATGCGCGGCGCCGGGGTTCCAGCTCCGCCGTCTCGCCCTGAATCTGGAGAAAATACCGGCCCGCGGGCAGGTTGGGGTGCGAGTACACGACGCTGTCCCGATAGGCATCCTGTACGAAGTCGTACGTCAGAATGTAAGCCGCCACGGCGAACGGCTCGCCGTGCAGGATGAACGCGGAGACCAGATCCCCTCCACTTCGATCCCCCCGATCCACCAGATGAACCGAGATGGGCGACGGCTGCTCGAGCTCGAACAAGAACACGTCCAGATCGCCGAGCGCCGCGACGAGCGAGGGGTTCTGATAGGGTACGGGCACGAGGTACGCGCACACGGATGTCCCGCAGTCCCCGCCCTCGAAGATGTCATCGTTGGCCGTGATCCCGAACCGCCGGCTGGTCGGGAACGAGTCGGTCGCCCCCACCAGCCAGATCGGGCCGGTCCCCGACTCGGCGGGCACCCACACCTCGACGGCGGTCGCGGATGCGCTCCGAATGAACGCGGGCACCCGCCCGCCGCCGGATGCGGCGGTGAACTCCACCCGCGAGATTCCGGCCGGGAGCCCCGCGCCCTGGATCGTCATCACCGCGCCGTAGCGCCCTGTGTCCGGCGCCAACCCGCTGACCGGCGTGACGCGCACGCGCGCCGTGCCCTTCACGCCGTTCCACGCCTCCGCTTCGACCTCCGCGATGCCCGGCGTCACGTCCCGCACGCGGCCCGTCGGCTCCACCGTCAGGATCGCGGAGCTGCTTCGCCACGTCAGATCCACACCCGAGAGCGGCGCGCCGGTGGCATTCCGCGGGGTCGCGAGCAGCGTGAGCGTGTCGCCGGTGTCCACCCATGCGCTCTCCGGCGAGATGTCGATGCGCGCGACCGCCGGGCCCACCACCGACACGGCTGCACGACCGGCCGGGCCCACCGCGCCGACGGGCTCCGCCACGATCTCCGCCTCGCCCAGCTCGACGCCCTGCACCAGCCCGTTCGCGTTCACGGTCGCGATCGTCGGTGCCTCCGACCGCCACTGGAACTGGATGCCCGTGACCTCCGAGCCGCCCCGTAGCGCGCGAGCCCGGAGCTGAACCGTCCCGCCGCGCTCGACCTCGATGTCGGTCGCTCCCGCGGTCGTCGTGATCCGGACCTCGTCGATCTGCGGAGGACCCGACGTGTCATCGCTGCTACAGGCCAGGAAGAGGAGCAGGAAGGCGGCGGCCGGGATGCTGGTGCGCGCGTGCATGGCGGGCCTCCACGGGAGGGATGACGGACGGTCGTGGTTTCGGCGACGGCGGCCGGGCTGATGCAAGGCCGGTGCCCTGCGCCGGCCGGCGCTGCCCACGATTATGGAACGCGCGGCCGCCAAACTCGTGACGGCCGCGCCGGTGTGCAATTGTAGTGTGCCCTGACGGCCCCCCTCAAGGCCGGCTCGCCGGAGCCCGGACCCGGGACGCGGGCGGGGACCTACGCGCGGGGAAACCGGAGGCGGTCAGCGGGATCCACCTCCGCCCGCCGGGGAGGTCACGCCTGTCGGGGCGGGCTCGACCAGGAACGGCTGCGTCACCACGTTCGGGCCGACGCCTCGCTTGGAGTCCGCCACCATGCGTGCGACCTCCTCCATGAGGCGTGCGTTCTCGATCACCACCCCGTCCTTGATCGTGTGCACGATCCCCTTCGTCCTGTACATCTTCCCGTTGTCGTCCAGCGTCAGCGCGCCGAACGAGTACAGGAACCGGAGGTTGTACGCGGGATTGCCGTCCACCACGATCAGGTCGGCGACGTAGCCGGGACGCACCAGCCCGAGCCGCGGCTGGCGCAGCGTCTGCGCGCTGTTGTAGGTCGCGGCCTTGAGCACCTCGAGGTTGTGCATCCCGGTCTCTCGCAGGAGCTGTAGCTCGCGCACGTTCGAGAAGCCCGGCGTCGCCCAGATGTAGTTGTCGTCCGTCCCGTAGGCGACGCGGCCGCCGCGCTTGTTGAACTCGTAGATCAGGTCGCCCCACAGGTCGAACGCCTCGTACCAGTACTGCTCGTCGTCGGACGTCCAGTCGTAGTGGTACGAGCCGTGGTATGCCGGGTTGGGGAGGTTCCACTCGATCAGCGCCTGGTGCGTGTACTTCTCGTGCCAGGGCAGACTGATCGCCCGGAGGATGTCGCGGTTCGCCTCGTAGACGACGCGCGTGGGCAGCATCGTCACGCCGTAGTGAACGAGCGAGTCCGCGACTTCGCCGAGCAGGCGCGCGCGGTCGGCCTGGCTCCAGACGCGGCCAGCCTCGCGGAAGCGGTGGTTCTCGTTGTTGTAGTTGTAATCGCGCGGGAAGTCTGCCGTGCTACGGTCGAGCGCCGACTCGGCGTAGCCGTAGTGGTGCTCGATCATCGTCACGCCGAGACGGGCCGCATCGACCGCATCCACCACGGCGTTGGTGGAAGGCGGGAGGTGGATCGTGGTGATCCCGCCGGCATCCCGCACGGCCTTCGCCACAGCGCCGAAGAGCGCCTCGCTCCAGGTCACGCTGCCGAGACTCACCACGTGGGCGCCCTTGGCGACCATGGCGCGCGCGATCTGCGGCGCCATTCTGGGGTCCTCGCGCTGCTCTCGCGTGTAATCGGTCATGGCGCCCCATCCCCAGATGGGGAACATGCGGGGCGCGAGGATCTCGTTCCTTTCGCTCCGGCGGGCCTCCTGCATCGCGTTCTCCAACCCCCGGTCGGCCGCCGGGACCATCGTCGTGACGCCGTGCGCGAGCTTGAGGTAGTAAACGTACTCGAGCGGCATCGGCTCCTCACGCAGATGCATGTGCAGATCGATCATGCCTGGCAGCACATACATCCCCGTGCCGTCGATGACCCGGTCACCCGTCGGCCGCTCGACGTCGCCACGCGACCGGGCCGTGACGGGGTCGAACGGGATCATCTCCTTGATCAGGTTCTTCTCGATGACGATGTCGTACGGGCCGACCGGCGGCCCCCCATGGCCAGGGATGACCATGGCGTTGCGGATGACGAGGCGCGCGTACGGCCCTGCCGCGAGGTCGCCGAACTGCCGGAAGGGCGGCGCGGGCGGGGCGGGGGCCGCCGTGTAGGGAATCTCATCGGTCGCCGGCGTGGCCCTCCCCTGCCCGGCTGCCGGCGCGCCGGACCACAGCAGGCCGAGGATCGCCGCGAGGGCAGTGGTCCTCAGGATCTCGCGTTGTTGCATGGCCCCACTCCGGGAAAAACGGGGGAACGGTCAGCAGTCGCCGGGCTGGACCGAGGGATCCGACCCTTGCCGCCGGCCCCCGCGGCCCGGCCCCTCATCGAGCGTATCACACCCGCCCTCCTGTCAGCTCTCCTCGGGGCGGACGATCTCGTAGTTCGGCGGCGGCTCCACCCCCAGAAGGTGTCGCACGAAGTAGTCCCACCTGCGCCGGATGACGTACGGCTCGTTGAGCCCGTGCGCGCGGTCGGGAAGGATGATGAGGTCGAAATCGCGGTTCGCCTTGATCAGCTCGTCCACGAGCTGGATCGTCATCGCCAGGTGGACGTTGTCGTCCATGTCCCCGTGCATCAGGAGCAGCTTGCCCTTCAGGTTCCTGGCGTAGGTCTTGTTCGCCGAGCTCTCGAAGTTGTCCTTCCCGGTCGCCGAATCGCGGACCAGGAGGCCCTGGTACTTCTCGGCCCAGTAGATGTTGTAGCTCCGGTTGTCGTGGTTGCCGGCCGTGCTGACCGCGACCTTGAAGAAGTCCGGGTAGCGCAGGATCGCAGCCGTGGAAGCGAAGCCACCGCCCGAGTGGCCGTAGATGCCGACCCGGTCAAGGTCCATCCAGGGGTAGCGCGCGCCGAGCTGCTTCAGCGCCGTGACGTGGTCCGGCAGACCATTGTCGATGAAGTTGCCGTAGTAGTTGTCATGGAACGCCTTGGACCGCAGCGGCGTGCCCATGTGGTCGAGCTGGATGACGATGAAGCCGAGCTCCGCGAGGGCGAACGGTTCGCCGCCGCCCTTGAACTGCCAGGGCCCCACGCTGCCGACCTGCGGCCCCGGGTAGATGTTGTCGATCACGGGGTAGCGCTTCGTCGGATCGAAGTCCGTCGGCTTGTACATCACCCCATAGAGGTCCGTCACACCGTCCCGCGCCTTGACCTTGAAGACCTCGGCGGGCTTCCAGCCCAGCGCCTGGAGCTGCGAGATGTCGGCCTTCTCGAGGACTCGTACGATGCGGCCGTCCGGCGCCGCGCGCACGACCGTGACGGGCGGCTCCTCGATCCGCGAGTACGTGTCCACGAAGAACCGGCCGCTCGGCGAGAAGGTGACGGTGTGATCCGCATCCTCCGGCGTGAGCAGCGTCAATCCGGAGCCATCGAAGCCGACGCGGTAGAGGTGTGCGTAGTAAGGCAGGCGCCCCGGCTCGCGACCCCGCGCCGTGAAGTAGATCTGTTTCGCCTTCTGGTCCACGTACTTCACGTCCCCCACGGCCCACGCCCCCGACGTGATGCGATTCTTGAGCGGCAGCTCCATCGGCGCATCGCCGTTGCTGCTCGCTTTGGCGACGACGGTCGTGGCCTCGGCTCGCCCGTCGAACCGGTAAAGGTGCGCCCAGCCATCGCGCTCGGACCACCAGATCACATCCGCGCCATCGTCGCTCACGAACCAGCTCGGGTGGCCCCGCGGGTTCGTCTCGACGAACGTCGCCGCCGTGTCTCGCGCGAGGATCCGGGTGGCACCTGTCTCCGCATCCGCCTCCACCAGGTACATGCTCTTGGAGCCGCGCGTCAGGTAGTGGAACCGGACCTTACGCGAGTCCGGGCTCCAGACGGAATCGAGCGGCGATCCACCGAGCCAGAGCTGATTCGGCCGAGGCGACAGTTGCAGCGCGATATTCCGCTTGGAGTCGATGTCGATGATGTGCACGTTCGGAACGGGAACGATGCTGTCGCCGGGCAGCGCATAGGGGTACGAGTAATGCCGTGGCCGCTGATGCGTGTACGAGATGTAATGCATGTGCGCCACGCCCCGCTCATCGACCCGCTCGACCGCGATCTTGCGTGAGTCCGGCGACCAGCGCAGCCGCGGGCGCCGTGGCTCGTTCCGGATCAGCTCGTTCGGCCGCGGCGCCCGCAGCCCGTACGACCAGTACTCCTCGCCGTCCGTGGTCAGACGGATCGAGTCACCGCCCTCGCGCCGCCGGATCCAGACGTCGTGCTCGTGGATGAACGCCTCCCAGACCGAGTCCGGCGAGACGACGTAGGGCATCTTGTTCGGCAGCGTATCGCCGACGGTGCACCGGTAGCTGGCGAGGTCGCATCGGAATCGTTTCTTGTTCGCGACGAACTCGATCGCCCATTCGCGCTCGGCGAGCTCGAACGTCCGGAACGGCAACTTCGCGGGGTCGTAGGCCGTGTCGGCGGCCAGTGACATCGCCGCTGCCAGCCGCGCGTTGTCGAACAGCAGCGTGCGGGTGTTGCGCACCGGGTCCACCAGGACGAATTCGGCGGCGCCGTTCAGGAGCTTGTTTCGGTACCAGAACCGGTTCCCGTCGCTCAGCCATTGGGGCTCGACTCTGTCGCCCGCGATCAGGTTCTCCGTGTTCCAGCTCAGGAATTGCTCGGCACGCCGGTAGTCTACACGCGGAGACTGCGCGGCCGCCTCCGCCGCCGGCAGTGTGATCAGGGCGAACAGCGTGCCGAACCGGCTCAGGCGCGTGACACCGCTTCGCACTCGATCGAGCATATCGACGTTGCGGGCGAGGGTTTCTCCTGGTCGTGGACGTTCAGCTACGCGGCAGGCACCGCATGCCTGCGTTGTCCTCGATCTGCGGGTTGTGGATCGCCTCATCCCGAGACAACGGGAACTTGGTCGGCCGGACCGGCTCGGACTCGGCGCCGAACGCCCCCTTCGCGATCCAATCCTTCACCAGCCCGAAGCGGTGCAGGTCGTTCATCCGATGGCCCTCGAGGAAGAGCACGGCGAAGCGTTCGTGCAGCAGGTATTCGAAGACGCGGTCGGCGTTGCCGGCCGGATCGGGGAGAGGCCCCAGACCCACGGCTGCGCGCAAGGCGTTCAGCTTGCTCATCGCCTCGTCGAGCTCGCCCCGGCGCCAGTGTACCTCGGCTTCGATGAGCCGCATCTCCGCGCCATGCGTCAGCGGGATGTCGGCGTCCAGGTCCCGGTACTTCCACTGGCTGTAATGCGGCGTGAGTCCATCCACACCCAGCGCGCCGATGTAGCGGACGGGGAGTCGCGGGTCGAGCTCGCCGGTCCACGGGTCGCGCATCATGTTCTGGTCGGTATCCACTCGCTCCCACCACACCTCCCGCACTGCCGCCGCGTTGTTGAACCCCGTGGTGGTCAGGTTGACGAGGTCGTTGTACTGCCGGGTGCTGTTGCCGGAGAACTGCGCCAGCCAGATGAAATCGTCCGGCACCGAGCGGGCGTCAGCCATCGCGTCGTCGTAGTTGCCCAGCATGAGATGGGCGCGCGCACGCCCGGCCCTCGCCCACAGCGCCACCTGGGGGGCCCCCGCAGCTTCCGCGGCAGCGATGGCCCCGGTCATCTTCGCGACGGCCTGCTGGTAGAGCTCCATGTCCGAGACCGCGGGGCCGCCCGGCTCCGCTGGAGCCTCGCAGAAGCTCTGCGCCAGCAGCAGGTCCGCCCATGCCTCCACCGCTTTCACCCGCGCGTTGAGCGGGCTCGTCGCCGCTTCCTCTCCCAGCACACGCTGGAAGCGCTCCTGCGAGCTGATCGCGAAGGCCCGGGCGCGCAGCAAGGCGTTCATGACGCCGTCGCTGCCGTTGCCCCCGCCGCCGCCGCTCGCCACTCCGTAGCTGAACCGGCCGTGGTCGTAGTTGTCAAAGCCGATCCACGTGCCTGTATGCTGGTACTCGTCGCTGTTCAGCGCCGTGTAGATGATGTAGTGGTCGTACCCCTCGTACAGGTCACCCTCGACGCCGTTCGCGACGGCTTCCAGCGAATTGTCCAAGTCATCCGAAGTGTAGCGCTGCGGGTCGGAGACGGTCAGGAGGTCGTCGCACCCCGCGATCATCACGCTGATCAGCCCGATCAGGATGGGCTGCTGGATCCGTTCTCTGGTCGTCATGCTGTCACTCTCCACCCGAGGCGCGGTCAGAAACTCGTTCGCACGGTCATCAGGAATCTCCGGGGCTGCGGCATGGCCAGGAAGCCCGCGGCCACCCCGAAGCTCGAGCCACCCAGGTACACCATGTTCGGATCGGCGCAGTGGCAGTCGTCCCACCAGTACAGGTTCTGCCCCGCGAGCGTGATCGTCGTCCGGCCGAGTCCGAGCGGCGCCGTGAGCCCATCGGGGAGGAGGTACGAGATGGAGACCTCGCGGATGCGGATGTTGTCCCGCTTGTCGTACGCGCCCACCAGGGTGAAGTAGTTGACGAGCGAATCCGTGCGGGCGGTTGGCACGGGGTTGTCCGGATCGGAGAAATCGTAGGTCGAGTGTAGCTCGTCCCCGGCGCCCTGGCGGATCCGGTACGCCCGGTCGCCGTTGTCGAACCAGGCGCCCTTTTCCGCCGAGACCAGGCCGTAGATCGTGAACCGGCCGATGTTGATCGTGTTCGAAAAGGACGCGTTGAAGGTCGGGAGCGTCGGCCCGATGTAGACCGTGGTGTCCGAGCGCGTGTGCCGATTGGTCGTGGGGTCGTACCCCGTGATCACGTACCCCCACAGCCCCATCACCGGGAAGCCCTCCCGAAAGTTGCCCAGCCGGCCGTTTTGCGCCGTCGGCCCGAGATCCAGCACCTCGTTGTGGCTGCCGTCGAGGTTGAGCTGGGTCGTCCAGCGGAAGTTGTCGCGTACGATCGGCGCAGCGGAGAGGGCGAGCTCCCACCCCTGGTTGAGGATCTTGCCCACGTTGCGGAGCTGTGCCTGGGTGAATCCCTCGCTGGGCGGCAGCGGCACCCGCAGGAGTGCGTCACGGGTGATCGAGCGGTAGCCGGTGAACTCGATCCCGATGCGGTCGTGCAACAATCCCAGGTCGAAGCCGATCTCGGTCTCCGTCGTCTTCTCCGGCTCGAGATCGGGGTTCCCGGGGTTGGCCGGCGTCACGCCCGGCACATCGGCCAGCACGGCGGTCGGGTCGTACGTCTGGAACTGGTCGTACGCGCCCGGAGAAAGGCCCGAGGTGCCGATCGCCGCGCGGAGCTTCAGGTTGCTGATGAAGCTGGGGAGGAATCCCTCCTCCGAGATGAGGTACGCCACGTCCGCCTTGGGGAACGGCTGGAGGCCATAGTTGACGCCGAAGGCGCTGTGGCCGTCCACGCGGAGCCCCGCGGTCAGGAAGAGCTTGTCATGGATCGACAAGCGGTTCTGCGCGAACAGTCCGACCTTGATCTGTTCCTGGAACTCCTCGTCGCCGAAGGTGTTGGCCGCACCGCCCACGGTGGTGACCCCCGGCCCGGCGTACCCCTTCCCCACGGCCATGCTCAGCTCCTCCGTTTCCCAGTAGCCCTGGGCCCCGAAGGAGAAGTCGGACTGGATGGCGGGGCCGAGGTTGGCGCTGAGGGTGCCGAGGTAGTCCACCGTGGCGATCGTGGCGCGACGGTAGCCGATGTTCCGCTCGCCGACCGTGCCCAGGTACGTGTAGTAATGCCCGAAGGGGAGGATACGCGCCTTCTGGTCGTGCACGTTGTCGAACCCGAACGACAGCCGGTGCCTGAACCGCTCGCTCATCTGGAAGTTTGCGGTGAAGCTGCCGATCCACCGGGCGGCGTTCGAAAAGGCTTCGATCTTCCTGATGTCGTTCACGCTGACCCAGGGCTCACCGTACGGCCGGTCGGCCGTCGCCTGCTTCGGGTTGCCCAGCACCGCGTTCCCCAGGAGCGCCGTCCAGTTGTTCCCCGACTGGAGCGCGAGGATGTCGTTCTTGGCGAACGAGGTGTTGAGGTCGAAACTCCACTTCTGCGAGGCGAGCCAGGTCAGGTTGACACGCAGGCTCGCCTTCTTCTGCCAGTTGGGCTTGACCGAGCCCTCCTCGAAGCTGTAGCCGCCGGAGATGAAGTACGTCACGTCCTCGCCGCCGCCCTGCACCGTCATGTCGTAGCTGACGATCGGACCGTTCTCGATCAACGTCTCGTTGGGGTCCAGCGCCCGGAACCCATCCGGCCCGCGGAAGCGCGGGTTCAACTTCGTGGCGAAGTTCGCACGATGCCGATTGAACCCGACGTTGGTCGCAACGGTGAAGCGCGGCCGGCTGTTGCTGCGGCCCCTCTTGGTGAAGATCTGGATGACGCCGTTGGAGGCTTCCGCACCGTAGAGCGTTGCGGCCGCCGCGCCCTTGAGCACCTCGATGCGTTCGATGTCCTCCGGGTTCAGGTCGCCGAGTCGATCCTCGCCGGCGCCCCCGCTGAACGAGCAGCACGTCGTGGCGGCCATGCCGCCCCATTCTCCCGCCGTGTTGTCGAGCCGCACGCCGTCGATGTAGATCACTGGCCGTTGGCCCAGGAGGAAGCTTGAGGTGCCACGAATGCGCAGGTCGCGACTCGCGCCCACGCCGCCGACCGTGCCGATGGACCGCACGCCGGGAACGCGCGCCTGGAGCGCCTGACCCACCGTCGCCACCGGAACCAGCTCCTGCACCTGGGAGACGTTCACCGAGCCGACCGAGCTGCCGAGCCTGCGACGCTCCACTGCACCGGCGGTCCCGGTGACGACGACCTCGTTCAGCGCGATCGCGCTGACCTCGAGCGCGAAGCGGACCTGGGCCGTCTGGCCCGCCGTGACCGTCACCTCTTCCGACGCCGTCTGGTAGCCGATGGACTGGACCCGGATCGTGTAGGTCCCGGCGGGGACGCCCGGGATGAGGAAGCGGCCCCGGCCGTCCGAAATGGCGGCGCGGTTCGTCCCGTCGATCGTCACATGCGCGCCGTTGAGCGGCTGGTTGCTGGCGCGGTCCACGATCTGGCCAGCGACCGACCCGACCTGCTGCGCCCGCGCCGGTTCCGGCACCGCGAACGCCAGGACGGCCACGGCAACGACAGCCGCCAGTCGCCGCGCCCGGACGGCTGCTGCGACGCGATCAGCGATCATAGGACTCCTCCAGGTTGGGAACACGACCACGGCGACGGACAGGGACGGGCCACCGTCACGTGCCCTCGCTGCGCGGATCTATCTATGGAAACCGGCTGTCAGCCGGTGACCATTCGCGACCTGGCGGAATGGGAAGCCCCCGCGAGCGGGCCTGTCTGGGGAAGCCCCGAGTCGCACGGTTCGCCACATCGTCGTGGGCATGTGCCTGACGCGCACCGGGACACTTCGATTGGAGTCGGTTGGTACGCCCGGCCAGCCCCGTCGCGCGCGGCAGAGGCGCGGAGTGCCGGGGACCCGACGTTCCCCGCCTCCGCGAGGACCTTGCCCCCGGCGCCCCGTACATCCCCGTCGCTGGCGGCCTGCCACGCTTGCCGTCGTTGAATCGTGGCCCCCAAATTGGCAACGTTCGTGCCACACGACGTGCCACACGACCACCAGGCCGGTGCGGCGGCGCAACGACTTACAAACGCGAACGGAGCGACCGCCTTGGGCCGCCGACGCAAGCGGTGGGGGATGAGGCGGCTCTGATGCACCGTGTGCATCTCGGGAGATACACCCGCCGGCGCTCGCGCCCGTTCACGCCCGCTGGATTGCGGTGGGCGCCAGGCGCGCATGCAAGCACGCCTTCCGTGCGGCGCGCGTTGTTCGGGCGCGGGAAAGTCGCATGGTCGTGGCGAGCTGGCGCGGCCGGCGCGCTGCCCCGCGCCCGTCAGACCGGTGCACGGCACGGTCTTGGCAGGAGGCGGCGAGCGCGCATCCTGTCTGTTTCCGGACTTCCATGGCGACGTCCACCCATGTTGGCGTTCGGTTCCGTGTCGGCGTGAGCGCCGGCAATCGGCACGTGCTCCAGGCAGGGGTGCGGGCAGCATTGCTCGTTCTGGGGCTCCTCCTGCCGCTGAACGCACCCTTCTCGATTCCGCTGGTCGGCGACACCACGATGCTGGGTTGGGACACTGCATCGGCAGCGAGCGAGGGAGGAGCGCTGCCGGTCGTGACGCACACCATGCGGCACGCCTACACCCGCGGACTGCGCCCGGGCGATGTGATCCTCCGAATCAATGGTGAGGCAGCGGATGCGTCGACCGTGGCGCGGGCGCGGGGCTCGGCGTTGCCGGGCGATACGCTCGAGCTCGTCGTGCGGCGCCGCGGAGACGAACACGTGGTGCGGATCCCGGTGGCGCACAATACGGCGGGCTACTCCGGCTACTTCTGGTACCGGGTGGCCGTAGCGGTTTTCGCCTGGGCGGTGGGGATGGCGCTCATCGCGTGGCGGGGCGGCTGGCTGCCGGCACTGGTCTATGGTGCGGCGCTCCTGCTCCTGGGCCCGATCACACTGCCCAGCGGCGTCCCGGCGAACGGCCCGATCCTTGGCGCCGCGCAGGTCGGGTGGCAGCTCCAGGCGGCAGCGCATCGTTTCTTCCTTCCCGCCTTGCTCTTCCATTTCGTGGCGTTGAACGCCCGCCGGCCGGCGCTGCTGAGCCGTCCCGGGTTCTGGTGGTCGGTCTACCTCGGCCTCCTGCTCGTGCTGGCCGCGGTCACGCAGGGCTTTCGCGATCCGATGGCGTGGGGCGAGTTGGGCGCTGCGCGGGAATTGCGCACCGGGGTGGGGATGTTGTTCGAGGTGCTGGCGCTGATTTCCGCCGCCGCTCTGTTGCGCGGCGCGGGATCGTTTCCTCGTGCGGTACGCTGGTCAGCGTTTGCCATCACGATCGTGATGGGCGCGGCATCCGTTCGTTCGGTCGCGCTCATGCTCCTGGGCGAGTCGCGGGTCCCCGAGTTCATCTGGCGGCTCGAGGGCCTGGCGTTCGTCCTGCTCCCTGCGACCGCGGTACTCCTCTTCGCTCAAGACGCGGCGACGCGCCAGGGGCGATGGCAGCGGCAGCGTCGCCTCGCATCATCGGTCTCACTCACACTGACGGCGTTGCACGGTCTCGCGATCGCGGGGACTGCGGCCGTCGTCCTGAGCTCCACAGGTCGTTCGCTGGGCGGGATCGAATGGCTTCTCTTCGCGGCGATCTTCGTGGCGAGCGTCTTCTTCTCGCCCGTGCTCCGCTGGGGCGAGGACCTGGTGGACCGGCGGATGTTCGCGCGCTGGGCGGCGCTGGAGGTGCGTTCGCACGCCTTCGTGGACCGGGTGAGCGCAGAACTGCAGCTCGAGCGGATCGCCCATCGGGTGGCGAATGAGCTGCCCGAGCTGCTGGACGTCCGCACCGTCCGGATGGTCATTGCGCAGGAAGTCGCACAAGAGCACGGGATCGAGGTGGCCGCCGAAATCGTCACGTTGCCCCGCAAAGAGATCCAGGACGCGATCCGCGGCGATCGAGAGGCGGGCCACGATGCGGTCGTGCCGATCTCCCGGCCGGATGGCGAGATCATGGGCGCGCTGTTCCTGGGCCCCCGCCTCGGCGATCGCCCGGTGGAGCCGCCGGAGCGCGCCGCGCTCCAGACCATCGCGCGGGGGATCGCCGCGGCGCTCCGCAACGCGGAAGCGCACCTGGCGTTGCTGCGGGCGCAACGGGAGCTGGCCGAGAGCGAGCGCATCGCATCGCTGGGCGCGCTCGCGGGCGGCCTCGCGCACGAGATCAAGAACCCGCTCGCGAGCCTGAAGATGGGCCTGCACCTCCTCGAGCAAGAGGGGCACGGGAAGGAGCGGATCCGGCGCATTACCCGGGATGTGCAGCGGATCGACGACCTGGTGTCCGGCCTCCTGCGGCTGACGCAGGGCGGGCTTCCGGAGGAGCGCCGGCAGGCGGTGGACATCGCGATGGCGATGCGCGCCTGCGTGGCAGATTTTCGGTCTTTGGCGGACGACCGCCGCATCACCATCGTGGAGCGCTACCCGTCGGAGCCGGCGCTCGTCCACGGCGGCTTCAACCAGATCCGTCTCGTCCTGTCGAACCTGCTGTCGAATGCCATCGACTTCACCGGCGAGGGCGGCACCGTGTGCATCGAGGTGCGCGCGCTACGCGATGCGGTCGCCGTCTTGATCCGCGATTCCGGACCCGGTGTACCGCCCGACATCCGCGATCGGATCTTCGACCTCGGCTACACCACGCGGCCGGAGGGCACAGGGATCGGGCTCGCACTGGCCCGTCACGAAGCCGAGCGCATGGGCGGGACCCTCGAGTTGCTCGCCGGCGCAGTGCAAGGGACGGCGTTGCGCCTCACCCTGCCGGCCGCTAACGTTTAGTCATACGACATCGGGCGGCTTTGTGCGGCGTGGGTGGGGCCTGTTGCCACATGCTCCCGTGGCTCGACCACGCACATGCGCTCCCGCGTTCTCATCATCGATGACGAGCACAACTTCCGCGAGTTCCTCAGCGAGGCGCTCGAGGCGGAAGGGTATGACGTGAGCCTCGCCGGGACGGCGCGCGCGGGCCTGGCTCTGGCCGAGCGCGATCCTCCCGAAATCGTCCTGCTCGACCAGAACCTGCCGGACGGCAACGGGCTCGACCTCCTGGCGCGGCTCCGCACCCTTCCCGCGGAGCCCGTCGTGATCGTCATCACCGCGTACGCAGCCTATTCCAAGGCGGTCGAGGCGGTGAAGGCGGGCGCGCACCACTACCTCGCCAAGCCGTTCGAATTCAGCGAGCTGCTCGGGATCCTTTCGGCGGCGGGCGCGGCGGATCGCCCCTCGCCCCACGGGGACGACCCGCCTGCGCTGAGGGCGATCGTGGGCGAATCGCCGCGCATGCGGGAGCTCAAGGAGGAGGTGCTGCGCATCGCCCGCCGCCCGGTGATGACCGTGCTCGTGCGCGGCGAGTCGGGCACGGGCAAGGAGCTGGTCGCCAGAGCGATCCACGCCCTCAGCGATCGCGCGGAGCGGCGATTCCTTGCGGTCAACTGCGCGGCGCTGGCGGACACCCTGCTCATGAACGAGCTCTTCGGCCACGAGCGGGGCGCCTACACGGATGCGCGGGAACAGAAGGAGGGTGTGTTCGAGGCCGCGAACGGCGGAACGCTGCTCCTGGACGAGATCGGCGAGCTGGCGCCGCATTCCCAGGCAGCGCTGCTGCGCGTCCTGGAGCACCGCACGATCATGCGGGTCGGCGGGACTCGGGAGATCCCGGTCGATGTGCGCGTCATCGCAGCGACGAACTGCGACTTACAGGAGCGCATCGCGCAGGGGCAGTTCCGCGCCGACCTGTATTACCGGCTGAGCGCCGTCGAGCTCGAAGTCCCGCCCTTGCGTGAACGCGGAGACGACGTGCTCCTGCTCGCGGAGCACTTCGCCCGCACCCTGGCCCGCCGCTACGGGACCCCCGCGCGCCCTCTCTCCGCCAGCGCGCTCGAAGCGATCCGGCGTTACCACTGGCCGGGCAACGTCCGGGAGCTCAAGAACGCCATCGAGCGGGCCTACGCGATCGGGACGGGGACGGAGATCGTCGCCGAGGACTTGCCGGCCGAGGTCTGGGCCGGCGGACGGCGCGCCTCCGCGCCCCGGTGGGACGGCGCACGCATGCCTCCGTTCCGGGACGCGAAGCAGCGGGCCATGGACGAGTTCGAGAACCGCTACCTGCGCGAGGCGTTGCGGCGGACGGGTGGAAACGTGACGCGCGCGGCCGAGGAGGCGGAGCTCCTGCGCCAGGTGTTCCAGCGCCTCCTCCGGCGCCACGGGATCGACCCGGAGGACTACCGGGCGAGCTGAGCGGCCGTCGCAGGGTGATGCAGGCCGCGCACGGTGTCACGCCGGCCCGCGCGCACGGCACCACCCGGACGGGACGGGCAGCACGGGCCGGCGGGTCGTCGGCGCGCCGCGTCGCATGCCAGACCGAAACGACACGCCGGTCGGATCCGGCGCCGAGCCCCCGCGGGCCTCAGCCGCCCGACGCGCTGCCCGCCGTGTCTGCGGGCGGTGGGATCTCCACGATTTCCGGGCGCTGCGGCTGAGCGAACTCCGCCACCTGCGCCTTCTGCTCGCTCTGGATCCTCAGCCCCGGGTTCTCGAGCGGCGCCTTGGTGTAGCCGCGGTGGTCGTTCGTCGGTGCATCACCACAGGCGGCCACGACCAGCGCCGCCGCAAGGATCGTCATTGCGTTCGTAGCCTTCACCCGCCGCATCATCGCTCCTCATGCGTTCCGGTACAGAGCCGTTCGACGGGCCAGCAATATGGGGTCGTTTGGCCCGGCGCGCCATGGTGCCCTGGCCACGAACGGGCCGAGGTGCCGCCCCTCCATGCGGGATCGAACGTCCGGCAAGGCCCCCCTGGCGCGCCGCGGCGCGCCCGCGTTCCTCAGCCGCCCTTCGCGCTCACCTGCGCGGCGGTCAGCCCCAGCTCCGCCGCGATCCCCCGCATCGCCTCGATCACGTTGGCGATGTGCTGGTCCAGTTCGATGCCCAGCAGTTCGGTCCCGCGCTTCACGTCCTCCCGGTCCACGCCCTTCGCGAACGTCGGATCCTTCATCTTCTTCTTCTTCACCGACTTGGGCGTCAGGTCGTCGATCCCGTTCGGACGCACCAGCGCCGTCGCCGTGATCAGCCCGGTCAGCTCGTCGCACGCCACGAGGGCCCGGTCCAGGAGGCTCTCCGGCTGTACGCCGGTGAAGT
>ERZ777003.3265-NODE-3265-length-16197-cov-57.449015_pt1 | contig 16197 bp, 14 predicted proteins | sample MGYA00374956_ERZ777003 | MGnify/ENA primary metagenome ERZ777003 (study PRJEB29302, sample SAMN06268252) | bioreactor metagenome | isolation source: Joint BioEnergy Institute, California, USA | place: USA:Joint BioEnergy Institute, California, USA | collected... | reverse complement strand
CCGTCGACGGCCGATCGGCCGCGGGAGCTGGAGCGGGCGCTGGAGTTCGTGCTCGACTTCGTCGGGCCGGGGTTCACGGTGGAGCGGTTCGAGTCCGGCGGCAAGCCGAGCGCGCTGGTGTATCCGCCGGTGGAGGGCGGGCGGCCGGAGTTCCGGGTGATCCTCAACGGGCACGTCGACGTGGTGCCCGCGCCGCCGGAGCAGTTCCGGCCGCGCCGGGTGGGCGGGCGGCTGTACGGCAGGGGCGCGCAGGACATGAAGGTGTCCGCGCTCGTGCTCGCCCAGGTGTTCCGGGAGCTCGCGCACGGCCTGCCGTACCCGATCGCGTTGCAGGTGGTGACCGACGAGGAGGTGGGCGGGCGGGACGGGACCGCCCATCAGCTCCGGCAGGGGGTGCGCGGCGGGTTCGTCGTCATCGGGGAGTACAGCGGGCTGCGCGTGGTGCACGAGTCGAAGGGCATCGTGGTGGCCCGGATGCTCGCGCTCGGCCGCGGGGCGCACAGCGCCTACCAGTGGAACGGCGAGAACGCGCTGGTGAAGGTGATGCGCAGCGTGGAGCGGCTGCTCGCCGCCTATCCGATCCCGGACGGGGAGCAGTGGCGGACCACGGTGAACGTGGCCCGGATCGACACGCCGAACCAGGCGTTCAACCAGGTCCCGGCGGAGGCCGAGGCGTGGCTCGACATCCGGTTCCCGCCCGAGGATCCCGATTTCACCGGGCGGAGCGCCGAGGAGATCGCCGCCCACCTGGAGGGCTTCTGCGAGCCGGGGGTCAGCGTGACGATCGACAACGCCGACCCGCCGCACCGCGCCGACCCCGGCCGGGCCGAGCTGCTCGCGCTGCAGCGGGCGGCCCGGGAGCAGGGCTACTCGGGTGACCTGCTGCGCAAGCACGGCGCGGCGGACGCGCGTTTCTACTACCAGCACGGCATCGACGCGGTGATCTTCGGCATCGGCGGCGACGGGCTGCACGGGCCGGACGAGTACGCCGACATCGCCACGATCGCGCCGTACCACCGCGCCCTCACCCGCTTCCTGCGCGATCTCGCCGCCATCTGACGAGGGCGGGCACGGACCGGACGGCATCCGGTGTCAGGACAACAGGGAATGCCGACCCTATATATAAGGAATGCCGTCGCGGTCGTCGGGGAGCCCGGCGGCGGCAGGCCGTGTGGCCACCGGCGCCGGCGGCGGACGGCCCGGCCCGGCGGTCGCGGCGGGCCGGTGTGGTGCCGCCCGGGCCGCCACGACCGGGTGGGCCGGGGCCGCGTCAGGCGCCGCCGGTCACGATCACCTCGCCGGTGATCGCGGTGTTCGCCGCGGAGGCGAGGAAGACGATGGCGGCGGCGACCTCGGCCGCGGTGGCGAGGCGGCCGAGCGCGGAGAGCGCCGCGAAGTGGCCGCCCTCCGCCTCGGTGACGTGCACGTTGGTCTCGGTGCGGGTGAGGCCGAGCATGACCACGTTGGAGAGGATGTCGCCGTCACGGCCGAGGCTGAAGGCGGCCGAGCGGCTGAACCCGTGCAGCGCGGCCTTGGCCGCCCCGTAGTACTCGGTGCCCGCCATGCCGTCCCTGGCGAGGGTGGACGACAGGTGGATGAGGCGGCCCCAGCGCCGCTCCCGCATGACGGGGGCGACCAGGCGGCTGAGCCGTACCGCGCCCTCGACGTTGGCGCGCAGCATGTCCTGCCAGGCCGCGTCCGGCACGGCCTCGAACGAGGCGGCCGGGTCGGGCGGGAGCCAGCGCACGGCGTTGTTGACCAGCACGTCGATGCGGCCGGTCCAGCCGAGCACGGCCTCGACGAGCGCCCGTGCCGAGTCCGGATCCTCCATCCGGTACGGCACGGCGAGGGCGCGGTCGCCGATCTCCTTGGCGAGGAGCTCGGCGGTCTCGGGCGAGCGGTGGTAGGTGAGGGCGACGTGCGCGCCCTCGGCGGCGAACGCGCGCGCCAGCTCGCGGCCGATGCCGCCGGACGCCCCGGTGACGATGACGGTGCGGCCGTTCAGTCCCAGATCCATCAGGTCTCCTTCGGATACGGCGGGCGGTGCCGCCCGCACCGCCAAACCTGCCGGTCCGGGACGCCGGCGGGGAGGCCGCGCGGAGACTGGCCCTGACAGGGCCACCCTGGGAACGCGCCGGCGGCCCCGCGGAACGGGCGCCGCTTTCTACACTCGAGGGGTGAGCGGCAACGAGCTGGGCGCCTTCCTCCGCGCCTGCCGCGAATCCGTCACGCCGGCCGAGGTCGGGCTGCCCGCGGGCCCGCGCCGGCGCACCCCGGGTCTGCGGCGCGCCGAGCTGGCCACGCTGGCGGGGATCAGCGTGGAGTACCTGACGCGGCTGGAACAGGGCCGCGACCGTCACCCGTCCCCGCAGGTGCTGAGCGCGCTCGCGGACGCGATGCGGCTCTCCTACGAGCAGCGCGTGCAGCTGCGGCGGCTGAGCAAGGAGACCTCGGGCGTGGCGCACTGCCTCGTGCAGGCCGAGCCGCCGGTGCGGACCGTGCGGCCGACCGTCCGGGCGCTGCTCGAGCGGTTCGAGCCCGGGCCCGCCGTGGTGGTGAACCGGGTCGGCGAGCTGCTCGCGCACACCTCCGGGTTCGTCCGCCTCGCCGGGCCGGCCGGGCTGCTCGACGGCGATCCGCCGAGCCTGCCGCGCTACCTGTTCGGCGATCCGCGGGCGCGCGCCGTCTACCCGGAATGGGAGCGCGTCGCCGCCGAGCAGCTCGCCGAGGTCAGGTTCGAGGCGCCGCGGGACGATCCGTACCTCGCCGAGCTGGTCGCCGAGCTGAAGACCGTCGCCGGGCCGCACTTCGCCGACCGGCTGCGCCGTTCGCCGAGGCCGCCCGCGGGCACGGGCGTGCTGCGGATGCGGCACCCCGGCGCGGGCGAGCTGCGGCTGGCGTACGAGACGCTGCGGCTGCCCGACCGGGACGGCCAGCGGATCGTGGCGTACCTGCCCGCCGACCCCGCCACGAAGGCCGCGCTCGCCCGGCTCACCGCACCCGACGCGGCCGGGCGGCCCGCCGCCGGCGCGCTCCGCGTGGTCCGGAGCTGACCGGGTACGGACCGCGCCGTGACGCGCGGCCGGTGACGCGGCACGGCGGGACGACCGAGGGCGGCCGGGAACGGTCCATGGGGGCGCGGCAGGACGGTCATGACCGCACCCTAGTCCTCGACCCCTGTGGCGGGGATCACGCTTTCCACCAGGCGGGAGACCGGTCCGCGGCACGAAGCTTTGCGGCGCGTCAAGGTGTCTATGTACCCGTTTGGGGCATTTGTCTGGCAAGCTGGGCACGGCGTCCGGGCCCCGCCCCGACGGGTCCCGGGAACGCCGAAGATCGAATGTGATCGCTACTGTGGGTTGACGTACCCGCACTTCATGGCCTTTTCTTTGACATGCCCAAAATCGTGAGCAAGATTCGGTTCGGACTTGCATGCCTGGGTGCGGAGGCTGAATGAGCGTTCTTGGTACCCGTGTGGTACGCATAGAGGATCCACGGCTACTCACCACCGGCGCCACGTACGTGGACGATCTACGCATCCCGCAGCTCGCGGGTGCGGCGTTCGTGACGTACGTGCGCAGCCCGCTGGCCCACGCGAGGATCACCGGCATCGACGTCTCCGCCGCTGCCGAGGCGCCCGGCGTGGTCGCCGTGTTCACGGCGAACGATCTTGACGACGTGCCGCCGCCCCCGGCGGACAACCCCCTTGCCGAGCCGCTGCTCGCCAAGGACGTGGTGCGCTATGTCGGCGAGCCGGTGGCGATGGTGATCACCGAGACCCGGGCGCAGGGCGAGGACGCCGTCGAGCTCGTAGCGGTCGACTACGAGCCGCTCGACGCCGTGGTCGACGTCGAGGAGGCGGCCAAGGACGAGGTCCTGCTGTTCCCCGAGGCCGGCACGAACATCGTCGCCCCGAACGGCCCGGAGGAGTTCGACGACGCGCCGTTCGCCGAGTGCGAGGTCGTGATCGAGCGCACCTTCCGCAACCAGCGCGTCGCCCCCGTGCCGATGGAGGTCCGGTCCGCGGCCGCCGCCTGGGACGGCGAGCGGGTCACGGTCTGGTCAAGCAACCAGAACGCGCAGACCACCCGCATGATCATCGCGGGCGGCCTCGGCGTGGAGCCGGACAAGGTCCGCGTGATCACCCCGGACGTCGGCGGCGGCTTCGGGGCCAAGATCGGTGTGGACCGTGACACCGTGCTGGTCGCGTGGGCGGCCCGCAGGCTGGGCCGCGCGGTCCGGTGGACCGAGACCCGCAGCGAGAGCCTGATCGCGATGCAGCACGGCCGCGCCCAGGTGCACAAGGTCAAGCTCGGCGGCAACCGGGACGGCAAGATCCTCGCCTACCGGATGGACTTCATGCAGGACGCCGGCGCCTACCCGCGCGTCGGCCCGCTGCTGGCGAACTTCACCACCCTGATGGTGCCCGCCGTCTACGAGATCCCGACGGTGCAGATCCGGTCGAAGGTGGTGCTCACCAACACCACGCCCGTCGGCGCCTACCGGGGCGCGGGCCGGCCCGAGGCGACCGCGACGATCGAGCGGCTCGTCGACATCTTCGCGGACGAGATCGGCATGGACCCGGCCGAGGTGCGCCGCCGCAACCTCATCCCGGCCGACAAGTTCCCGTACACCACCGCCACCGGCCTGGTGTACGACTCGGGCGAGTACGTCAAGGCGCTCGACCGGGTGCTCGAGGCGGCCGGGTACGAGGAGCTGCGCGCCGAGCAGGAGCGCCGCCGCGCCGCCGGGGACACCAAGCTGCTCGGCATCGGCCTCTCCAGCTACGTCGAGGTCACCGCGCTCGACTTCCCGAACGGCGAGACCGGCCGCGTGGTGATCCACCGCGACGGCACCGCCACCGTGTACACCGGCAGCCACACCCAGGGCCAGGGCCACGCCACCTCCTGGGCGATGATCGTCCAGGACCAGCTCGGCATCCCCATGGACAAGGTCACCGTGATCCACGGGGACACCGACGCGATCCCGGTCGGCACCGGCACCTACGCCTCCCGCTCGCTGCAGGTCGGCGGCATCGCCGTGCACGAGTGCGCCGTCAAGATCAAGGAGCAGGCGCGCGAGCTCGCCGCCCGGGAGCTGGAGGCCGACCCGGCCGACCTGGTGCTCGACACCGACAGCGGCGCCTGGCACGTGCAGGGCGTGCCCGGCACCAAGCTCGACTGGGCGCGCCTGGCCGAGCTCGCCGGTGAGGACGGCCTCACCGCGGACGTGCACTTCAAGCCGAGCCGGCCCACGTTCCCGTTCGGCGCGCACCTGGCGGTGGTCGAGGTCGACACCGAGACCGGCCTGGTACGGCTGGTGCGGCACATCAGCCTCGACGACGCCGGGCCGCTGATCAACCCGATCCTCGCCGAGGGCCAGCGGCACGGCGGCATCGCCCAGGGCGTCGCCCAGGCGCTCTACGAGGAGATGGCCTACGACGCCGAGGGCAACCCGGTCACCGCGAGCCTCGCCGACTACTCCATGATCTCCGCGGCCGAGCTGCCGAGCTTCGAGCTGCTCACCATGGAGACCCCCACCGACGTCAACCCGCTCGGCGTCAAGGGGATCGGTGAGGCGGGCACCATCGGCGCCACCCCCGCCGTGCAGAACGCCGTGGTCGACGCCCTGTCCCACCTCGGCGTCCGGCACATCGAGATGCCGGCCACCCCGGAGCGGGTCTGGAAGGCCATCAACGAAGCGCGCGGTAGCGAAAAGAGGGCTGCACAGTGAAGGTGACGATCACGGTCAACGGCAAGGAGACCTCCGCCGAGGTGGAGGACCGGACGCTCCTCGTGCACTACCTGCGCGACGTCCTCAACCTCACGGCGACCAACATCGGCTGCGACACCACCACCTGCGGTGCGTGCACCGTCCTGCTCGACGGCGAGTCGGTGAAGTCCTGCACCGTGCTCGCCGCCCAGGCGGACGGCCGCGAGGTCACCACGGTCGAGGGCCTCGCCGGTGAGGACGGCACGATGCACCCGGTGCAGAAGGCCTTCCACGAGCAGCACGGCCTGCAGTGCGGCTTCTGCACCCCCGGCATGGTGATGGCGACGGTCTCCCTGCTCAAGGAGAACCCGCGCCCCACCGAGGAGCAGGTCCGCGCCGGCCTCGAGGGCAACCTGTGCCGGTGCACCGGCTACCACAACATCGTCAAGGCGGTGCTCGCCGCCGCCGAGGAGACCGCGTGAGCCGGGCCCGCCGGACCACCGCCCCGGCGGCGGCCCCCGGCGGCCCGACCCCGTCACCGTCCCATCCGCATCCGACAGCCGGAGAGGCGCAATCGTGATCCCCGCAACCTTCACCTATCGGCGGGCCGAGTCGGTGGACGAGGCCATCGAACTCGCCGGACAGTACGGCGACGACGCGAAGTTCCTGGCCGGCGGGCACTCCCTGCTGCCGCTGATGAAGCTGCGCCTGGCCCAGCCCGAGGTGCTGGTGGACATCGGCCGGCTGCGCGACCTGTCGTACATCCGCGACGAGGGCGACCACGTCGCCATCGGCGCGCTCACCCGCCACCACGACCTGGCCACCTCCGAGCTGCTCGCCGAGCAGCTCCCGCTGCTGCGGTACGCGGCCGGCACGATCGGCGACCCGCAGGTACGGCACCGCGGCACCATCGGCGGCTCGCTCGCCCACTCCGACCCGGCCGCCGACCTGCCCGCCGCCGTGCTCGTGCTCGAGGCGACGCTGGTGGCGCGCGGCCCGTCCGGCACCCGGGAGATCCCGGCGACCGAGTTCTTCGTCGACCGGTTCGAGTCCGCGCTCGAGCCCGGCGAGCTGCTCACCGAGATCCGGGTGCCCAAGCCGGCCTCGCGCGGCTGGTCGTTCCAGAAGTTCACCAAGCGCGCCATCGACTGGGCGATCGTCGGCGTGGCCGTGCAGGGCGACAAGGTCGGCCTGGTGAACATGCACGAGAAGCCGGTCCGGGCCACCGCCGTGGAGGAGGCGCTCGCCTCCGGCGCCTCGATCCAGGAGGCCGCCGAGCGCGCCGCCGACGGGCTCAGCCCGAACTCCGACGTGCACGCCAGCGCCGAGTACCGGGCCCAGCTCGCCCGCGTGCTCGTCCGCCGCGGCCTGGAGGAGGCCGCCTCCCGGGCCTGAGGCGTCCTCCGGGGCAGGTCCCAGGCACGGCCCGCCGCCCGCGCACGCCGCGGGACGGCGGGCCGTGTCCTTGCGGCGACGGTCGGAAGTGCTCCCAAAATCACGCCCGCGACGTCCCGGCCCGGGCCTGACCTGGGAGGACAATTGGGACATGACACGTGCTGTGTACGTCGCCGCAGGAGAGGCCGGGAGCAACAAGGGCGTGGTCGCCCTCGGCATGGTGGAGGCGCTGTCGCGCAAGGTCGGCAAGGTCGGGGTGTTCCGCCCCGTGGTGCGCTCCGGGCGGCCGGACGGCCTCATCACCACCGTGCTCGCCAGGTTCGGCATCGACCTGCCGTACGAGATGTGCGCCGGCGTCACCTACGACGACGTGCACGCCGACACCGACCGGGCGCTCGGCGAGATCGTCGACCGGTACCGCAGGCTCGCCGCCCGTTGCGACGCGGTCGTGGTGATCGGCACCGACTACACCGACGTCGGCGCCCCGACCGAGTTCGAGTTCAACGCCCGGCTCGCCGCCGACCTCGGCACCCCGGTGCTCAACGTGGTGCGCGGGCTCGGCCGTACCGCCACCGAGATCTCCGCGGCGGTCGAGCTCACCTCCAAGGAGCTCGCCCAGCACCACGCCAAGGAGCTCGCGGTCATCGTCACCCGCACCACCGGCAGGGTCTCCGTCGCCCACGCCACGCCGGTGTTCGTGCTGCCGGAGTCGACGACGCTGCGCGCGCCGAGCGTCGCCGACCTCGCCGCCGCCTGCGACGGGCGGCTGCTGTTCGGCGAGGAGGAGGGGCTCGGCCGGGAGGCGCACGGGCTCATCGTGGGCGCGGCCTCGCTGCCCACGATCCTCGAGCGGTACACCGACGGCGCGGCCGTGATCATCCCGTCGGACCGGGCCGCGGCGCTCGTGCCCGGCCTCGTGGCCGCGCACACCGCGCCGACCTTCCCCAACCTGTCGGCGATCATCATGACCGGCGGGCGGCACATGCCGCCCCCGGTGGAGCGGCTGCTGCGCGGCATGACGATCCCGGTCCCGGTGATCCTCACCGACCGGGACACCTTCGACACCGCGACCCGGCTGTCCGCGGTCGAGGGCCGGTTCAGCCCGGAGGCCGAGGGCAAGGTGGACGCGGCGCTGCGGCTGTTCAGCGAGCACGTCGACGCCGAGCAGCTGCTGGAGCGGCTCGCCATCACCCGGGCCGTCGCGGTCACCCCGCTCATGTTCGAGTACGACCTGCTCGACCGGGCCCGGGCCCGCCGCCGGCACATCGTGCTGCCCGAGGGCGAGGAGCCGCGCATCCTGCGCGCCGCCGACGTGCTGATCCGCCGCGACGTGGTCGACCTCACCCTGCTCGGCGACGAGGGGCGCATCCGGGCCAAGGCCGCCCAGCTCGGCCTGTCCGCGGTGGAGGGGGCCCGGGTGATCAGCCCGTTCGACCCCGAGCTGCGCGAGCGCTTCGCCCAGGAGTACGCGCGGCTGCGCGCGCACAAGGGCGTCACGCTGGAGAGCGCCCGCGACACCGTGACCGACGTGTCGTACTTCGGCACGCTCATGGTGCAGACCGGGCTCGCCGACGGCATGGTCTCCGGCGCCGCCCACACCACCGCGCACACGATCCGGCCCGCGTTCGAGATCCTCCGGCTCGGGCTGGTGTCGAGCGTGTTCTTCATGTGCCTCGCCGACCGGGTGCTGGTGTACGGCGACTGCGCCGTGGTGCCCGACCCGTCGGCCGAGCAGCTCGCCGAGATCGCGATCTCCTCGGCGGACACCGCCCGGCGGTTCGGCATCGAGCCGCGGATCGCGATGCTGTCGTACTCGACCGGGGACTCCGGCCGCGGCGCGGACGTGGACAAGGTGCGCACCGCCACCGAGCTCGTCCAGGAGCGCCGCCCGGACCTGCCGGTGGCCGGGCCGATCCAGTACGACGCGGCGATCGACCCGTCGGTGGCGAGGACCAAGCTGCCGGACAGCGAGGTCGCGGGCCGCGCCACCGTGTTCATCGTGCCCGACCTCAACACCGGCAACATCCTCTACAAGGGAGTGCAGCGCAGCGCCAACGCGGTCGCGGTCGGCCCGGTGCTGCAGGGGCTGCGCAAGCCGGTCAACGACCTGTCCCGCGGCGCCACGGTCAAGGACATCGTCACCACCGTCGCGGTCACCGCCGCCCAGGTCATGGACGACCCGGTGGAGATCGAGCGCGCCGCCGCCGCGGCGGGCGGCACCGCCTGACCCGGCCGTACCGGCGCGCCCGCGCCACCGCCCGGGACCTTCGGCCCTACCCGGTGCCCGCGTTCGACCCTGGTGAGGGGGTGTGGACCGGCGCAGGATCGGTAGGAGCCTACGGGGGGTGGCAATGATGTTCGCGGATCGTGTGGACGCCGGACGGCGGCTCGCCGAGCGGGTGCGGGCGGAGGTGGACGCCCGGAACGCCGTCGTGGTCGGGCTGCCGCGCGGGGGAGTTCCGGTGGCCTACGAGGTCGCGCAGGCGCTCGGCGCGCCGCTCGACGTGATCGTGGTGCGCAAGCTCGGCGTGCCGTACCACCGGGAGCTCGGCTACGGCGCGGTCGGCGAGGACGGCGTGCGGGTGCTCAACCCCGACATCGTGCGGCTCGCCGCGCTCGACCCCGGCCAGATGGCCGAGGTGGAACGGCGGGCGCGCGCCGAGGTGGAGGGCCGGGCGAACCGGCTGCGCGGCGGGCGTCCCGCCACGCCGCTCGAGGGCCGCACGGTGATCGTCGTCGACGACGGGGTGGCCACCGGCGGGACGGCGCGCGCCGCCTGCCAGGTCGCCCGGGCCCGCGGCGCCGAGCGCGTGGTGCTCGCGGTCCCGGTGGGCGCGCCCGACGTCATCGCCGAGCTGTCCCGGGTCGCCGACCAGGTCGTCTGCGTGGAGACGCCGCGGGACCTGTTCGCCATCGGCGCCTGGTACGAGGACTTCTCGCCGACCTCCGACGAGGAGGTCACCGAGCTGCTGCGGGGCACCCCGGCGGGCGCCGGGGGCCGCGGGCGGCGGCCCTGACCAGGGCACCGGCGAGGACGGCACGGCCCTAGCGGGCCGGGAGGACGGGGATCCGGTTGGGAGAAACGGGGATTTCGGCATGGCGACCACGAGGCTGACGGGTGACGGGAGCCGGAGCCTGGCGGCGGGCATCGACAGGCTGCGCAGCGCGGCGGAGGCCGTGGAGCACGGCGGCTGGCAGGGGCTGACGGAGCTCGACGAGAGCGTCGACTTCCTGCTCTACCGGGTCATCCCGCAGCTTCAGGCGCGCGAGGCGATCCTGCACCCGGTGCTGGAGCGGGCGTTGGGCGCCCCGCAGGCGATCGCCGCGCTGCGCCGCGAGCACGAGGAGATCGCGCGGCTCACCCGCGAGCTGGTCGCGGTCCGCGACGGCCTCCTCGCCGCGCCCACCCGGCAGGAGCGCCGCACCCTCCAGCGGGCCCTGTACGGCCTGCACGCGCTGGTCCGGCTGCACGTCGCCACGGAGGAGGAGATCTACCTGCCGCTGCTCGCCTCGGCGGTGGGCGAGGAGGAGACCGCCCGCCTCGCCGAGCGGATCGCCGAGGAGGCCGACCGGCTCGCCGAGCGCTGAGGCCGCCCGGGCCACGGTGGTCACGCCCGGGCTTCCGCCGGGTTTCGGGCACCTGCCCGGGCCCGGTTCGCCGTGTCATCCGGCGCGGCGCGCCCGCCCCCGGTAGGTTGGCATGCCATGGGAGAACGGCCATCGCGGCAGCGCGACCTGCCCCTCCGCGGAGTGCTCCCCGTCACGCTCGCCGTGGCGCTCGCCGCCGGCGCCGGGGCGTGCGCCGGCACCGGCGACGCCGCGGGCGCGTCCGCGGCGGAGCGGCCCGCGGCCTCCGCCGCGCCCGCCGCCCCGCCGGGCCAGGGGGACGCCCGGGCCACGGCGGACGCGGCGGATCGCGCGGTCCTGCCCCAGCCGGACGAGCCGATCCCCCGCTCGGCCGCCGGCATCGCCCGGGCGCTGCGCCGTACCGACACCGAGCTGCGCAAGGCGATCGACGCGTGGCTGCGCGACGGGAACCCGGCGAAGGGGAGCCCGCCCGAGCCGGTCGTGCTGTACGCCCTCTACCAGCAGCGCATCTACCGGCACCTGGCGCGCGACCCCCGGCTCGCGGAGGACGTGCGCAGGCGGCTGCCGTCCCGGCTCGCCGCCTCCGCCCAGGCCAACGTCACCGCGACGGCCGACCTGTTCTCGCTCAGCCGGCCGGTGAGCGGGCCGATCCGGTTCAAGGTGGGCGAGCCCGAGCCCGCCGACGTGCTGCTGCGGCATTTCCGCCGCGCCGAGCGCAGGTTCGGCGTGGACTGGGAGGTGCTCGCCGCGATCATGCTCGTGGAGACCAAGTTCGGCCGCATCCGCTCGCCCAGCAGCACCGGCGCCCAGGGCCCGATGCAGTTCATGCCGCGCACCTGGGCCGCGTACGGCATGGGCGGCAACGTGCACGACGCCCGTGACGCGATCATGGGTGCGGCGAACTACCTGCGCGCCACGGGGGCGCCCCGCGACTACGACAAGGCCCTGTGGTGGTACAACCACTCGCGGCGGTACGTGAACGCGGTCAAGCTGCACGCCCGCGAGATGAAGCGCGACCGCCGGGCGTACTACGCCTACTACAACTGGCAGGTGTTCGTGCGCACCACCAAGGGCGACCGCCGCCTCTCCGGGCCGGGGCTCTGACTCCCTCCTCGGCAGCCTCAGGAGTCCCGGCGGTGGTCCGCCCCGCGCGTTGCATCCGGTTATTGCGGGGAAAAGGCGGAAAGGGGGCATTCGCCTCGCCTGCCGGAGGCGTACGGAGGGAACGCGATGGACACCATAGAGCTGCTCGGCAAGGCCCAGGACGCCGTGACCGTGAACCGGGTCTTCGGCGAGCCGATCACCCGGGACGGGATCACCGTGATCCCCGCCGCCCGGCTCACCGGCGGGGGCGGTGGCGGCACCGGCCGTCAGGAGGGCGAGCAGCCGGGTGAGGGGACCGGCGGCGGCTTCGGCATCGGCGCCGCGCCCGCGGGCATGTACGTGATCAAGGACGGCGAGGTCCGCTGGCGGCCCGCGGTCGACATCAACCGCATCATCCTCGGCGGCCAGATCGTCGCCATCGTCGCGCTGCTCACCGTGCGCGCCGTGGTCCGCATGCTCGCCCGATCCAAGGCGTTCCGCCGCCGGTGAGCGCGCCCGTGCGCAGGGACAGGCGGATCCGCTGGGCCGAGCTGTCGCGCGCCGAGCGCGGCGCGCTGCTCGGCCTCATCGCGGTCGAGTGCGCGCTCACCTCGGCGGCCGTGGTCGACCTCGCCTTCCGCAAGGGCCGCGACGTGCGCGGCGGCCGGGCCCTGTGGTGGCTGCTGATCTTCGTCCAGCCGGTGGGCCCGATCGCGTACCTGCTGCTCGGCCGCCGCCGGCCCGAGCCCGGGGCCGAGCCGGTCAGGCGGCGGCGAGGACGACGCTGAAGTCCCCGGACGGGTCGAGGAACCAGCGCCGCACGGTGAAGCCCGCGGCGGCGAGCTCGCGGCTCAGCCCGGCCGGGCGGAACTTCGCGCTGATCTCCGTGCGCATCTCCTCGCCCGCGGCGAACGCCACCACCATGCCGAGGGCGGGGATGCGCACCCGCATGTCCCGGCGGGCCCGCAGCCGCATCTCGATCCACTCGTTCGCCGCGTCGTAGGCGGCGACGTGGTCGAACGCGCCGGGGTCGAAGTCCGCGCCGAGCTCCCGGTTGATCACGTGCAGCACGTTGCGGTTGAACGCCGCGGTCACCCCGGCCGCGTCGGCGTACGCGGCGACGAGCCGCTCGGTGTCCTTGACCAGGTCGGCGCCGAGCAGCAGGGTGTCGCCCGGGTCGAGCACGGCGCGCAGGTCCTTGAAGAACACCTCGCGCGCGTCCGGGGCGAGGTTTCCGATCGTGCCGCCGAGGAACGCCACCAGGCGGCGGCCCTCCCGGGGCAGCAGCGCGAGGTGCCGCTCGAAGTCCGCGCACACCGCCCGTACGGCGAGGCCGGGGTAGCGGGCCGCGAGCCGCCCGGCCGCCCGGCGCAGCGTGACCGCGTCCACGTCCACCGGCAGGTAGGCGCGCAGCCCGGTGGCGACGAGCGCGTCGAGCAGCAGCACGGTCTTCTCGCTCGTGCCGGAGCCCAGCTCGACGAGGGTGTCGGCTTGGGCGAGCGCGGCGATGTCGGCGGCGTGCTCGCGCAGGATCGCGGTCTCCCGCCGGGCCGGGTAGTACTCCGGCAGCCGGGTGATGCGGGCGTACAGCTCGCTGCCCGCGGCGTCGTAGAACCACTTGGGCGGCAGGTGCTTGGGCGTGCCGGCGAGGCCCTCGCGCACGTCGCGCTCGAGCGCCTGCCGCAGGTGGCCGTGGTCGAGATGGTCGATGAGCTGCACGGTCGGCTCGGTGACGGGCACTGGTCCTCCTCGGCCGATGGGACGGTCGGGGTCAGAGCGGCTCGACGCGCAGTGCGCCGGGCCGGGCCGTGACGAGGCTGTGGTCCGGTACGGCCCGCCAGCCGGGCCGGTCGTCGAGCGGTTCGCTCGCCACGAGCACGCCCTCGCCATCCCCCAGATGCACGAAGAGCGTGTCTCCCCAGGCGCTGGCGGAGAGCGACTCGCCGTCGCAGGCGAGCAGGTTGAGCCGGGCCTCGGGGTCCTTCCCGGCGGCGAGCGTGACCACCTCGGCCACGCCCTCGGCGAGCGACGCCCCGGCGGCGGCGCGGGCGAACACGGCGGCGGCGAGCCACGCCGAGTCGCACGGGCTCTCGGCGTCGTCGGCGAGCGGGCGCACCGCCTGCCGGGCGACCCGGCCGTTGTGGCTGAGCAGCCACCGGCCACGGGCGAACGGCGCGGTCGCGGACTCCTCCACCGGCATGCCCTCGGTCGCCGAGCGCACCGCGGCGAGCAGGCAGTGCGACCGCGCGGTCCGGGCCAGGCCGGGCAGGTTCGCGTCCGCCCAGATCGGCACCGCGCGCCGGTAGCGGACCGGCTCGCCGAGCTCCGGGTCGTACCAGGCGACGCCGAACCCGTCGGCGTTCACCGCGGCGTGCCGCTGCATCCGCGGCGCGTACGCCTGCCGCAGCAGGCCGTACTCCGGCTCGTGGACGAGCGAGGCGAGGCTGCGCGGCGGCCCGAGCCAGGCGGCGTGCCGGCACATCTACGCCCACCCCCCACCGGCCGCCTCCTCCGGGGTGGCGGTGCGGGCGCAGCGGAACCCGGCGAAGATCTGCCGCCGGATCGGGAAGTCCCAGTTGCGGAACGTGGTGCGCACCGCCGCCGGGTCGGTCGCCCAGGATCCGCCGCGCAGCACCCGGAACCGCTGGCCGAAGAACACCTCGCTGTACTCGCGGTACGGGAAGGCGCGGAAGCCCGGGTAGGGCAGGAACCACGAGGCGGTCCACTCCCACACGTCGCCGATCATCTGCTCGGCCCCGTACGGGCTCGCCCCGCCCGGGTACGCCCCGACGGGCGCGGGCCGGGCGATCCGGTGCCCGAGGTTCGCGTGGCCGGGGCCCGGATCCTCGTCGCCCCACGGGTAGCGCCGGGACCGGCCCGCCGCCGGGTCCCAGCCGCACGCCTTCTCCCACTCGGCCTCGGTGGGCAGCCGCCTGCCCGCCCAGCGGGCGTACGCGTCGGCCTCGAACCAGCTCACGTGCTGCACCGGCTCGTCCGGCGGCACCGGCTCGATCCGCCCGAACCGCAGGCGCCACCAGGCGTCGCCGTCGCGCTCCCAGAACAGCGGGGCGGTCACCTCGGTGCGGCACCGCCACTCCCACCCCTCCGGCGTCCACCAGCGCGGGTCGTCGTACCCGCCGTCGGCGATGAACGCGGCGTACTCGGCGTTGCTCACCGGGAACCGGTCGATCCAGTACGCGGGCAGGTCGACGAGGTGCGCGGCCCGCTCGTTGTCGTAGGCCCACGGCAGCGTGTCGGTGCCCATCCGGAACGGCCCGGCGGGCACGAACACCTCCCGCGGCCCTCCGGTACGGCCCGGCGGCGGCTCGCCGTCGCGCACCAGCCCGGGCCGCCCGGAGAGCTGGAGCGTGGCGAGCATGGTCTCGTCGTGCTGGTGCTCGTGCTGGATCACCAGGCCGAACACGAACCCGTCGCGGTGCAGCGGGTGCGGCGCGTCCAGGTCGATCGCGTCGAGCACGTCGAGCACCCGCCCGCGCACGCCGGAGATGTACCGGCGGGCCTCGTCGGGGCCCAGCAGCGGCAGCGACGGCCGGTTCCGCCGCGGCGTCTTGAACGCGTCGTACATGTCGTCGATCTCGGGCCGCAGCGGGTCGATCCCGCCCGCCGCGCGCAGCACCCACAGCTCCTCGTAGTTGCCGACGTGCGCCAGGTCCCACACGAGCGGCGACATGATCGGCGAGTGCTGGCGCGTCAGCGTCTCGTCGTCGGCGTCGGTGTAGGCGAGCGAGCGCTCCCGCACCGCGACGAGCTCGGCGGCGATGCGGTCCTTGCGGTCGGTCATCGGTTGCCTCCGGATCGGGAGCCCGTGGCCCCGGCGGGCCGGCGGGTGAGCGGCGCGGGCAGCGGGCCGGTGGCGAGCAGGCCGGCGGCGGGGGGGCGGCCCGCCGCGACGTGGCGGTCGGCGAACGCGGCGACCCGGGCGACCAGGCCGGCGGGCGCGCCCAGCCGCGGCAGCGCGGCCAGCGCCGCCCGGAAGCAGGCGTCCGCGGCGCGCCGCAGCGCGGGGTCGGCGAGCCCGCACCGGGCCGCGATCCGCCACGGGTCGCCCGGCCCGCCGTACGGCCCGGCCGCGGCGAGCCCGGCGTCCGCCACCGCGGCCATCGCCGCGGCCCCGGCCCGGTCGTCGGCGACGAGCGCGTACGTCACGGCCACGGCCACCGGCCAGTCCTCCGGCCCCTGCGCGTCGAGGTAGCGGATCTCCAGCCAGCCGCGCGGCCGTACCGGCGGGAACAGGGTGGTCGCGTGGTAGGCGAGATCCGCGGCGGTGGGCGGCGGCCCGGGGGCGGCGAGCCGGTCGCGGAAGGTGGTGCCGTCGCACACCGGGCGCAGCCGCCCGTCCGCGTCCCGGGCCACCATGAGGCGGGCGTCGAGCAGGTAGCGGGCCCAGTCGCGGGCCGG
>ERZ777003.3264-NODE-3264-length-16202-cov-9.643092_pt1 | contig 16202 bp, 20 predicted proteins | sample MGYA00374956_ERZ777003 | MGnify/ENA primary metagenome ERZ777003 (study PRJEB29302, sample SAMN06268252) | bioreactor metagenome | isolation source: Joint BioEnergy Institute, California, USA | place: USA:Joint BioEnergy Institute, California, USA | collected... | reverse complement strand
GGCGTCTGATGTGAAACCGAGTTCGACGTGACGGCCATCGTCGGTTCGGAAAACATAGATATCGACGCCGATTTCTTCATCAAGCAAGGTTCACCTGCATGCGACTATTGGCCCACTCGACACAAGCATCGATGAGAGCGTGAGCGTACTGCTCCTTTCTCTCAAGCGCCATCTTCGCTTCTTTTGGATTGTCGCCGAAAAAGCCTTCGATCAAACAATTGGGGACATTCGGTAACGCATGAACGTTTGATCCGCCGCGATCGGTTGCTGAAAGCGTTTTCACCCCGCGATCACCAGCGCCCGGCTTTCGATCAAACACATTGCAAACGTGGTTATGAACGAAATTAGCAAACTGTTTGTCAGCGCCCTCATTTGAGCAAAGAGTTTCAGTACCAGAAACCGTTCCGTTGTAAGCATTGAAATGAAGCTCTATCACGCAATCAACGCCGAGAGATTTTGCTTTTTTGTATGCACCTGAAATTCCAATCCCGTCGCGAAAAATGATTTCTGCCGTAACGCCGATTCGTTTTGCATAGTCTTTTGCAAGCTGTGCAATCTCAGAATTGTAGGCGTACTCGGAAAGTCTATAAGGCGCTGGCATCACGGCACCTTGCGCTTTCTTCTCGTGTCCAACGATCAGACCGATTTTTAGTTCGCCGATTTCTTTTTCAATCGGATCGACCTGATCTATTGTTTCAACGTGCGCGAAGAACTGTTTCAAAAGATCCGACAACCATTCGATGAATGCTTTCATTTTGTCTCCAGTGCCTTATCAACTGAGTTGATCGTTCGTTCCCAAGAGCTGATTTCTTTGTCACATTGGCCTGTGCGCTTACATTGCGTGATGATGTAGGTTTTAAGTTTCGCCCATGATTTCGCCGGAATCATTAGCATCGTTGGCCTAGCGTCCCACCATGAAAGACCATCGAGTTTGTTCTTATCGTCAACGGTAAACTCGGTGGCTGAAATCGTGTTCACGCAATAGCCTTTTGCCAAATGGATTTCGACACAAACAGGAATATCCGGCGGCGCTGTTGCACACGATGCGAGAATGAAAACGCCAATCAGCGCTAGCTTAATTCGTAAATTTAACGAACGCTCTAAACGCATCAATGAGTTCCTTTTCCGCCTTTTCTTTTTCTTCCGGTGTTCCGTTCTCTTGTGCTTTGCGGTTTCTGATTGCGGCTTCCATGAACGCAACACCTTGTTTGTTTGTCCTGGTGTCGATGTATAAATAGAAAAGACCAAATTCAGTTTCACGAATCGCAATCTTCAACACGTAGCCGACAATGAAGCTCGCAATCGGATTCACAATCGGCCATGCAAGAAAGGGCAGCTTCGCGACAAGGTAACTCATCACGAAGCGTTGCCCGAGATCGATAGCGGTTGACTTGATTAGTTCAACGTATTCATCTCGTGTCATACGTGTTTAAGCGCAATGAAAGCTGCGATTCCAATCCCAAGCACAAGATACCAAAGCCATGACTTTTGCATTTTGAACCTCAGTCGTTGGGATTGATTTTTTCAATTAGCTGATTGAGCGAAGCTTCGATTTGCGGACGCGCCATCACGAAGAAGTCGTCAAGTTTGTTTTGAGTCATCTTGACCGACTCCTCAACCCAGTCGAGGAAGATCGGAAGAAGAACTTTGACGTTCTCTTCGGCAAGCTCCAAACCAGCGGCTTTCAGTTTCTCTAACAGGTCTTTTACATCAAACGGTTTCTCCATAGTTCACTCCTTTCGGCCCGTAGTTATCGGGCAAGTTTTTGCTCTAAAATCGAAACTCTGTTTTCCACACGCGAAACGCGATCTGCAGTATCCTTCGCAGCGTCTTCAATCTTTTGAAATCGCAGTTCGCCTTGTTTAAATCCGTCTTTCACTGCTTGTTCGAGGTTCTTAAGCCTCTCATCGTAGGACTTAAGAAACGGTTTCACCCGCGTCCAAATAACAACGAGCGCGAGGACTGTTTCAATTAGCCGTCCAGGGCTTACGTCTTCCACTGCAGTAGACAGAAACGAGAAGAAATCCATTTCTTACCTCACGCGATTTGTGGCGCTTACTTCGGACCCACGCAAATCATATTAACGTCGTATTCAGTCGCAGTAACAACGTTCGTGCCGTTGTGATAGTTGGCGAAAGTATCAATCCGCGTTGCTGAAATTGGCTTAACCTGCAAGCTCCAAACATTGTTGCTCGTATCAAGTGAGGAAATAGTACCTGTACACGTGGGCGCTGCGGAAAACTTTCCAGATGTAAGTGTCAACGTACAACCGCCACCACTAATGTTCGAGATGGACGTGACCCAGTCGCCCGACTTACTGGCAATTGATGACGTGGCCGCACAGGTAAACTTCACGCGTTCAACTCTCTCTAGACCAGGGGAGTCAGTTGTCACCGCTTGTTTCACGAGCGGTTGCTGACCGCTTGCTACAGCAGCGCACCAACGGACACCGAATGAAGAAACGCGAGTTTCAGAGCCTACGCGAGCAACGCCAAAGTTAGTATCAGTCGTCGCGGAGCCGACTGCCGTGTTTACAAGGGGCGAGGTTGATGTTGCAATCGGATGTCTGTTCTCTACCGGAGTTGAAAACGCGTTGGACGACGTGCTGCCGCCGCTTCCGCCGTTTAGGACAGGAGTGTGCCAGTGCCCTTGAAATTGGTCTTCTTGAATCGCGCCAACAGCACCGGGACCAGTTTTTGTGCGTCCATTGATTGTGCGCGAACCAATTCCGCGAGGAACAAGAGCCGCAGCATTCGGAAGCGTGGACATTCCAGTGCGATTGATAAACGCTTGATAGATTGCAGGCACTTGGCTTCCATCGACTTCAATTGTTCCAGCTGGACACTTGTCAGCGAAGTACGGAAGCACGGCACCCATGAGATCCACGCCTTGTCCGACGCGCATGACTTGCTCGGATTCGGTCGGATAGCGATATAGAGTCAGAGCGTGTGGCGTTGTCTCTGCGGGTTCTGCTCTTAGCGTTTGAGCGGTCCCAGATGCGTCGCTAACATACGCTACAAGTTTGAGTGAGACAGTTCCAGGAGATGTAACAGTAAACTCAAACGTAATCTCGTTTTGGTTTTGTAGATGTGAATGCTCAGGGGTGCGATTAGCATCAAGGCGTAGCAGACCGCCGGATTTATCGGCGACAGTCGCGGTCCCGGAAACTCTAGCGATGAAATAGCAAGCAATAGTTAGCGATGCTTCACCAGGGGCAAAGCACCTGAATGTCCCTGTGTGAAATTTTGCAACGTATCGTCCAGGAGTTACGTCGAATTTCGCACCAAAAATATTTGGCGTTTCGTGCGGTTGAGCCGAGCCTACAAGTTTTCGAGTAGCCGCGCCAAATGCCTCGGCACTTACCACATCGACAGCCGAGGTTGAGTTAGTTGAAAAGCTTGCGTCACCCTCGAACAACGCCGCACCAACGAACGTAGCTTGCGCAACAGTCCCCACGCCATCCCAAGGACCAACCTTGGCAGCTGCAAAACAAACTTTTCCAGTGTTTGAGTTTGTCGGCATGATGCGAATTCCGACGCCAGTGAGCATCCCAGTTCCAACGGACGTGACATCAAATTCGCGCCATTTGAAATCGCCAGGAATATCAAGAGCGTTTGCAACTGTAGCAGGACCTGCACCGACCAAGTGCATAGCCTCGACTTTCAGGCCTTCAAAACTTGCTTTGACCCAAATCTTGTGGCCAAGATTCACGCCATCGACGTTACTGAATCCAAGCGCATCATGCGAAATGTCGGCAATTTGCGAAATAACAGCATTCGCTGAGCCTTCCCAATTAACACAAATTGTAGTGACATTCGGTCCGAGCGCTTCATCTTCATCAACTTCGTAATCAAGTCCACTAACGGTCGTCCAACCTTCAAGGCTTCCGTTTTCAAAAGTGGGATTGGTGAGGAAGTTGATTCCGCCAGCACCGCCGGCGCCAGCTCCTGCGCCGATTTGTTTTTCGTTGTCGCTTGAATCAAGCGTGTAGCATTTCCCATCGTCTTTGCAGTAGAGCTTCTTTTGTCCAGCCGGCGGCGGCGTGGGTTTCGCGTCCAGCTCTTTGACGATAAGCGGTTGCCGAAGATCAATGCCCTCTTTGAAAACCGGCGGCAACGCACCAAGAGAAATTGCAGGTTGAAAAACCAATGCAAGAGACAGAACAAACGAAATCAAAATTCTCATAGCATCACCCGACCAATTTCCTCACGCGATAAGAAAGCTTCGAGACAATTTCATTTCCCGAAATACTCGTTGAAACATATTGGACCTGACCCGCAGCCGTAATCGTGAACGTCACGCCCGCGTCACCTCCTGTTGGGCCTTGTGTCAGCACCCACGTTTCCGACTCAGAGAGATAGAACGCCAACATATAGCCGACTTCTACCAACTCTTCTTCGTCTGTAATCCTCTGAATGAGATAGTCCACGATCGCGGCCTTGAATTGATCTTTATCGAAGACCAGATCAGTAACGTCGGCAGGATCGTCCTGATCATTTTCGATCGTGAAACTATATTCCGTCGTTTCATCCGCAAGCTCAGCAAGCTGGTTTTCGACATTGGTTACTCGGCCACCGAGTGTAGATATTGCCGTTTGAACAGTGCCAAGATCGGAGCTTAACTCATTGATCTTAGCTTGCGCGTCCGGAATCGTAGGGCTATCCGCATTTAAGAGAGCGATTTTGCCAGTCGTAGAGGTGTCTTTTGTACGCGACATGAACGCGTTGTTAAACGTGTCTTGGTTTGCATATTGGCCGTTCGAAACTGCCACGTCACACCTCTACCACGCGAAACTTAAGCCGCCCGGTTTGGAAGTAACCGGGAATCCCGCGATCGTACATTTCCTTAAGTTTGAAGCTGATCCCCTTGTCGCTCTCAGGCGTTGACTCAAGGATCATCGTTTCAAACAAAGTTCGATCGTTTTCATCAGGCATAAACTCGATCGGACCTTTTGTGATCAGATACTCCATGAAGCGCCTGAGATCGGTATATCCATTCGGATTGTTCCTGATCGGACCGCCAGACGATTGCGGAATGTCGGTTGCAAACATGATGTTGCACTCCATGAAGCGCTCATTTCCAAACTTCACAACTTCAACACGTCCAGAAGCAGTCTTGTGAACGGTCGCATCAACAGCCTGCTGAAAATCACTACTTGAAACGTATTCTTGAAGAAGAAACTGCGGCGAGTAGAAGTCGCCGCTAGATTCATCACCTGTATATGAATCAGAGCCAGTGCGATCTTCGCCGGTAAATCCCATAAGGGACCAAGGACTTGATCCGATGTGCGTTCCGCTCTGGACAAGCAATGAAAACTCTTTGTCCGATGATATCGTGATCTTTCGCGTGTTTCGATCGAAAGAAACCGAATACACGTTATCACCGGAATTGTTCATCGCAGTCGCCACCGCAACAGCGAAGCTTTCAGAAGTATATGAACCAACAGGGATTTCAGCTGTAAGTTCGCCGTTACCTTCATCGAAATCAAGGAAACAATTTCCCTCGTTCACCTCGAAGCCGTAATAGAAGACCGAGTACGTGTTAATCATGCCGTCACCCCTACGATCTTCCCATCATTCCCAGTGATGTACTCGCTGATCACTTCTACGATCTCAAGACCTGTTTGGCGACGATCGAGAACGTTACCGTGAATGTTAACATGAACTTGAGTTCCTCCCCTTTCCTCGACCTCAGGGAAAGTACCAACCTCAGGTGTAAGGCCAACATCGCCAACGCCAGCAGTTGATCCGCCGCCAGCGGTAGCGACACCGCCGCCGGTTTCCTTCGCGCCGCCGATGGCCGCAAGAATTCCACCGAACGCGGCAAGAGCTGCACCTGCTGCAATAAGCGCAGGTCCGTTGCTTAATCCAGCCCACGTGTAAGCGATGCCCTGAAGGATGAACATCGAGCCAAGCTGGATTGCCATTTGGCCGAAGCTGTTGAGAAGCGAATCAAGGAATGCCTGCATCGCATTCTCTCCTTTGGCGATCGCTTTGCCGAATGCGGCGAAAGCTTGTCCGGCAGCGTTCCCAAGGGACTGAAACATCGAGCGGCCAACATCTTGAAAGTTCTTTTTGGCGTTCTTGGCGAAGTCCATGACTGCAAGATCAAAACCGTGAAGAACCTGAAGAAACGCCTCGCTTACGGATATTCCTTCACCAAGCCCGTCACCAAACTCGCGCCCTAGATTAAGACCCGCTTCGCGAACTAATGGCTTCGCGTTCTCGACGGCTGTTTGAAATTCCGAAATAAAATCAGATGTAGCAAGGGAGGCGTCGAAATTGAATAGACCCTCACCGCTAAAGTTTTGTGCGGTTTCTTTTGCGAAGTCTTTCCAAACATCGGTCGCAGCATCAAGTGCCATTCCAGTCGTCTCTGGAATAACCTTCAACGAATCAGCAAAGCCATCAATCGACTTCGCCATGTCTTTATCGACAAAGGAAATTACTTTACCGACAACCGATAAAACGGCCCTCAGCTTATTGACGATTGAATTCGCGATGATGTCACCGACATAAGTGAGAGCGACGACCCATGATTGCGTTTGAAGTTTTTGAAGTGACCAAAGCGCCTTAACAAGGTTGTAAGTAAACTCTAGTGGTGCAATTACCCACTTCACGACCGCTTGACCGAAATTGAGCATTGCCTTAATGAGTTCACCGATGATGTCTCTTGATTTCCCGAAATCTCCGATGACCGATGTGAATTTGACGATATATTCACCGATGACGTTCATCACAGCGACAAGAGCTGGCGATTTCGTAACTATTTCGCCGATTGCTTGAAGAAGGCTGCCGAATTTGAGGCTGAGCGATTGAAGCTGACCAGAGAACGTGTTCAATACGGACGCCGCCGAGCCGGAAAACCTTTGAAGCACAAGTTTTGCTGCTTCACCTGCGGCAAGTTGTTCTTTGGTAAGGTTTTTAACTTCCGGTACGAAGCGCGAAATATCACCGATCGATCCGCTGATTGATCTACCAAGCCTTCGAAGCGCTTCTGTCGTACTTATCCCAGCCGCATTGGCAAAATCAATTGCTGCTCTTGTTGCTATCTCAGCGTGTTCACCTGTGAAACCATAACTAAGCGCAAGAGCGCTTAGCTCCATTGCTGTCTGTGCGCTGACATTCGTTGTTAGCTCAAGCTCTTGAGCTAACTTCTGAAACCTATCCGATGTTTCAACTGAATATTGCCCAGATAGAGAAAGCGCCGTGTTTAACTTGTTGACTGCAACTTCGTTATCGATTGCGGCTTTTGTGGCTGCTGAAAATGTGTCTAAGACTCCGCTCATGATTCTGCGGACAGAGAAATAAGCGGCCATTCCGGCAGCGACGGAAGCTGCTCCAGAGAGAATCGACTTAAAGCTGAGATTGAAAGAACTATCGATGCCTTTTGCGGCTTTCTTTCCGGACTTCTCGACTCTCTCAAAGCCCTGTTCAGCTTTGTTGCTGTCAAGCTTGATTTCTATATCAAACTTTTCCTCTGCCATTTAAGATCGCCGCCAATTGTTCAAACGTGATTTCGCGTTTCGCCTCGTAGTTCCAAGGATAAGCCGCTTTATGTAACTCACGATGAATCTTCTCTTGATGCGCCCGTTTCATGTGTGGGAACGATGCAATCTTCAATCGTAAGAGCGCATCGCGAGCCTCGATCACCGTGATTGCCTGCCAAAGCATTTCATCCTCTTCGGCAGTAAGCCCCTCAACTTCGCGAAGGCTCATGTGGTAAAATTGCATGAGCCTCGCGGTTCTAAACCAGTGCTGGTCTAGTTTTTTTTAGCGCCAACGAGCGCTTCAAAAATCTTCTGCATGTGCTCGATTTGCAGCTCATCGGCGACCTCTTTCGGAAGTCCAGCTTCGACCAGGAAATCACCGATGATATCGAGCGCCTTTTCTTTTCCTTCGTCCGTCCGAAGCGCCTCGTTAACCTTCGCCAACTGCTTACGAGTCGGCTTCATCAACTCAAATTCTTTTCCGTCGATCTTGAGCCTGAGTTTCGCTGGCCCATTGATCTCAAGAACTTCCGACATTTCTCACCTCAATCCTCAACTTACGGGCTACCGCCACCTTCGCCACCGCCTTCATCGCCGCCTTCGCCTTCGCCACCTTCATCTTCGATTTGCGAACTATCACCGATCGCAAATAGATTGATCGCCGAAGGTTTCGACGCATCCATGTAAATTCTGAACGTGAGCGGAATCGTTTGAGCTTCTTCTCCAGAGAATGTAAGAGCTCCGTTCAAAAGCGGATACGCTTTCCAGAAGGTCCAGTCTTCGGCTTTTGACTCACCCATGTGGATCGGATGAAGCACAAGTCGTTTCGCATCAGCGAACGTTCCAGTGAACTGCTTCGCCGTTCCCCAACCAAAAAGCTCCGAAGCTCCAGGCTCCTCTGGCGTATGAGTTCCACCGGAAGCGGTGAGAATCTTTTTTAGTTTCGCAACGTCACTCTCTTTAAGGTTCACCGTGACTTCAGCCGAAACCCCAGTGCGAATGTTGCCGATCACTTGAGTTCCGGTTTGATGAGTCGTGATGTCGTAGACGCTCTCTTCGGTCGTGAGTTCAATCGAACCGTCAATGTATCCGAGATCCTCACCACCCCAGAAGACCTGACAAGGCTTGATTTTGATATTAGTAACGTCCATCTCTTTTCTCCCTCAATTATTCCGAAGCCATGTAACTCACTCGGTAAGTGAGTCGTAATCTCCCGATGATGGTTTCGCCCTGATTGTCCATTTCGGGCGAAGTTCTTTGCAGCACGGCGTCCATGACGCCAGCTCCGAATGCCTCTCGATCTTTCAGGCAACCTTCGACCTGATTCGCCATCTCATCGAACACATCATCAATTCCGGTCTCCTCGGTTGCCTCGACATATATGTCGATTGAGACCTCAAGCGCACGGGCGAGATAGTTATCGATCACGTCATCGGCCCGATTCTCTTCATCGCCAGTTGTGACCACGATCGCCGGGAAAGGCATTCCGTAAAGCGGCTTCACACGATCAATGAAAACGTTTTCTCCGGCATCAGTTCTGCCGATGAGCGAGTTTTTGATTGCCTCTCTGATCTCTTTGCGCCTGTGGCTCATTTATTCAAAACCAGTTCTCTCATGCGACCGCCGTCTGATCTCGAATCGACGATCGTGAATTCGGTCTCTCCAATTACGAGTTTATCGCCTTGCTTTGGTTCGTCGGGTAGATCGTCGATGTTGATGTCTGCAATCGTTCGGAAATGCGATACAGCCGGACCATCGCCATAAGAAACTTCAACCCATGAACGATCAACGACAGCGTTGATCGGGAACGCCCCTCCGGACTTCGGCTTGAAAACAACTGGCTCGCCAAAGGCTCCGATCACCGATCTTGCGAGTCGTTTTTTTACGTCCGACCAACCCACGCTCTACCCTATTGAGACCGACCGCTCTTAAGCGTGCGGGCAACGCCTACCCGCACGCGACACTCACGCGAGATCAACCTTATCAAGTTTGCTCTTCTTCAGCCTTCGGCATGAACGGCCACAACTTCGCATAAACTTTCTCTGCTGCGGCGCCAGCGGCTTTCACTGCAAAACCAAAAGGCACATTGTCGGTTGCCGTTGTGGTGAGCTTCTTCGCGCTCGCATCGAAGTAGAGGAATGCGCCTTGCGCGATATCCTCAGCCGCTTTCGCGATCTCGAAAACACCCTCAACGTAAACCGATCCGGTTCCGTTTTTCGGGATATCGACTGCAGCAACACCGCACATTGTACCCATCACGACAACATCACCAGACTTCACGTCGGCAGTTCCACCTTCGGTGAAGTCGATCACTTTTCCTTCTTGAACGTAATTTTTCATTTCCAAACCTCATTCTTTCGATTCGTTGAAACTTCAGTTGGGGATGGGCATTTCACCCATCCCCGCTATGTCACGCTTTATGCGAACGAACCGTTGCCAGCTAAGCCGCGGTAATCTGCGAGGCCAGCGCCGATATCGTGAACGATTTGGAACTTAACGCCAGTTCCGAATTTCTCCTCGATGTTGATTTGCGGACCTTGGCCTTCGAGAGTTCCAAGTTCGATGATGTCGATGTCGGCCTTATCAGCCGCGATGTACCACTTGGTAGCAGAGTTATCGTCAAGACGCGGATCCGTGATGTAACCCTTGAAAATGTTTTTCCAAGGATTCGCACGATCATCTTTCGTCGGAACGACATCCTTCGAGAGGAACTGACCGGCCACAGTTTCGAGTGCAACCGGGACGATAAGCCAAGACGGACGGATCGTGATGTGAGCACCGTCGCGACCTTTTTGCTTACGCATTTTCGCGACAAGCTTTCCGACGTTCGTCACGTCGATCGATGCAGCGGATTCCGTGTTGGCGTGAGCGCTTGAGAACAACTTCTCGCCGTCGCTCATTACAGGGTTGTTATTGATGAGCGCCCAAACGAGATCGGATTCCTTTTCGCGAGCACGGCGAGCCGCCATTTGCGGAAGCCGCGAGAACGCATCCATATCGTCGTTGATGATCGTTTCACGCGAAAGCATGACCTCGCGAGCGTAAGAGTCGAGTTTGTACCACTCTTTTCCGTCCGAGATCAGTCCACGCTCGATTTCGCCGAGTTCATTTTTCTTTTTCAACTCGGGGAAGTCGCCGAGACCGACGATGTACTTCGGTTTAAAGTCGCTCAAAGAAACGCGACGCACGATCGGATCGAACGTCTGAGGAGCCTCAGCATATTCAGCCTGAAGCTCTTTGTTGATCGCATCCATGAGAACAGCCGGGAAATCCGACGTGCTCATAGCGCGCTGGACGATGTTGTGCGGGCTCATGGAGTAAGCGTCACGGCCAGCAAAAAGGCGAGCCATATCGAGAAGCTTCATGTAGCGATATTGCTTTCCCTTTTCAGTGAGCGTGACGTGTTTAGAACCAGCGCGGACGCGGATCGCTTCGACAATGCCTTCGCGGAGGGTTTCGCCTTCGTCACGCACAACCGTGAAACCGCAATGCTGAGAGCGAACTTCTTCTTTCTGGCTCTTTTGAGCAAGCAGCTCGAGAACATAGGCGCGAGCCTCATCAGCGGTTTTGCCTTCATCGATGAGTTTTTCGGCGACATCATCGCCGAGTGCGGCAGCGCGAACCGCCTGACGGATTTCTTTCATCCGCTGACGCTCAGCCTTCACTGCGGCTTCTCTTTCAGCCTGAACATCAACTGTAGTGGCCGCTTGCTTTTCATTTGCGGCCTCACCTTGCTTCGTTTCAAGTTCTGTCATTACCCTATCCCTCCCGGATTGGTTTCGAAGTAAAATGATTACTTCGTTTTCTTTTGGTTTGATTTCACGTTCCGATCTGATTCCGGCATTCGGATCAGCCGGCACCGGAACAAGACTCACTTCAACAGGCTCCCAGTCGATTGCTCTGAGAGTTTTCATATTAGCGCCAGGCTCGGTGGCGTCTTCGTATTTGTGGACGCGATAACCGATAGAGACGTTGCGGATGATTCCCGCTTTAACGTCCTGGAAAATTTCCTCGACATCTTTGCGAGTCGAAAAGCGAACAATGCCTCGCATTTTTTCGCCTTCAACCCATGCTTTTTCAACGACTCCAATTTGATCATTAAGAGTGACACGCCAATGACTATTGAGTAGCGGCGCGCCGTTGCGGAACCGATCCCAGCGGATGTGCTCTTCCTTCATCGAAAGAACTTCGATGAATTCACCAATATCCCAGTTGAACATCCTAACTGGGGTCGATGTCGTGAAGACCATCTCAACGGTGCGATACTCCTCGTTGATGGTCTCAGGTAAAAAGCGGCATTCCATGTCGAGCATCGGAATGCTCCGCGTGATCTTTCGTTCATTCAGCATCGACATTTTCTCCATCTGCTGACTCGCTTGCTTTAGGCTGAATCATCCCTGATTTCATCACTTTTCTCGGGTCGGAATCGACAACTATGCCGAGTTCATCCAGCAGCTTGTAGTCAGCGGCCAATTCGTTCATCACTTCGCGCGGCTCATACCCGAGCTGTCTGATTGCTTCGCTGAGACTCATGAACCCGGCGCGAACCGCATCCCGCAAGGCCTGTATTTCCTTGATCGGGTCAATCATTTCTCGTCGCGGTGGAGTCCAATTTGAAGAGGCGCCCGAAATTTCTATGCCTGTTAATGCGGCCGCTTCGAGGAACCACTTGAAAACGCCCTGACACACCCGCGGAATGAAAGTGATCCAGCGGAACATTTCAACGTCACGATGAAAACCGATCCATGACATTCGACCGGATGAGAAATTTACGTTAGAGAAATCACCGGCGAGGATCTCGTAAGGAACACGCATTCCGGCAGCGATCGAGCGCAAAGTGATCTGCGAGAAATCTTTGTAGCCAGCAAACGGCGGCGGTTGGCTGAAGCGGACATCTTGTCCGGGCGATAACTCCCAAAGAAGCCCTGGTTCTACTTTCTCTGGAAGACCATCTTCGAGACCATCTTCGTCGGCGGCATCAAGCGGTTTTGTGACGAATGCAGTAAAACATGATGCGATCTTCTGACTCACAAGTGCCGCATCCTGCGCTTCATCGAAATCGCGCATTTTGATGATCACAGGTGCCGCACGAGGAATTCCACGAACTTGTCCAGGACGTAACACCTCGAAGAGCGGAATGATTTCAGTTCCAGAAATTCGAATCGACGCTTGCCGCTTGAACCTAGTTGTGTCGCCGGGATGATTTGGGAAAAGCCAATAGGCGCGACGGCGACCGAGTCGATCGAACTCAACACCCTGAATGATGAATCCGCCATCATCTAGCTCTTCGTTCTTTGTAGTGTCGAGGTAGTCGGACTCAAGAATCTGGATCTGCATCGGAACCGAAAGGCCGTCAGAGAAATTTCGCCAACGGCGGCGAATCAGAACCTCGCCACCTTCAAACATCGCGCGCGCCATGAGTGCTTGAAGTCCGTAAAAGTCGTGAAGACCATCAGCATCAATCTCGGTCGTTTCAGCCCACGACTCCCATGCCGCCCGCAACGCTTTTTCGGCCCCCGCTCTTGGCGACGAAATCTTCGCAATGATTCCGGTCCCGATGGTGTTTCCGACAAGTTCAGCTATGGCCTTAGCTGCGTATCCGTTGTTGCGAATGAGGTCACGCGAACGATCCCTAAGCGTCGAGAGTGCTGGTAAGTTTTCGGCATTAACGGACGTTGACGGAGTCCGCCAGTTCTGGACTCTCTTCCCTTTGCCGGCACCTTCGTATGCGCGACCAAAGACAACTGTCGCTGGCGACTTTGCTACAATCTCTTTCGTCGATCTTTTCGCCGTTTTTTTCTTGGTCGGTGATTTCTTCTTTACCGCAGTTTTCCGCCGCGTCATTCCAAACCCTTCGAGTACGTCGGGTTCACGCGGCGAGTTTTCTTCGAAATGCCAAGCTCCCGCTTCATGAGTTCGCGAAGCTTGAGCATTTGATTAAGGCCATAATACGTAACTTCACTGTCTTTGAAGCGAACCTTCGACTCGCCCCGCTTTATGGCCTGCTCAAGCGCCTCAAGGTCTTCTATTGTCCAGGACACCTACTCGCCTCTCAAAGAAAAGACGATGAACGCCGACGTTTCACCTTCTTTTCTTCGCGCGGTTTTTCAGAATTTGAAGAGGCTGCGGGAGAAATTTCTTTGAATTTGATCTTTTCCCAATCGGAATCTTTGTATCGATCGATTCCAAGAATTGCCGCAACGGCGCGGTTGTAAACTCTTAGGTCGAGAATCTCGTTTCGCTCATAGTGTTTTTTCCAAACATAGCGATCGTAACCATGACGATTTCGTTCTAGTTCAATATGTTCAGCAGTAAGTTGTTTGAAGTACTCTTCGTCATACTCTGGAAAATGACAGTACCCCGGCGGATACGGCTCCCCGTCCTTCGGCTTCGGTAGCCGCAAAAATCCCATGATCTCAGACTTTGCCATGTCGGTCCCGACGCGCCAAACTTTGAGTCCGCGACGAATGCGATCCCCGCGAGAGTTCACATCAACAGCCTTCGGTGTCTCTACAATTGAATGAAGTCCGGTCGCACCTTTGAGGGCGACGACGCGATTGGCAGGATATCTACGAACCCAATTGTAAACCCACTGTGTATCGAACGAAGAGTCGATGCCGAGCATCTTGATCGGAAGCATCCGCCCATCTTCGCAAGGCCATTGCTCGGCAAGCATTTTGTCCAACTCCTCAAGGACTTCGGTGTCCTTACGCGTCGCGCGCGGAAATACGCGATGACAAATTGACCATGACTCCAGTCGCTTTCCCCAACCGATGACTTCGACTTCAATACGATCCTCCTGCACGTCAACACCGGCAGTGAGGAAGTAGACGCCATTAGGAACTGTGTCGCGCGGATATGTTTCGCGTCGCTCGTATAGACGCTCCCAATCAGGAACGTCACCACTTTTGACTTTCCAGCATTCGCCGAGAGTCGTGTTAATCCAGACTCTCAGAGATTCCGGATAATCTTTAAACCGAAGGAATGGAATGACTATCTGAGACCACTTTCGCCAAGGTGAGTATGCTTCCCAGATATGAAAACCGGCGATGCCCTGAAACTTATCGGTAGCGATCCAATCGCCAGCAGCAAGCATTTTCGGTTTATCTTTTTCTTCAATGATCGCATCGCAAACTGGACAAACATAATAGACATTCTCCGGATTATCTTTGTCCCATTTGAAGTAGAAGCGACCATCTTCTGAGCGCCAGATGAAACGTATTTTCTCACCGCAGTGCGGGCACGGCATGAAATAGTACCGCTTGTCGCTCATTTGCCAGCGACGTTCAATGCGCGAGATTCCCTCAATCGTCGGCGTCGAAATTTCAATGATCTTTCGATTCAAAAAGTTATTGGTCCGCTTGATTGCAAGCTCTAACGGATCCCCTTCGGTGGTTTCTTCATAACGATCAATCTCATCCGCCAAGAGAAACCTGATCGGGTCACTTGCGAGAGACGCCGGCGAGTTCGAACCGGAAATCCGCAAGCGACCACCGGGGAAAGACTTTTCGAGTATCGTGTTGCTACTATCTCGCGACCGAGCGGACGCAATCCGTTCGCGGAGGACCGCGGTGTCGCGAATCATCGTTGAAAGACGAACCTTCGAATATTTCTCCGCGTCTTCGATCCGAGGTTGAAGGACCATGATCGGCCCCGGATCGAGATGAATGAAATAGCCGAGCACATTGTTGATAGTCTCAGACTTTCCAACCTGCGCGGAGGCCTTCACGCACACTTCTTCGATAAACGGATCCCCGCACGCGTCCATGATGCCGCGCAAGTATGGAGCACGATCCGTTCTCCATTTCCCAGGTTCAGGTGAGCTTTCCGGACTTAAGAAACGATATGCGTCCGCCCACTCACTCACACTCATTGTCGGCGGCGGTTCCGCTTCCTTCGCTATCTTCTGAATCAGTTCCGCCGTCGTATCGAGAGAGTTCACTCAAAACCTCTTTCATCTCTTTTTCGAAAATAACAATCGCCTCACGCTCAGTATCTGCATTTCGAATCTCAGGAACTAACCTACGCGAAAGCGATAAACATCGAGCGCGAAACGTTGCGACAAGGTCCTTATATTTTTGAAGGAACTCTTTCGCGTTAACGAGTTCACCACGCTTCACCTTGAGGTCTAGCTCCAAATGATCGGCGCGGAGTTTGTTAAGTCGAGCAAGCTCATACTGACCATCAAGACGCTTCCCTTCACCGTCATCGTGACCAAAGATCAGATGAAGCGCGTCTTTCGTGTTGTAGTAAATCGTCTTTCCGTCAGTTTTTTCAGGCTCAAGTTTTTCAAGCCGCTTTTTCACTGTCCGAAAACCTCGGCCAGTGATCTCGCAAAGTTGAGCGATTGAAAGCGGTGAAAGTGGAGCTTTATGCGTCGCCATAATGTCTCCGCGTTTCCAACGAATTCCAAAGTGGTGAACGAGCCATTTCCACCCAGCCACGTATCAAAGTTTTTTCTTCAATTACAAAGTCTGGCGCGATACCCAAGAACCAGCTGCCGATGTATCTCATGCGAAAGCGACCGGGTTTCGCCTGCACGAGAAACTTTCCCGCTCGCCAAATTTCCCTACGACGAATTTCTTCTAAATTTTCACCGGAAATAATTTTCGGTTGTGTCGCCATATTTTTTCCTCGAATTTTTCGCTATTCAACAATTATCATTGCCCTAAGTATGCGAAAACTCTAGAAAAATCCCGCAAGTCCGCCCACC
>ERZ777003.3259-NODE-3259-length-16219-cov-6.981069_pt1 | contig 16219 bp, 14 predicted proteins | sample MGYA00374956_ERZ777003 | MGnify/ENA primary metagenome ERZ777003 (study PRJEB29302, sample SAMN06268252) | bioreactor metagenome | isolation source: Joint BioEnergy Institute, California, USA | place: USA:Joint BioEnergy Institute, California, USA | collected... | reverse complement strand
CAGCATGGCGGGGATCGAGCTGACGAACATCTCGTTCCGCAGCGTGCCGGAAGTGCACACGGCGTTGCTGCGCGGCGAGGTCTCGATGTTCTTCGACAATCCGATCACCGCCCTGCCGATGGTGCACGCCGGCCGGCTGCGCGCACTGGCGGTGGGCACGGCCAGGCGTTCGCCGCTGCTGCCCGATGTGCCGACAGTGGCCGAGGCCGCGCTGCCAGGCTTCGAGGTGGAGGGCTGGAACGGAATCCTCGCCCCCGCCGGAACGCCCCGACCGATCATCGACCGGCTGAACACCGAGATCCGCGGCCTGCTGGCCGAGCGTGAGGTGCTGCGCGTGCTCGCCGAACAGGGCGCGGACCCGGCGCCGACGACGCCGGAGGAGTTCGCCGCGCGCATCTCCGCCGACATCGCCAAATGGGCCAGCGTGGTGCGCGAGGCCGGCATCCGGCCCGAATAGGAGCGACGTCCATGCCCCAGCTGCGAATCTCGCCCGACTGCGAGCTGTTCTACCGCGACGACTGCTTCGCCGATGCCTGGGAGGCACCGGCGAATGCGCTGCTGCTGCACGGCAATGCCGAGAGCGGCGAGGCCTGGAACGCCTGGATGCCGATCCTCGGCCGGCATCTGCGCGTGGTGCGGCCGGACATGCGCGGCTTCGGCCGCTCGACGCCGATGCCGCGCGACCATACCTGGTCGGTGGATGGGATCGTCGCGGATTTCATCGCACTCGCCGACGCGATCGGACTCGACCGCTTCCACCTCGTCGCGGCGAAGGTGGCCGGGCCGCTCGCCATCCGCCTGGCGGCGCGGCACCCGGCGCGGGTGCGCAGCCTGGTCCTGCTCGGCACGCTGGTTTCCGGCCAGGAATCCCTTGGCGACCGACACGCCGCCTGGATGGAGCACATCGAGCGGCACGGCGTGGAGAGCTGGGCGCGCTGGACCATGCCGGGCCGCCTCGGCAGCGCTGCGCCGCCGGCGATGATGGAGGGCTGGGGGAAGCTGATGGGCGCGACGCCGCTCTCGACCCAGCTCGGCTTCATCGGCGCGGTGCCCTCCATCGATGTGCGCGACGACCTCGCGCGCATCGCCTGCCCGACGCTGGTGGTGACGACGGACGGCAGCGGCCTCGGCTCGGTGGAGGCGACGCGCGAATGGCAGCGCGCCATCCCGGGCTCCGAGCTGATGGTGGTGCCCGGCGACTCCTACCACGTCGCCGCGACGCACGCGGAGCTCTGCGCGCGCGCCACGCTCGACTTCATCGCGCGGCGCGCGCCGGGCTGAACGGCTACCCGAGCGACCAGCGCCCGCGCTCGACCGTCGAGAAGAACGCCGCGACGGCCTCGTTGAAGGCCGCCGGCTCCTCGAGGTTGATCGCGTGGCCGGTGCGGGGCGCGACCCAGAGGCCGGCGTTCGGCAGCGTCTGCTTGAGGAACAGGTTGGCCTCGAGGCAGGGAGTGTCCTCGTCGCCGACCGCGAGCAACGTCGGGACCTGCAGGGTGCGGAGCTGCGCCTCCCAGTCGAAGATCGAATCGCGCAGGCCCTGGTAGCGCTTCATTGTCATGCCGGAGCCGAGGCCGGAATGGGTGCGCAGCCGCGCCATGTACTCCGCCCAGCCACGCGGGTCCTTCTTCTTGAGCTGGATGCGCGTCGGGCTGTGACCGGTCTCCTCGGCATGCGCGCCGTCCCAGCCCTCGCGGATCAGGGCGTCGCCGCGCGCGGCGCAGCTGCGCCGGAACTCGTCGCGCGCCTCTGCCGAGCGGGTGGAGCCGGAGCCGATGCCGGCGAGCACCAGGGCGCTCGCCCTGTCGGGGTTGCGCAGGGCGAAGAGCAGCGAGGCGAAGGAGCCCATCGAGCAGCCGACGAGATGCGCGCGCTCCACCCCGCAATGGCGCATCACGGCCCCGATGTCGGCGGCTGCGTAGTCCTGGCCGTAGAGCCGCTCGTCCTCCGGCACGTCGGAGGGCGGATAGCCGCGTGCGGCAAAGGCGATGCAGCGGTATTCGCGCCCGAACCAGCGGACCTGCACCTCCCACTCGCGGTGGTCGGCGCCGAATTCGTGCACGAAGACGATGGGATATCCGCTGCCCGTCTCCTCGTAGTAGAGCCGGACACCGTCGGACGGGGCGTAGGGCATTGCGCTTCCTCCCGGGCTGCCCGGGCCAGGGTGTGGGCAGCCCGTTCGGGAGGTCAAGCGGCGCGCCGCGGGCTCAGCCCGGAGCGGGGAAGCGGAAGACGCTCGCCGGCTCCTCGCCGAAGCCGCGCGCGCGGCGCAGGCGCGCCCGCATCGCCTCGACATGCGGGGCGGCAGCGCAGAGATGGGCGAACTGCCGCTCGTTCAGCGTCAGCCCGGCGCGCCGCGCCATCACCGCGAGCGCGTCGCGCTCCGCCTGGCCGAGCGTGACCGGCGGCGGATCGGGCACCGGAGGCAGCGCGGTCGAGAAGGCGGCGTTCGGATCGAGCTGCGGCCGGCGCCGGCGCCAGGGCGTGGCGCGCTCATAGGCATGGGCGATGCGCAGCACCGTCGTTTCCTCGAAGGGCCGGCCGACGATCTGCATGGAGAGGGGCAGGCCGCCCGCGGTGAAGCCAATGCACTGCACCAGCGCCGGGCCGCCGAGGACGTTGAACGGCGTCGCCAGCGAGGGCTTCTGCCAGAACATCTCCGTGCGCCAGGCGTCGAGCCGCGGCGCGGACCCCGGCGCGGCGCAGACGAAGGCGTCGAAGCGCGCATAGAGCGGCGCCATCTCGGCGATCATCGCGCGACGCTCGCGCTGGGACTGCACGTAGTCCTCGGCGCTGATCAGCACGGCGGCGAGGGAGCGGCCGAGGAAGTCCTCGCCGAACTCGCCGGGGCGGCGGCGCAGCTCCTCGGCGTGAACGGCGAAGAGCTCGCTCTCGGCGCCGATGATCTTCACGTCGTAATAGGCCTGGGCGGGGCGGATGCGCGCCTCCTCCAGCTCCGCGCCGAGGTCGCGCAGGACGGAGAGCGCCTCCTCGAGCGCCGCCTGCGCCTCGGGCGCGATGGGCACGTCCTCCTCGTGCAGGTGGCGCAGCACGCCGATGCGCAGGCCGCGGATGCCGGTGGCCAGGCCGCTGCGATAGTCGGGCACCGGACGGCCGGCGCTCGCCGGGTCCTTCGGGTCGTAGCCGGCGAGGGCCTGGAGCAGGATCGCGCAGTCCTCGACGGTCCAGGCCATCGGCCCGACATGGTCGTAGCTGTAGGAGTTGGTCATCACCCCATGCCGACTGAGCAGCCCGTAGGTCGGCTTGAGGCCGACCAGGCCGCACATCGCCGCCGGATTGCGGACCGACCCGCCGGTGTCCGTGCCCAGCGCGCCGAGCGCGAGCCCCGCGGCCACCGCCGCGCCGGAGCCGGAGGAGGAGCCGCCGGTCGCGTGCTCGCGGTTCCAGGGATTGCGCGCCGGCGGCCAGGGCAGGTCGAAGGAGGGGCCGCCATGCGCGAATTCATGCGTGGCCAGCTTGCCGAGCGGCACCGCGCCGGCCTCGTGCAGCTTGCGCACCACCGTCGCGTCCTCGCGCGGGACGAAATCGGCGCAGATGCGCGAATGGCCGGTGGTGCGGATGCCGGCGGTGCAGATGACGTCCTTCAGCGCGACCGGGATGCCGTGCAGCGCGCCGAGATGGCGCCCGGCCATGATCTCCTCCTCCGCCTTCCGCGCGGCCTCGAGCGCGCGGTCGGCGGTGACGAGGAGATAGGCGTTGAGCTGCGGGTCCACCGCTTCGATGCGCGCGAGCAGCGCGCGGGTCAGCTCGACGGGCGAGAGCTGGCGGCGCGCGATCAGCCGCGCCGCCTCGGCGATGGAGAGGAAATGCGGCTCGCTCGGAGTCGGTGACGTCGGGTCTGACATTTCCCAGCTTCCATTGGATGCCGGCCCTGCCCTGGCACCGCGCCCGGTCGGTCGCATCGGCATGGGCCGGATTGATTCTTCCGGCTCAGGCTGGGACGCTAGGAGGCGGGCGCGTCTCGGGTCAACCTTGCGCCCCCGCATCCATCACGATCATGCCGCGGGCGCGGCACCTCCGCCGCCGCCGCGCCCTCGGCCGATTGCGCCGCCTCTCCTGTCCGGAGCGTTACGTGAACAGCCGAATCGCCGAAGTCCCCCCCTCGGAACCGCCCGCGCCGGGCGAGGTGAAGGAGATCCTGCCCGGGCTGCGCTGGGTGCGCATGCCGCTGCCCTTCCCGCCGCGGCATGTGAATCTCTGGCTGATCGAGGACGGCGGAGGCTGGTTCCTGGTCGATTGCGGCGCGCAGACCGACGACGCGGCGGCGCTCTGGGAGCAGGTCTTCACCACGGGCCTCGACGGCCGGCCGGTGACGCGGCTGATGGTGACCCATTTCCATCCGGACCATGTCGGCTTCGCCGGCTGGCTGGCCCAGCGCTGGGGCGGCGTGCCACTGCTGATGACGCGCACCGAGTGGCTGCAGGCGCGGCTGCTGCGCCTCGACGCCGGGGAGGACATGATCGAGCAGCAGGTCGCCTGGGCGCGCCAGGCGGGCTGCGCCGAGGACTACGTGCGCTTCGTCGCCGGGCGCGGACCGCTCTACGTGCGCGCCGTGCTGCCGCTGCCACGCCAGTACCGGCGCATCGCCGCGGGCGATTCGCTCCGCATCGGCGGCCGCGCCTGGACCGTGCTGACGGGATCGGGCCACGCGCCGGAGATGGCCTGCCTGCATTGCGCCGAGCTCGGCGTGCTGATCTCGGCCGACCAGATCCTGCCGCGCATCACCCCGCATGTCGGCGTGCACCCGACGGAGCCGGAGGGCGACCCGCTGGCCGAATTCTTGACCTCCAACGAGCGGCTGCTGTCCCTGCCGCCGGACACGCTGGTGCTGCCCTCGCACGGGGAGCCGTTCCAGGGGCTGCACCGTCGGATCGGCGCGATCGCGGCGCATCACGCCTCGCGCCTGGAAATGCTGCGCGACGCCTGCGCCGCCACGCCGCTGACCGCGATGGAGGCAGCGAAGGTGCTGTTCACCCGCCCGCTCGACCACCGCGCGCTGGGCGCGGGGATCGCCGAGACGCTGGCGCATCTGAACCGGCTGGTGGTGGCCGGGGAGCTTACACGCGAGATCCGGGCCGATGGTGTCGCGCTCTACCGGCGGGCGGGATAGCAAGGGCGCGGCACCGTGCCTCCGGTTTGAGGTGGCGTGGTCGCTCGCCGCACATCGGCAGGCACAATTCGCCGAGGCGGCGGGCGGCCTCGACCGAGGAGCATCGTCGGAGCGGACCGCTTGAGGTAGGGTCCATCCCACTTCGGCCATCACGGAACAGGAGGTCAGGATCATGCAGCTTGGACGCCTGGGCGTGTGGTATTCGACCGACCGGCTGAACGCGGCCCAGCTCAAGGACCTGCTGCGCAGCGTCGAAGCACATGGCTACACGGCCCTCTGGTACCCGGAATCGCGTGGCTACGAGTCCTTCTCGCTGGCGAGCTTCCTGCTCGCCAACAGCCAGCGGCTGGTGATCGGCAGCTCGATCGCCAACATCTACGCGCGCGACCCCTTCTCCGCGCGGCGTGGCATGCTGACGCTCAACGGGCTGTACGGCGACCGCTTCGTCCTCGGCCTGGGCGTCAGCCACGTCCCGATGGTCGAGGGGCTGCGCGGCCATCGCTACGAGAAGCCGGTCCCGGCGATGCGCGCCTATCTCGACGGAATCACCAAGGATCAGGAAGGGGCGGAGGACTGGCCGATCGTAATCGCCGCCCTGGGGCCCAAGATGCTGGCGCTCGCGGCCGAGCGCACGCGCGGCGCCGTGCCCTACAACGTCACGCCCGAGCACACGCGTCAGGCGGCGGCGATTCTCGGCCCTTCGAAGTGGCTCGCGGTGGAGCAGAAGGTCTGCCTGGAAACCGACCCGGCACGTGCGCGCGCCCTCGGCCGCAAGGAGCTGGCGCGCTACCTGGTGCTGACGAATTACCGCAACAACTGGCTGCGCCTCGGCTTCACCGAGGCGGACCTGGCCGATGGCGGCAGCGACCGCTTCATCGACGCGATGGTCCTGCACGGCGATGCCGAGACGATCAAGCGCGGCCTGCGCGCCCATTTCGATGCGGGCGCGACGCATGTCTGCATCCAGCCCGTGCATGAGGACGGCGACTTCGCCTCACGCGAGCGGACGCTCGCCGCGCTCGCGGACACCTGACGGAGCGTACGGCGCGCAGGCAGGCCGGCGCCGCGTTCAGCTTCCGAGCTCGAAGCCCGAGAACAGGCCCGGAAGCTCGAAGGTGGAGGGCAGCGACTCCTCCGCCTGCGCCAAGGTCTGCTGGAAGTTGTCGCGATACGCGATGTTGGTGGCCGCGAGGGTACGCAGGTCCTCGTTGGACCCGCGGCCTGTGGCCGGGTTTGGTGCGGGCGCCGGCGGGGCGCGGCCGGCGGCGGCCTCCGGCGCGGAGGCGAACTGGGTGAAGCTCGGCAGCCTGCGGCCGGCGAGGACCTCCCCCGCTGCCCGGTTCAGCTCCTCGGACCGGGCGGAGACTCGGGTCGTGACCTGGTTGGCGATGACGAGGTCGCGGCGCATGCGCGACCGCAGGGCCTCCATGCGCAGCCCGGCCTGGCGGCGGGACAGGCGGCCATCGGCGAGGTCGGTCCGCAGCCGCTGCGCCTCGATCGAGCGGCACTGGAGCAACCGCTCGAAGGTGCCCTGCATCTGCGACAGCGCCGCGTTCTCGCCGCCCAGCGTGCGGGCCAGCGCGACCCTGGACCTCGGCGCACCGATGCGGTCGAGCACCCCCACGGCGTCGAGGAAGAGCTCGAGCTGATAACGGCAGGTGTCGTTCACGTCGGAGCGCGCCGCCGCGATCTCGGCGCGGGCGCCCTCCGAGCCGGTGACCGGCCCGTCGGCCCGCCGCAATTCGCAGCCGCCGGCGAACAGCAGGAGCATCGGCAGTGCCGCAAGGTGCCAGCGCGTCACCCGGCCTTGGCCCCCTGACGAGCGGGCCCGCCGGCCCACCCCGAGGCCCGCTGCGGACGCGCTGGGCAGGGCGCCCCCATGCGGCGCCCATGCTGCGTGGTCATGCCGAGGCTCTCCGTGATTCCGCGGACAACAGGGGGTGCAGCCTACGGCAAGCCGATCCGTTCCGCCAGGAGAACACCGGGCATCTTCGCCACAGGGCCGACGCGTTCAGACCAGATCCGACACCGCCGCGCGGTAGCGGCGCATCGCGTCCAGGTGCTCCACCATGGAGCGCCCGGCGATGCGCTTGTGGTGGTAGCGGCCATAGGTGTTGTTCAGCGTCACATGCGTGACGCCGGCGTCCTTCCAGAACCGGAATTCTTCGCGCCACTCCTTCTCCGCGCCCTCGGCGGCCGAGACCCAGACCTCGATGCCGACGCTCGCCGGATCGCGGCCTTCGGCCTCGACGTAGCGGCGCAGTGTGTCGAAGGCCCTGCACGCCTCCTCGCCCGGCGGGTGGGCGAGCATCATCCACCCGTCGCCCCATTTCGCGATGCGCCGAAGCGTCGCGTCCACATGCCCGCCGAACCAGATCGGGATGCGCCGGCGCGGCGGCAGCGGGTTGAGACCCGCGTCCTCGATGTCGTGCCAGCGGCCCTTGAAGGTGACGTGCGGCTCCGCCCAGAGCGCCCGCAGCACCTGCACCTGCTCCTCCGAACGCCGGCCGCGGTTGTGGAAGTCCTCGCTCAGCCCGACGAACTCGACCTCGTTCCAGCCGACGCCGATGCCGAGGCGGAACCGGCCCCGGCACAGCACGTCCAGGCACGCCGCCTGCTTGGCGACCAGCACGGTCTGGCGCTGCGGCAGGATCAGCACCTGGGTGGAGAAGCCGATGCGCGTGGTGCAGGCGGCGAGGAAGCCGAAGGCCACGAAGGGATCGTGGAACAGGTTGGCCGAGGTGGCGCGCGCCCGGTCCCAGTCCGGCCGGCTGGCGACGTTCACGCCGAGCACGTGGTCGGGCAGCATCAGGTCGTCATAGCCCTCGGCCTCTGCGGCCTGCGCGAATTCGCGCAGGATCCCGGGGTCGCCGCCGATATCGTCCAGGGGCAGAGCCACGCCGAGCTTCATGGGGATCGCCTCCTCCGTGCCGGGTTGTTCCCGGCCGCCCGCCGAGCCTATAGACTCCCGCCCGGCAACCACAGGCCCGGAGCGGGGATGTGCTGAAGCTCGGTTACAAGGCCTCCGCGGAGCAGTTCGCCCCGGGCAGGCTGCTGGAGTTCTCCGTGCTGGCCGAGGCGGTCGGGTTCGACTCGATCTTCGTCAGCGATCACTTCCAGCCCTGGAAGCACACGGACGGGCACGCGCCCTCCTCCATCGCCTGGCTCGGCGCGCTCGGCGCGCGGACCACGCGGGCCGTGATCGGGACCAGCGTGCTGACGCCGACCTTCCGCTACCATCCCTCGATCGTCGCCCAGGCCTTCGGCACGCTGGGGGCGATGTTCCCGGGCCGCGTCGTGCTCGGCATCGGCACCGGCGAGTCGCTCAACGAGGTTCCGGCGACGGGCGCGCCCTGGCCGGAGTTCAAGGAGCGCTTCGCCCGGCTGCGCGAGGCGGTGACGCTGATCCGCAAGCTCTGGAGCGAGGACCGCGTCACCTTCGAGGGCCAGTACTACCGCACCGAGAAGGCGACGATCTACGACCGGCCGGAGCGCATGGTGCCGATCTACGTCGCGGCCGCCGGCGCGCTGGTGGCGAAATACGCGGGCCGCGCGGGCGACGGCTTCATCTGCACCAGCGGCAAGAAGCCCGAGCTGTACACCGAGACCCTGCTGCCGAATGTCGCGGCAGGGCTGGAGGCAGCCGGGGTGCCGAAGCCCGACTTCGACCGCATGATCGAGGTGAAGGTCTCCTTCGACACCGACCCGCAGCGGGCGCTCGAGGACACGCGGCACTGGGCGGCGCTCGCGCTCTCGCCTGAGGAGAAGATGTCGGTCGAGGACCCGGTGGAGATGGAGAGGCTCGCTGACGCGCTGCCGATCGAGCGCGCGGCGAGCCGCTGGATCGTCTCGACCGATCCGGAGGAGCATGTGGAGCGGATCGGCACCTATATCGGCCTTGGCTTCAACCACCTCGTCTTTCATGCGCCGGGGCCGGACCAGGAGCGGTTCCTGCGCCTCTACGGCGAGCGGGTCCTGCCGCTGCTGCGGCGCCGCTTCGGCTGAGGCATGACGCCGGCAGGCGCCACGCTGGAACTGATCGCGGTCCCTGGCATCCCGATGGTGCAGGCGGGGGATGACCTCGCCGCGCTGATCGCGGACGGGCTCGCGCGCGCGGACCTGGTGACGCGCCCGGGCGACGTGCTGGTGGTGGCGCAGAAGGTCGTCTCCAAGGCCGAGGGGCGGATGGTGGACCTCGCCTCCGTCACCCCCTCGCCGCGCGCGATCGCACTGGCCGAGGAGGTGCAGAAGGACCCGCGCCTGGTCGAGCTGATCCTGTCCGAGTCCGTGCGCGTGGTGCGCGCGCGGCCGGGGCTGCTGATCGTCGAGCACCGGCTGGGCTTCGTGATGGCGAATGCCGGCGTGGACCGCTCCAACGTCGCGCCGCCGCAGGACGGCACGGAGGAGCGCGTGCTGCTGCTGCCGTGCGACCCGGATGCAAGCGCCGAGGCGCTGCGCGCGCGGCTCGGCGTGCCGGTGGTGATCAACGACAGCTTCGGGCGCGCCTGGCGACGCGGCACGGTGGGGGTGGCGATCGGCGCGGCGGGGCTGCCGGCGCTGCTCGACCTGCGCGGGCGACCCGACCTGTTCGGGCGGCGGCTGGAGGTTAGCATCACCGGGTTTGCCGACGAGATCGCCGCCGCCGCCTCGCTGGTGATGGGCCAGGGCGCGGAGGCACGGCCCGTGGTGCTGGTGCGCGGGCTGGAGTGGGACGGCGCACCGCCGTCGCGCGCGACGGACCTGGTGCGGCCGGCGGCGGAGGACCTGTTCCGGTGAGCGGTGGCGGCGGCCTGGTGGTGGCGCTCTCCGGCGGCGTCGGCGGGGCGAAGCTGGCGCTCGGCCTGGCCCGCGTGCTGCCAGCGGAGGAGTTGCTGATCGTCGCGAACACGGGCGACGACTTCGAGCATCTCGGCCTCTCCATCTCGCCCGATCTCGACACGCTGATGTATGCGCTGGCGGGCGTGGACAATCCCGAGACCGGCTGGGGGCGGCGCGGCGAGACCTGGTCCTTCATGGAGGCGCTCGCCGAGCTGGGCGGGGAGACCTGGTTCCGCCTCGGCGACCGCGACCTCGCCACGCATGTCGAGCGCACGCGCCGGCTGCGTGCGGGCGAGACGCTGTCGCAGGTAACGGCGACGTTATGCCGGCGCCTCGGCGTCGGACCGCGGCTGCTGCCGATGAGCGACGACCGCGTGCGGACGCGCGTGGACACGGATGAGGGCTGGCTCGACTTCCAGGACTGGTTCGTGCGGCGGCAGTGCCGGCCCGTGGTGCGCGCCCTCGCCTTCGACGGCGCACCGGCGGCGCGGCCGCAGCCCGAGGTGATGGCGGCGCTGCAAGGCGGCGGGCTGCGCGCCGTCGTCATCTGCCCGTCCAATCCGCTCATCAGCGTGGAGCCGATCCTCGCCGTACCCGGACTGCGGGAAGCCATCCATAGCTGTGGCGCGCCGGTGGTCGCGGTCTCGCCGATCATTGGCGGCGAGGCGGTGAAAGGGCCGACAGCAAAGATGCTGCGCGAATTCGGGATCCTGCCGAGCGCGGCCGCGGTGGCGCGGCGCTACGGCGACCTGCTGGACGGCTATGTGATGGACGAGGTGGACGCGGCGGAGGCACCAGCAGTGGGCGTGCCCGTGACCCTCGCGCGCACGCGGATGGTCACGCTCGAGGACCGGGAGGCGCTGGCCCGCACCGTGCTGGCTGCGGCGGACGCACTGCGGCGCGCGACGTGAAGCCGGCCTCCGACATCTGGGCGGTGCTGCCCGTGAAGGCGTTCGAGGGCGCGAAGCAGCGCCTCTCGCCGCTGCTCTCTCCCGTGCAGCGCCGGGCGCTGGCGGAGATCATGCTCGGCGAGGTGCTCGCGGCGCTGACGGCGGCGCGCGGGCTGGCCGGCATCCTCGTCGTGACCTGCGATCCGCGGGCGGCGGAGATGGCGGTGCGCGCAGGGGCGCGCGTCACCGACGAGGGCGCCCGCGATGGCCACACCGGCGCCGTCGTCGCGGGGCTGAGGCTGCTCATGCGCGAGGGCCGCGCGGGTGGCATGCTCGCCGTTCCCGGCGACATCCCCGCGGTGACCGCCGCCGAGATCGAGGCCGTGCTCGCAGCGCACCGGCCCGCGCCGGCCTTCACCATCGCGCCGGCGCGCGACGACCTCGGCTCCAACGCGGTGCTGTGCTCGCCGCCCGATGCCGTGCCGCTGCGCTTCGGCGACAACAGCTTCTTCCCCCACCTGGACGCAGCACGCGCCGCCGGCGTCGAGCCAACCGTCGTGCGGCAGGTGCCCGGCATCGCGACGGACCTAGACAGCCCTGACGACCTCGCCGCCTTCCTGCGGCTGCCGCAGGCGGCGCGCACCCGCAGCTTCGCCTTCCTCGCGGCGGAGGGCTTCTCAGGCTAGCGCCGGCGCACGCCGGCGCGGCGGCGTCTGCACCACGGGCGCGAGCGGCGCGGCGGCGAAGGAAGCCGCACGCCGCTCCTCCGGCACCGGGCGGTAGAGCGTGTCGCGCTGCTGCGGCACGCGGCCGATCGAGCGGATCAGCGCCTCCATCGCCTCGGGCGGGAATTCCTGGCCGTGCTGCGTGCCGGCGGCGCGCGAGATGCTCTCGTTCATCAGCGTGCCGCCGAGGTCGTTCGCGCCGGCGTCCAGGCAGATCGCCGCCCCCGCGGGCCCCATTTTCACCCAGGAGGTCTGGATGTTGGGGATGTGCGGGTGCAGCACGAGGCGCCCGACCGCGTGCATCAGCACCGCCTCGCGGAAGGTGGGGCCGCGCCGCGCCTGGCCGCGCAGGTACATCGGCGCCTCCATGTGCACGAAGGGCAGCGGCACGAACTCCGTGATGCCGCCGGTCTCCTGTGCCAGGTCGCGCAGCGCGAGGAGATGCCGCGCCCAGGAGACCGGCCCCTCGACATGGCCGTACATGATCGTCGAGGTGGTGCGGAGGCCGAGGCCGTGCGCGGTGCGCACCACCTCCAGCCATTGCGCGGTGTTGACCTTGTCGGGGCAGATCACCGCGCGGACCTCGTCGTCCAGGATCTCCGCCGCGGTGCCGGGCAGCGTGCCGAGGCCCGCCTCGCGCAGCCGCGCGAGGAAGTCGCGCACCGAAAGGCCGAGTGTCGCGGCGCCCTGGGAGACCTCGAGCGGCGAGAAGGCGTGGATGTGCATCTCCGGCACCGCGGCCTTGATGGCGCGGCAGATCGCCTCGTAGGTCTCGCCCGTGTAGTCGGGGTGGATGCCGCCCTGGAGGCAGACCTCGGTCGCGCCGCGGTCCCACGCCTCGACCGCGCGGCGCACGATCTCCTCCATCGCGAGGTCGTACGGGGCGCCGCGCAACGCCTCGTGCGTGCGGCCCTTGGAGAAGGCGCAGAACCGGCACCGATAGGCGCAGATGTTGGTGTAGTTGATGTTGCGGTTGACGACGTAGCGCACCACCTCGCCGCTGACCGCGCGGCGCAGCGCGTCCGCCGCGGCGGTGACGTGGCCGTAATCGGCGTCGCGCGCGGCGAACAGGCGCACGATCTCGGGCACGTCGAGGCGCGTGCCGGACGCTGCGCGCTCGACGATGCGCGCCAGCGCGGCGTCGGCTGCGGCGAGACGGGGCGAGGGCAGAAGCGGCGGCGTGGTCTCGCCCGGCGACCAGTCGTCGGCGCGCGCCAGCCCCTCCGCGTCGCTCATGCGCCGCACGCGCGTGGCGAGCTCCGGCGCCAGCCAGCGGTCCGGTGCGCGCGCATAGGCCGGATAGATGGGCAGGCGCTGCACCAGCACCTTCCCCGCCTCCGCCGTCCGCCGGGCGAGGTCCTCGAGGTGCGGCCAGGGTGCCTCCGGGTTCACGTGGTCCGGCGTGACCGGCGAGACGCCGCCCCAGTCGTTCAGCCCCGCCGCGACCAGGCGCGGATAGACGCCGGGCGAGAGATTCGGCGGCGCCTGGATGTTCATCTCCGGCCCCAGCACCAGCCGCGCCACGGCAATGGTCCAGAGCAGGTCGTCGAGGTCCGGCTCCGGCGCCTCGGCCAGCTTCGTGCGCGGCTTGGCACGGAAATTCTGGACGATGACCTCCTGGATGTGGCCGTAGCGTTCGTGCAGGTCGCGAATCGCGAGCAGCGCCTCGATCCGCTCGGCACGCGTCTCGCCGATCCCGATCAGGATGCCGGTCGTGAAGGGCACACGCAGCTCGCCGGCGAGGCGGATCGTCTCCAGCCGCACCGCCGGGTGCTTGTCGGGCGAGCCGTAATGCACCCCGCCCTTCGCGCAGAGGCGCTCGCTCGCGCTCTCCAGCATGACGCCCTGGCTCGCCGTCACCTCGCGCAGCGCGGCGATCTCCTCGCGCGTCATGACGCCCGGATTGGCGTGAGGCAGCAGGCCGGTCTCGCGCAGCACCAGTTCGCACATGGCGCGCAGATAGGAGATCGTCGTCGGGTGCCCGAGCGCGGCCAGCGCCTCGCGCGCCGCCGCCCAGCGCAGCTCCGGCTTATCACCCAGGGTGAACAGCGCCTCGGTGCAGCCCGCCGCCGCGCCGGCGCGCGCGATCGCCAGCACCTCATCGGGCGGGAGATAGGCCGGCTGCCCCGCGCGCGGCCGTTCCGCGAAGGTGCAGTAGTGGCAGACGTCGCGGCAAAGCTTCGTCAGCGGGATGAAGACCTTGCGCGAGTAGGTGACCAGCCGCCCGTGGCCGGCGTCGCGCAGCCGCGCAGCCTCTGCCATCAGCTCGGCCAGCGGGGCTGCTTCCAGCCGCCCCAGGGGGTAGTCCGCCGCGCCCATTCTCGATCGCCCTTGGCAGGATCGGCAGCATCGTGTGGTATCGCCGGTCCCGATGCAATCCGGGGGAGGAGGAGATGCGGATCGGCTTCAACGCACCCACGGCGGGACCGCTCGCGGCGCCCGACGCCCTCGTCCGGATCTGCACGGAAGGCGAGGCGCTGGGCTTCGACTACGCCACCTTCAGCGACCATGTGGTGATCCCGGCCGACATCCACTCCCGCTACCCCTACAGCGACACGGGCGAGTTCCCGGCCGGGGCGCGTGCCGAGAGGCACGAGCAACTGACCGAGGTGGCCTTCATCGCCGCCCGGACCTCGCGGCTGCGCCTGGTGACCTCGGTCATGGTGGTGCCGCACCGGCCGGCCGTGCTGACCGCGAAAGTCCTGGCAACCATTGACGTGCTCTCGGGCGGACGGCTGACAGTCGGCATCGGCGCGGGCTGGCTGAAGGAGGAATTCGAGGCGATCGGTGCCCCCGACTTCGCCGCCCGCGGCGCGGTGACGGACGAGTACGTCGCGGCCTTCCGCACGCTCTGGACGCAGCCGGACCCACGCTTCGAGGGGCGGTACGCGCGCTTCGCCAACATCATCTTCGAGCCGAAGCCTGTGCAGAAGCCGCACCCGCCGATCTGGGTCGGCGGCGAGAGCGGCCCGGCGCTGCGGCGTGCGGCGCGGCTCGGCGATGGCTGGTACCCGATCGGCACCAACCCTGCCCATCCGCTCGACAGCCTCGCGCGCCTGCGGGCCGGCATCGCCCGGCTGCGGCGGCTGACGGAGGAGGCCGGGCGCGACCCGGCCGCCGTCGCCATCGCCTACCGCATGCAGACCTTTGGGCCTGATGTGCCCGCGAAGGCAAGCGACGGGGAGCGTCGGCTCTTCTCAGGCGGGCCCGCCGAGATCGTCGCGGATCTGCACGCGCTCCGCGAGCTCGGCGTCAGCCATGCGGATTTCAACTTCGGCGGCGCCACCGCGGAGGCCACGCTCGACGCCATGCACCGCTTCCGTGACGAGGTCATCGCGCGCCTTTGACGGCGCGAAGCACAGGAGGGACGCTGCAATGCGGCTCGGTATCACCATCGGCATGATCCGCGGCGCGCGGCCGCGCCTCGAGATGGACCTGGTGGAGGAGGCGGAACGCCTCGGCTTCCATGCGGTCTGGTGCGGCGAGGCCTACGGAACGGACGCCGTCACGCCGATCACCTGGGTGCTTGCGCGCACGACGCGCATCAAGGCCGGCACCGGCATCATGCAGATCCCCGCGCGCACGCCGGCCTGCGCGGCGATGACGACGATGACGCTGCAGGCGCTGTCGGGCAACCGCTTCCTCTGCGGCGTCGGCCCCTCCGGCCCGCAGGTGGTGGAGGGATGGCACGGCGTGCCCTTCGGCAGCGGCCTCGGCCGCACGCGCGAATACATCGAGATCATCCGCAAGATCCTCGCGCGCGAGGCACCGCTGGAGTACGAGGGGAAGCACTACCAGATCCCCTATCGCGGCCCCGGCGCCACCGGGCTCGGAAAGCCGCTGAAGAGCATCTGCCACGCCGATCCCAACATCCCGATCTACACCGCCTCCATCACGCCGGCGGGCCTCCGCCTCGCGGGTGAGATCGCGGACGGCACGCTGCCGGTCTTCATGTCGCCGGAGAAGGCCGATCTGGTGGCCGGGCCGATCCTCGAGGGGATGAAGAAGGCCGGGAAGCCCGCGGACCTCTCGCGCTTCGACATCGCGCCCTACACCAAGATCCGCGTCGGCAGCGACGTGCAGGCCTGCCGCGATGCGATCAAGCCGGAGCTCGCGCTCTACATCGGCGGCATGGGGGCGCGCAGCAAGAACTTCTACAACGACTACGTGGCGCGTCTGGGCTACGAGGCGGCGGCGGCGGTGATCCAGGACCTCTATCTCGACGGCAAGAAGAAGGAGGCCGCGGCCGCCGTGCCCGACGCGCTGTGCGACGAGCTCGCTCTGCTCGGCCCGCCGGAGCGCATCCGCGACCGTCTGCAGGCGTGGAAGGCGATCGCGAAGGAAGGCAAGGTCGGCACGCTGGTGCTGACCGGCGCGACGCCCGAGGCGCTGCGCGTGGTGGCGGAGGCGGTGCTGTAGGGCGGCCAGCGGGCCTCGACCGAGCGCCCGTACGGAGAGGCTCGGGCGCCGGCGGCGCAGCGAGGCTGCCGCCGGCCCCCTCCCCGTCTCAGTCCAGCCGCAGTCCGAGGCGGCCGATCAGCTGCTCTTCCGTCGCGATCTGCTGCAGCACCGCCGCGGTGTAGTCGGCGCTGTTCAGGTAAAGCAGCGGCATGTCGTAGCGGTCGAGCAGCGCGTGCAGCGCGGGATCGTCGAGC
>ERZ777003.3257-NODE-3257-length-16226-cov-5.823820_pt1 | contig 16226 bp, 16 predicted proteins | sample MGYA00374956_ERZ777003 | MGnify/ENA primary metagenome ERZ777003 (study PRJEB29302, sample SAMN06268252) | bioreactor metagenome | isolation source: Joint BioEnergy Institute, California, USA | place: USA:Joint BioEnergy Institute, California, USA | collected... | reverse complement strand
CCAGGTCATCGTCGCCGAACCCGCCACGGTACCCAATGCCGACTTCCGTTACCGCATCTACAACGCGGACGGCAGCGAGGCAGAACACTGCGGCAATGGCGCGCGTTGCTTCATCCGTTTCCTGCATGAGCGTGGGCTGACGGCGAAGAATCCGGTACGCGCACAGATCGGCAACGACATCATCACGCTGAAGGCTCTGGAGCAGGGCCGGGTTTCGGTCGACATGGGCACCGCTACCTTCGAGCCGGTGGCCGCGGGCTTCGACTCCGCCGGTTTGCGTTACCGCCGAGAAGGCGACGACACGCTCTGGGAGCTCGACACCTTCCCGGCCTGCTGGATTTCCGTGGTGACGATCTCAAACCCGCACGCGGTGCAAGTGGTCGACAACGTCGACACGGCGCCGGTGGAATCGCTCGGCCCGCGCATCGAAGGACACCCCCGCTTTGCCGCCCGGGTCAATGCCGGGTTCATGCAGGTACTTGACCGCCACTCCATTCGCCTGCGCGTTTACGAACGCGGTGCGGGTGAAACCCTGTCTTGCGGCACTGGCGCCTGCGCAGCTTCGTTGACGGGCATTCGCCGCGGACTGGTGCAATCGCCGGTGCGCGTGGAAACCCGTGGCGGTGAACTCACCATCTCATGGGACGGCAGCCAGCTGCGCATGATTGGCCCCACCGCCGTCGTGTTCGAAGGTACTATCGCGCTGTCGGCACTGGATGCCGTCGATCTCCGACGCATCGCTGCCTGAGCTGAACTGCACGTTGCCGGGCTTCGGTCCGGTGATGCAACCGGGTTACAACAACAATGCAAGAGACGCCTTCACTCGACGCGACCCAGGTGGCCGAATTCCTGCAGCGCAATCCCGATTTCTTCGAGACGCACAGCGAGGTCTTCGCCAACCTGGTCGTCCCCCACCCCTACGCCAGCCGTGCCATTTCGCTCGGCGAACGTCAGGTGTTGACCCTGCGGGAACGCACCAGAACCCTGGAACGGAAGCTGGCGACCCTGACGGCCCACGCCCGCGACAACCAGCGCATTGTCGCCGCGCTCCACCGGTGGAGCGTACGCCTGCTCTGCACCACGCAGGCGACGCAGCTGCCCGATGTCGTCACCGAAGGCTTGCGCGAGGAATTCAGCGTCCCTGCGGCAGCGCTCCGTCTCTGGCACCTGGCTGACTCCCCGGATGCCGCATGGGCGCAACGCGTCAGCGATGACCTCGTCGCATTTGCGGACGCCCTGGCACGCCCCTACTGCGGAACGCCGCCGGACATCGAAGCCGTCAACTGGTTTTCGGCTGTACCCGCGTCAGTCGCCCTGGTTGCCTTGCATGCCGACCACGGTGCGCCACGCACGTTCGGGCTGCTCGCACTCGGCTCTTCCGATCCCGGGCGCTTTCGGGCCGACATGGATACCGACTTTCTGCAGCAGATCGGCGGCCTGGCGAGCGCGGCACTGCAGCGGCTCACCACAATCCCGGTGAACTGAAGGTTCGACCCCTGCCATGACACCGGCACGTGCGTGGCTGCGCGCCCAGGCAGTTTCCCATCCACCGCGTCGTTCGCACGCACTCCCTGTCACCTGGCGGGCGGGCGCGCAAGTCCGTCGTCCTGGGCCAACCACATGAACACGCCTGCCAATGCTACCGTTGCGCTCCCGCACGAAGTGCTGGCCTGGCTGGACGAGCTTGCCAGGGTAAGGCGTTATTCGGAGCACACCCTGGCCGCATACCAGCGCGACCTCGCGACCCTCGTCGAGGAGTGCGGAGAGAAACCTCTGCGCGAACTGATGGCGCATGATTTGCGTCGCATGCTCGGACGCCTGCACGCAGGGGGTGCTCACCCCCGCTCACTGGCGCGCATGCTGTCGTCGTGGCGCAGCTTTTTTCGCTGGTGGGTACAACGCGAGAGCCTCCCGGTCAACCCGGCGGACGGCGTGCGTGCGCCACGCGCGCCCCGGCCGCTCCCCAAGGCGCTTTCGGTTGACCAGACCATGGCCCTGCTCGGGCCCCCGGCGGGCGCCCCTGCAAGCGAACCGCTTGACCTGCGCGACCGCGCCATGTTCGAGCTGCTGTATTCGAGCGGGCTACGGCTGTCCGAACTCATCGGCCTGGATACGCACTACCAACGTCGGGAAGGCTACGAATCGCGCGGCTGGCTGAACCTGGAAGAAGCAGAAGTCCATGTTCTGGGCAAGGGCAGGAAGCGGCGCACCGTCCCCGTCGGGGCGCCCGCCTGTGACGCACTTCGCATGTGGCTGGAAGTGCGCACTACTCTGCTGCATGCGCCGGATGAGCCAGCGTTGTTCGTGGGCGCCCGCGGGCGGCGCATCTCGCCACGTACCGTACAGCTGCAGCTCAGGCGGTGGGCACAACGTGCTGGCATACCCGCCCACGTGCACCCGCACATGCTGCGCCACAGCTTTGCCAGCCATGTACTGCAGTCGGCGCAGGACCTGCGCGCCGTGCAGGAAATGCTTGGGCACGCCAGCATTTCCTCCACACAGATCTACACGCGCCTGGATTTTCAGCACCTCGCCGCCGTATATGACCAGGCCCATCCCCGCGCGAAGCGCCGGGCGCCCCATGCCAAGCCGCCTGGCCGCTCCAGGCAGTAAAGGCACTCGAGCGAGTGCTGGCGAACTGCACCCCCACCGGCGCCAGCGCCGTCAGGTCAGGTCGGAGCAGCTTCCGTTGACAGGCACCGGGGCGCGATGGCCTGCACCCTGAGTGCCGGCCCCGTTGGCGAGAAAATTCACGGGCATCTGGGGCGCACGGCTCAATTCATTGTTGTCGCCCACCAGCTTCTTCAGCAGTCGCATGAAGGTTTCGCACTCGGAACTAGACAAGGGCTGGAGAATGATTTCGTCGGCGGCCCGGAGGCGCGGACGCATGGCATCGACAAGCACCCGCCCCCCCACAGTGAGATAGAGCGCATTGGTGCGCTTGTCCTTGCGCCGACGATCGACCAGACCCTTGTCGACCAGGCGTGTGATGACATTGCTGGTGGTCTGTCGATCGAGTGCAATGAGCTTTCCCATGCGCGTCTGATCGATGCCCGGAAACCGCTGCAGCGCCATCAGCGCCGCATACTGCACGGGTGTCAGGTTGTAATCCCTGGCCGCCTCAAGGAAGACCGCAACGCATATCTGGTGCAACCTGCGCACCAGGTGGCCGGGGTGGCTCATGGCCTCGAATTGATCCGCATCGCTGAATTCTGACGTCGTAGCCGCTTCCGGCCTGTGCTTGTCGATCTCAGTCATGTTCTTTTCAATATGCTGATTTGCCGAACGCGCCTTCTGGAAGATCAGCCGCGCACGCGCTGGTACGATGGCGCGCGACGAAGATCTTCGTCCGGCGTCCTCCTTATGGTGTTCTCCCGCATATTACCGTGCCACCGCCGCGCGATGCCGATTACATGGTAGCGAAGCCCGTTGCACGGCTCTCCGCACCTTGGATTAGCTCACGGTGCTCCGCGCGATCCGCACAAACCCCGATTTCGTTAATCGCAAACCGCTTGAAAATACACGAACCGCCCCCATACAGGCGGTCAGCTCATCCTGGTTCAAGCAGGGTCTGCCGACCCGTGCACCACGGGATCAGAGCGGAATAAGATTATGGTTGCGCGCTTCGGGGTGCAACGGTAATCTAGCGTGTTTGCCCGCGTGGGCATAACTTCGCCAAGCCCTGTTTTTGCACAGCCCTTCCCAGCAGTGAAATTGGGTGTGGGCCGATGTGATGGGAGTGGCGCAAGGAGTCGCATGAATGAGTACCAACGTCAGTAACAGCGCCAGAAACGGCAGTGCCGGTCAGAAGTCAGCGGGCGGCCCCATCCCGGTAACCATTCTCACCGGTTTCCTGGGGGCGGGGAAAACCACGCTGCTCAACCGCATCCTGTCGGAACAGCATGGGCAACGCATCGCGGTGATCGAGAACGAGTTCGGACCGGAAAGCATCGACAACGATCTTCTGGTTCAGGAGCGCGAAGAGCAGATCATCGAGATGAACAACGGGTGCGTCTGCTGTACGGTGCGGGGCGATCTGGTCCGCATTCTGGGCGACCTTCTGGCGCGCAAGCGGGCGGGCAGCCTGCATTTCGACCGCGTCATCGTCGAGACCACCGGCATGGCCAACCCGGGCCCGGTATGCCAGACCTTCTTCATCGATGACTACATCGCCGAGAACTACATGCTCGATGCGGTCATCACGGTAGTCGATGCCAAGCACGGCATGGAGACCCTCGACCGTCAGCCCGAGGCGCAGAATCAGGTGGGCTTTGCCGACCGCATTCTCATTTCGAAAGCAGACCTGGTTGACGATGACACCCTGGCACGACTGCGCACGCGCCTCGTGCGCATGAACCCTCGCGCGAACCCCGTGCCCGTGCACTTCGGCAAGGTCGATCTCAACGAAATCCTCGACATTCGGGGTTTCAACCTGAATGCCATCCTCGAGATCGATCCGGAATTCCTCGCGGAGGAACATCCGGATGCTCATGACCACCACCATCATCATGACCATGATCATGATCATGGCCACGACTGCGCCGGTGAGCACTGCGAGCACCCTGCTCACCATCATCATCACCATCATGATGATGCGATCAAGGCCTTCGTATTCAAGTCCGATCGCCCGTTCGATCCTGACCGGCTCGAAGAATTTCTGAGCGGCATCGTGCAGGTGTTCGGCCCCGATCTGCTGAGGTACAAGGGAATCCTGTACGTGAAGGGGTCCACGCGCCGTCTGCTGTTCCAGGGCGTCCACATGCTCATGGGCGCAGAACCGGGACGCGCCTGGCTGTCCAATGAAAAACGCTCAACAAAGATGGTTTTCATTGGTCGCAACCTGCCTCAGGACATTTTCCAGACGGGGCTGGAACAATGTTTGGCTTGATTCCCGACTATTGGCTACACGGAGCACAGAAATGACAAGCAAGACAGCAACCCCATCTACCGGTAAGCCGGCCTCCGAAACTCCGGTATACGAGGGCGAACTGCTCACAGAGGAAGAGTTGCTGGCCATGCCGGAATCGGAATACATGAACGAGGCCCAGTTGGCATTCTTCCGTCATCGGCTCAAGGAGATCGAGAAAAGCCTGGTGGACAACGCCGACAAGACGACCGAGAACCTGCGTGAAACGCAGTTCGTGCCTGATCCGGCCGATCGCGCCACCATTGAGGAGGAACATGCACTTGAGCTGCGCACCCGGGATCGCGAGCGGAAACTGCTGAAGAAGGTCCAGCAGGCCCTTGCTCGCATCGAATCCGGCGAATATGGCTGGTGCGAGGAAACGGGCGAGCCCATCGGGATTCCGCGCCTGCTCGCCCGGCCCACCGCGACGCTGTCGCTGGAAGCCCAGCAGCGCCGCGAAATGCGCCAGAAGCTGTACGGCGATTGATGCGGAGTATCGATGGATCAGTTTCACGGAACGACAATTGTTTGCGTAAGACGTGATGGCAAGGTTGCTTTGGGCGGCGATGGCCAGGTCACTCTGGGGAACATCGTTGTCAAGGCAACCGCCCGAAAGGTGCGCAAGCTGTACAAGGACAGTGTGCTCGCCGGCTTTGCTGGCGCCACTGCCGACGCCTTTACGCTGCTGGAGCGTTTTGAAACCAAGCTGGAAAAGCACCAGGGCCACCTGGTACGCGCCGCCGTCGAACTGACGCGCGACTGGCGTACCGATCGGGTCCTGCGGCGGCTCGAAGCCATGCTGATCGTGGCCGACCGGTCCTCCACCCTCGTGCTCACGGGCAATGGCGATGTGCTCGAGCCCGAGCACGGACTGGCGGCCATCGGCTCCGGTGGATCCTACGCCCAGGCCGCGGCCCTCGCCCTGCTCCAGAACACCGATCTCTCAGCAGAAGAGATCGTGCGCAAGGCGTTGACCATTGCCGGAGACCTGTGCATTTACACGAACTCCCACCACACGCTTGAAACCCTGGAATAACCCTCGTCGCGCCTTTTCCAAGCAACGCCGCAGGGCGTGGCGCATTCGATTGCAGGAAGTCCCGTGTCCTCCTCCATCATGACCCCCAGCGAGATCGTCTCCGAGCTCGACAAGTACATCGTCGGCCAGACCCGCGCCAAGCGGGCCGTGGCCATTGCATTGCGCAACCGCTGGCGCCGCCAGCGCGTGCCCGAACCATTGCGCAACGAAATCCATCCCAAGAACATCCTGATGATCGGGCCAACCGGCGTCGGCAAGACCGAAATCGCGCGGCGGCTCGCCAAGCTCGCTGATGCACCATTCATCAAGATCGAGGCGACCAAGTTCACCGAGGTAGGTTACGTCGGGCGCGATGTCGATACCATCATTCGCGACCTGGTCGAGATCGCGATCAAGCAGAAGCGTGAAGTCGAGATGCGTCGCGTGCGCACGCTGGCGGAAGATGCCGCGGAAGACCGCATCCTCGATGCCCTCATTCCCCCGCCGCGCGATGCACAGGGTCAGCCCATTCGGGACGAGAACAGCACTGCCCGCCAGGTATTTCGCAAGCGGCTGCGTGAAGGTCAGCTCGACAATACCGAAATCGAAATCGAAGTCGCCCAGAGTCTGCCCCAGCTCGAGATCATGGCACCTCCGGGCATGGAGGAAATCACCGAGCAGCTGCGCAGCATGATGTCCGGCCTGTCGGAAGGACGCACCCGCAAGCGCAAGATGACGGTAGCCGAGGCGTTCAAGCAGATCGTGGAAGAGGAGGCCAGCCGCCGCATCAACGAGGAAGAAGTACGCGCCAGTGCGGTAGCGGCGGTCGAACAGCACGGCATCGTCTTTCTCGATGAGATCGACAAGATCGCCGCACGTACCGATTCTCACAGTGCCGATGTGTCGCGCCAAGGCGTGCAACGCGACCTCCTGCCGCTGGTGGAAGGCACCACCGTGAACACCCGCTATGGCGCGATTCGTACCGACCACATCCTGTTCATCGCGTCGGGCGCGTTCCATCTTTCGCGCCCGTCCGACCTGATTCCCGAACTGCAAGGCCGCTTCCCCATCCGGGTAGAACTCGACTCTCTGAGCACGACCGACTTCATCCACATCCTGTCGAAGATTGACGCCGCACTCACCCGGCAATACCAGGCACTGCTGGAAACGGAAGGGGTCAGACTCGAGTTCACGGAAGATGGCATCGCGCGCATTGCCGAGCTGGCCTACACAGTGAATGAAAAGACCGAGAACATCGGTGCGCGGCGGCTGTACACCGTCATGGAAAAACTGCTCGAAGACCTTTCATTCGAGGCGGAACGCCATGCGGGTAGCGCGGTGGTCATCGACACTACATACGTGAACGAAAAACTCGCGGATATCGTCCAGAGCGAAGACCTGTCGCGTTATGTGCTGTAGCAGGTGATGGCAGGTACCCGAAAAGCCGTCCTGGCGGCCTGAGTTCGCGCGGAGCGCATGCCTGCGAGCGCCCGCGCCGCCCTACCTGCCCTGCTTGCGTATGCTGATGACCGTGTACTGTCCGTTCACGCGATCGGCAGTGAAGATGACCCTGTCACCAGGTTTCACGTCCTCCAGTACCGACACCTCGACTACCTGGAATACGAGCGTCATTGCGGGGAGCTCGAGTTCGGGAATCGGGTCGTGCTTCAGCGTGATCTTGCGTTCCGCCGGGCTCACCCGACGCACCTCGCCCTGTACGGGCGCACTCGGGGCAGCCATGCTCACCCCCAGCACACCCAGGGCAACCAGGCCTGCCGCAAGGCGCAGCCAAATTTTCTTGCCAGAATTCATGCACACTCCTGCAGGGGTCGCCCCCTGTTGCGTTTGCGGGGCACCGGCATGCCATGGCCCTGCACGACACGACGACACACGCTAACATGTCGGTTTGATATTCCTAGTGTACCGCTATGTCCAAGTCCACCTACGTTTCTGAAACCACCGAATTCCTGAAGTCACTCAAGGAAAAGGATCCCTCGCTCGAGGTTCGCCAGCGTGCCGGTCGTGCGCGTTACTGGGACAAGGAACTCGATTTCGATCTGCTCAAGGATCTTGACGAGGGCGCTGTCCCGCAAAAACCGTACGTTTACCAGACCGAGTGATCACACGGCGCAAAGGCGGGCCCGTCGGTCCGGACACTCTTCCCGAGACCCATCTCGAAGCCATCCCGCCGATGGTGGATGGCGTTGCCATCGCACGTCTGTACGGTGAGCCACTCTTCGATCTCCCGCAGGATCTCTACATCCCGCCTGATGCCCTTGAAGTGTTTCTCGAGACCTTCGAGGGTCCCCTCGATCTGCTGCTCTATCTCATCCGGAAGCAGAACTTCAACGTTCTCGACATTCCGATGGCGGAAGTCACGCAGCAGTACCTGTCCTACATTGAACAGATCCGCCGGCGCAACCTCGAACTGGCCGGCGAGTACCTGCTGATGGCCGCCATGCTCATCGAGATCAAGTCGCGCATGCTGCTGCCAGTGCAGCCCCGCGACGAAGACGGGGAACCGGAAGACCCGCGCGCGGAACTGGTACGCCGCCTGCTCGAATACGAACGCATCAAGATGGCAGCCAGGAAACTTGAGGAGCTGCCTCAGCTGGGCAAGGATTTCTTCGCGGCCGGCGCGCTGGCTGATCTGGGCACCGCGGTTCGCCTGCCGGAGGTCTGCGCCGAAGACCTGCGCGAGGCATGGGAGCACATCCTCAAGCGCGCCCGGCTCAACGCCAGCCACCGCATCACGCGCGAACAGCTTTCAGTGCGCGACCACATGGGCCAGATCCTGCGCCGCCTCCAGGGCGCCCGCTTCATGGAGTTCGGCGAGTTCTTCGAAGAAGCCCTGCAGCAGGGCGCGGGCCCGGCCGTGGTCGTAGTCTATTTCATCGCGCTGCTGGAACTGGCACGCGAATCGCTCGTCGAAATCACGCAAGCGGAAGCGTTCGCGCCCATCTACGTGCGACTGGCTTACACCAGCAGCGCGGCAGCCAGCGACCAGAGTCTGGCACTTGCCTGACGCGAGGCAGGCATGCAGTCTGGCTCGGCAAATGTTATAAACGCGCTTTGCCCGGCACCCTTATCGCGGTGATGCTCGGGTTTCTCTCCTGGCACTCCAATGAAAGTCGTAACTACCATCGAAGAACTGCGCGACCAGCTTCGGGGACAGCTTCGGGTCGCGTTCGTGCCCACCATGGGCAACCTCCACGACGGTCATCTTGCGCTGATGAAAACTGCCCGACAACATGGAGACCCGGTTGTCGCCAGCATCTTCGTGAATCGTCTTCAATTTGGCCCCAGCGAGGATTTCGACCGTTATCCGCGCACCCTGGAAGCCGACATAGAGAAGCTTGAGCGCGACCGCAACGTGTACGTACTGTTTGCTCCCAACGAATCCGAAATGTACCCGGAGCCGCAGGAATTCCGTATCCAGCCAGCGCAGGGCCTGGGCGACATTCTCGAGGGCGAGCACCGTCCAGGGTTCTTCGAGGGCGTCTGCACGGTGGTCATGAAGCTGTTCTCATGCGTCCAGCCCAGAGTTGCCGTCTTTGGCAAGAAGGACTACCAGCAGCTGATGGTGGTACGCGCCATGTGCCGGCAGTTCCAGTTGCCGGTGGAGATCGTGGCACAGGACACGGTTCGTGCCGAAGACGGCCTCGCGCTGTCGTCCCGCAATTCGTACCTGAAGCCTGCGGAACGAGCCGAAGCGCCGCAGCTCTACCGTACCCTGCAGCATGTGCGCAGCGCGCTGGAGGCTGGCGCTCACGACGTGACCGCGCTGGAAGAGGAAGCTGCCGACATGCTGAACCGCCGCGGCTGGCGTGTCGATTACGTGGCACTGCGCCGCCAGAAAGATCTCAAGACGCCTACGCCGGAAGATCTTGCGGTTTCAACCCCGCTCGTCGTTCTCGCCGCGGCCAGACTGGGCGAGACACGTCTCATCGACAACCTCGAGATCGACCGTTACCCCATCGCCTGAGCCTCAGCGCACGCGCGCTGAAGCGATGTCGCTGCCGACAGACGCTGGCCCCGCAGGCCAGCGTTTTCGCTTGCCCGCATACGCAGCGCCGCGACACACCCGTGTTGCCCGGCCATCGACAACCTGCCGCCCCCCTGGAGCCGTGCCATGACGCCCGTGACCGTGCACTTGCCCGACGAAGCCGCCACTGAAGAACTGGCCCGACGCCTCGCCCCGCATGTAGCGGGTGGAGGGCGCATTCACCTTGCAGGCGACCTGGGGGCCGGAAAAACGACATTCGCCCGCGCACTGTTGCGCGCATGCGGCATCAGGGGCCGCATCAAGAGCCCGACGTTTTCTTTGGTTGAAGTTTACGACGATTCTAACTTATACTGCTATCACTTTGATTTCTATAGATTTACCGATCCACGCGAATGGCTGGACGCTGGCTTTCGCGAGGCCATGCACGATCGCGCACTCGTGCTGATTGAATGGGCAGAAAAAGCCGGGGCCGAACTTCCTCCTCCCGACCTCGAAGTCAGGCTTGAACCCTCGCCCGACGACGGCCGTATCGCCACTCTTACTGCCTTCAGCGAACAAGGACAAGCATGGATCACCGCACTGTTTCCCCCGACGGCGCAGAATCCTCCGGCGACGTGACTGGCACAGCGAAAGCTGCGCCCGAGTCTTCCGCCCGCTTGCCCTGCACGGAAGCCCTGGCGGCACCTTCACGGCGGCGCTGGCTGGCTGCAGCCGGCACCCTGCTCCTCGTTCCCCTTGTTCCGCGCAGTGCCTGGGCCGCCACCATTGTCGCGGTTCGTACCTGGCCCGCTGCGGAATACACGCGGGTCACGCTCGAACTCGACACGGCACTGAAGGTCGAACATTTCGTACTCCAGAACCCGCACCGACTGGTGGTCGATCTCTACGGCGTCGACCTCAATGCGCGGCTGCGCGATCTCGTATCGAAGATCCAGCCGAACGATCCGTACATCAGCAGCGTGCGGGTCGGGCAGAACCAGCCAGGTGTCGTACGCCTCGTCTTCGACCTCAAACAGCCGATCGTGCCCCAGGTATTCACGCTGAAGCCCATTGCCGAATACCAGCACCGGCTCGTCCTCGACCTCTATCCGACGATGTCGGACGATCCGCTCATGGCGCTGCTGAACAACGACGAAGACCCCATCGCGAAGATCATCGACGAGTTGCGTACCCAGCCCGGGAAGGCACCTTTGCCGCCCGCTGCGCCCAGCCAGCCAGCACCACGCAAGCCGCGCGAGAACGAGTCTGCCGCCGATGCCATGATGAGGTCGACACGGCCTGCGCGTCCTGCTGCGCCCGCTACCAAACGCCAGATCACCGTGATGATCGATCCCGGCCATGGTGGCGAGGATCCGGGGGCCATCGGTCCGCGCGGCACGCGCGAGAAGGACGTCGTCCTGCAGATTGCCCGGCGCCTGAAAGCACGCATCGACCGCCACCCCAACATGCGCGCCCTGCTCACCCGCGACGGCGATTATTTCGTACCGCTCAATGCGCGGGTGCTCAAGGCGCGCCGTGCCCAGGCCGATCTGTTCATCTCCATCCATGCTGACGCGTTCACGCGGCGCTCGGCCAATGGGTCGTCGGTCTACGTCCTTTCGCAACGGGGCGCATCCAGTGCCAGCGCACGATGGCTGGCCGACAAGGAGAACGCGGCCGACCTGATCGGGGGCATCAACATCCGGTCGCAGGACCAGCTGATTGCCAAGGTTCTGCTCGACCTGTCCACTACCGCGCAGATCAACGATTCGCTCAAACTTGGCGGCTACGTACTCGAGCACATCGGTCGCATCAACCGCCTGCACAAGCCACGCGTCGAGCAGGCCGGGTTCGCCGTGCTGAAGGCGCCGGACATCCCCTCCATCCTGGTCGAGACTGCCTTCATCAGCAACCCCCAGGAAGAGCAGAAACTGCGTTCGGCCCATTACCAGGAACAGATGGCGGACGCCATCCAGTCGGGCATGATGGCCTATCTGGCGGCCAACCCGCCGGTGGCGAACATCAACGTTGCCAGCAACTGACCCCTGCTGGGGGGGCCACCTGGCAGACGCAGCGCCCCGATCCTCGACGCACCAGCGTGCCGCCCCCCGCTGCACTGCCGCACACCCCTATAATGACCTTACGGAAACGTCCCGGCCGTCGCCGTCAGCCGCGCCGACGCGCGCTCCTGGGCCTGCTCCGTCAGGCCAGGACATGCCCGTGCCCAGACGTTTACTGCCGCCTCCGCTGTCAGGCAACCCCTTGGAGTCAATCACCCCATGCCGACCAGCCTCGCGCCACGTCGCCCCATTGCCCAGCTGCCCGACCTGCTCATCAGCCAGATCGCCGCGGGCGAGGTCATTGAGCGTCCCGCCTCCGTACTCAAGGAGATTCTGGAAAACGCCGTCGATGCCCAGGCCGGTGCACTGGAGATCCGGCTCGAAGGCGGCGGCATCCGGCGCATTGCCGTTACTGATGATGGATACGGCATTCCTGCGCACGAGCTGCCCTTGGCCGTCGCACGCCATGCAACCAGCAAGATCGCCACACTCGAGCAGCTCGAAACTGTCGCGTCGATGGGCTTTCGCGGTGAAGCACTGGCCTCGATCGCAGCTGTGGCCCAGTTGCGCATCATCTCCCGTCCGGCCGACGCGCCCCACGCCTTCCAGCTCGAGGTTCGCAACGGCGAGGTGCGCCCGGTCGCTCCCGCGTCAGGCCCTGTCGGTACCACCGTCGATGTACGTCAGCTGTTCGATCTGGTTCCCGCGCGGCGCAAGTTCCTGCGTAGCGAAGCCACGGAATTCAGCCATTGCGTCACGGCCTGCGAACGTCTGGCCCTCGCCTGCCCACACGTCGCATTCCGCATCCATCACAACGACCGCCTGTTCCGGCAATGGTTGCCGGGCACCATGGCCGAGCGCGTGCGCGACGTGCTGGGTTCGGAGTTCATGCAGGACGGTCTGATCGTCGAGCGCGCCAGCGGCATCCTGCAGCTGCGCGGCATTTTCGTGCGCCCTACCGCGGCACGGTCGCGATCCGACCGGCAGTTCATTTACGTGAACGGGCGTTTCGTGCGCGACCGCACCGTCAGCCACGCCATACGCAGTGCCTATGCCGACGTCCTGCATGGCGACCGTCAGCCCGCCTACGTGGTTTTCCTGGAGCTTGACCCCGCCATGGTGGACGTGAACGTTCACCCGGCCAAGCACGAGGTCCGTTTCCGCGACAGCAACGCCGTCTATCGATTCGTTCATGCCGCGACCCGCGATGCGCTCGCCCGGCCGCGCCACGCCACGGGAGGTGATGAGGCGTCAGGCCCGGGTTCCACCGAAGGCCCGGTGCGCGCCTCATCAGGTGACGCAAACCTGGCGGACTCCGGCCTGGCGGCCCCTGAACGCGTGCCGTACCGGTGGCATGTCCAACGTCCGCTTCAACTACACGATCCGGGCCGTGCCGGAGTGCTCGAGCAACACCTGGCGTTTTTCCGGCCGTTGGGCGACACCGACGACGACCGTCATCACGACCTGCCCAGCCCTGTCCCCGCGCACGACGTGGGGAAACATGCCCCGACCCAGTCCGTCCACGAGGAAAGCAGTCCGACGGGTGTTGCCGCCGACGGTGGCAGCGCGGCGCCCCTGTCCGCAGCCGTCTCCCCCACTACACCCGTTTCGGAAGCGGTGCCGACCGCGCCCGGCGCAGGCCCCGTGCCGCGCATGCCCGACATGCAGTCAGGCGAGGAGGACCATCCGCTGGGCATGGCCATCGGACAGCTGCACGGGGTATACATACTGGCCCAGAACCGTGACGGGCTGGTTTTGGTCGACATGCACGCCGCGCATGAACGAATTGTGTATGAACGACTCAAACACTCATTGGACGCCCAGGGCATACCGCGCCAGCAGCTGCTGGTGCCGGTCGTGTTCACGGCGCACGAAACCGATGTTGCACTGGTAACCGAACACGCCGAAGCGCTCGCCGCGCTGGGCTTCGAAATCACCGTCGCCGGCCCCAATGCCCTGGCGGTACGTGCCGTACCTCAGGTGCTCGCCCAGGCGGATATCGAGACCCTTGCGCGCGACGTGCTGCGGGAACTGGCCGCGGTTGGTGAATCGCACGTGCTCACCCAGGCACGCAACGAGCTGCTCGCCACGATGGCATGCCATGCGTCGGTGCGGGCCCATCGCCGGCTATCCCTGGCGGAAATGAACGCCTTGCTGAGGCAAATGGAAGTAACCGAACGTGCCGATCAATGCAACCATGGCCGTCCCACCTGGATTCCCATCCCGCTCCCCGAGATCGACAAGCTCTTCATGCGGGGCCGTTGAAACCGATTTTCCAGCAATGTTCACACAGGAATTGCGCCGTCCCGTCGTGCTGCTGATGGGCCCCACCGCGTCGGGCAAAACTGCGGCTGCTCTGGCTATCGCCCGACGCTGGCCGGTCGAGATCATCAACGTCGATTCAGCCACGATATATCGAGATATGGATATTGGCACCGCGAAACCGGGCGCCGAGGAACGCGCCGTGGTGCCGCACCATCTCCTTGACATCTGCGATCCGGCCGAAGCCTACTCTGCCGCGCGTTTTCGCATGGATGCGCTGCGACTCATTGAAGAAGCGCACGCACGCGGCCGCCTCCCGTTGCTCGCGGGCGGAACGATGATGTATTACAAGGCGCTGCAACAGGGCCTTGCGGAACTGCCCGAGGCCGACCCCTGCATCCGGGCACAACTGGAAGCAGAAGCAGCCCGGCTGGGCTGGCCTGCCCTGCATGCCCGCCTGCAGGCGGTCGATCCCGCCACTGCCGCGCGTCTGGCGCCGAACGACAGCCAGCGGATCCAGCGCGCCCTGGAGGTGTTCCTGGTGAGCGGGGTTCCCCTCTCGCGCTTCATCGAGGGACAGCCAGCGGCAGGGCAGACAGACGACGTGCAGCATCTGCATTTCATCGAGGTCAGCCTGGAACCGTCAAACCGCACCATCCTGCACGAGCGCATCGCGGCGCGCTTCGACGCCATGATGGCACTCGGCTTTCTGGATGAAGTTGCGCGGCTGCACGCACGTGGCGATCTTTCTCCCGACCTGCCTTCGGTCCGCTGCGTGGGCTACCGCCAGCTGTGGGCACATCTCGACGGCGAGTATTCGCTTCCCGAAGCGCGCACGCGCGCCATCGCGGCCACGCGCCAGCTGGCCAAGCGCCAACTGACCTGGCTGCGCGCGCGCCCGCACCGCCGCATCGTCGACTGCGTGTCGGACGGTGCCATTGCAACGGTACTGGATACGCTCGGCCGGGATCTCGCCCATTTTGAACGCGACGCCATCTTCTGACCCGGGGACACCGCCGCGCGCATGGCCGTGCCACACATGCTGCGGCCACCGGCCAGCCCCTACCACCTGACGCCATTCATGAAGCATCGCCTGAAAAGCTGGTTGCCCAGCGCCGAGAAGATTCGCACCAACCGCTGGCTCAGCTGGTTGGGTCCCGCCCTGCATCATCCCCGCCTCTGGCATGTGCGGCGCAAGGGCGTCGCCCTGGGCCTCGCGCTGGGCGTATTCTTTGGCCTGATGCTGCCGGTCGCCCAGATTCCAGGCTCGGCCGCGGCAGCGGTCGTACTGCGCGCCAACCTGCCCATGGCGGTTGCCAGCACCCTGGTTACCAACCCGGTCACCTTCGGTCCCATCTATTACGCAGCCTACCGGCTGGGAGTGGCGATTCTCGGGAAAGAACATGCCGACGACCCCGAGGCAACCGCGGCCCTCATGGAAATCCACAAGGAGCCGGATGCCTCGGCCGGCTGGCTTGAACGCCTGCACTCGTGGCTCACGGCCATCGGCTCCATCGGCAAACCTCTCTTTCTCGGGCTTGCCATCCTGGCCACCGTCTCATCGATCACGGTGTACTTTCTGGTGAGCGAGATATGGATCTGGAAAACCCGCCTCGCCCGGCGGCATCGTACGCGACGGCGCACGGCAGCCAGCCTCCACCCGCGCGAAGACCAGTGACGCACGCCGCGGATGCTGCCTCGCGCCCGTGCGAGGTAGTATGCTTGCTCATGCCGCCAGGCGCCTGGTCTGGCCTTCTCCGACAACCCGTCTTCCGGCACGCTGCCGCAGTCATTTCGTGCCAACGTGATCAATTCAACGATTAGTCGTCTGCATGCCTACTCAAGCCACCCCCCGATTCACTGGTACTGACCGCTACGTCGCCACCGATGATCTCAATCTCGCCGTCAACGCCGCCCTGGCCCTGGAACGCCCCCTCCTGATCAAGGGCGAGCCCGGCACGGGCAAGACCATGCTGGCCGAAGAGGTGGCCCGTGCGC
>ERZ777003.3254-NODE-3254-length-16242-cov-15.918515_pt1 | contig 16242 bp, 11 predicted proteins | sample MGYA00374956_ERZ777003 | MGnify/ENA primary metagenome ERZ777003 (study PRJEB29302, sample SAMN06268252) | bioreactor metagenome | isolation source: Joint BioEnergy Institute, California, USA | place: USA:Joint BioEnergy Institute, California, USA | collected... | reverse complement strand
GGAGGGGGCAGGCGGCGCGACCGCGTAGGCCGTGTCATTGAGAGGGGCTGTAATGACGACAAAACAAGCTTGGGGCGGCTTCTGGCTTCTGGCGCTGATCTGGGGCTCTTCGTTTCTGTTCATCCGCATCGGCGTGGAGCAGCTGCCGCCGTTCCAGCTGGTGTTCGTGCGCACGGCCATCGCCGCCATCGGCCTGCACCTGGTGCTGGCGCTGCGCGGCAGGCGCATGCCGACCGACCGGCACAGCCTGAGCTCGCTCCTGTTTCTCGGCATCGTCAACACCGTCTTCCCGTTCGCGCTGATCACCTGGGGCGAGACGCGGATCGACAGCGGCCTGGCCAGCGTGCTGCAGGGCACGGCGGCGCTGTTCACGCTGGTGGTGGCGCACTTCACCTTCGCCGACGAGCGGATCACGCTGCGTAAGGTCGTCGGGCTGCTCATCGGGTTCCTGGGGGTCGTCGTGCTGGCCAGCCGGGGCATGGGCAGCACCGCCGCCGGCCCCGCGGCCGACCTGCTCGGCCAGATGGCGATCGTCGTCGCCTCGTTCTGCTACGCGCTGGGGGGGACGTACAGCCGCAAGGCCATCCAGAACCGGCTCGAGCCGATGGCGGTCGCGGCCGGCAGCATGACCGTGGCGGCGATCATCACCGGCGCGATCGCGTATCTGTCGCCGGCGTTCGGCGGGCCGGCGCCCGCGAACCTGGCCGCGCTCAGGCCCGATGTCCTGGGCGCAGTCCTCGCACTCGGCCTGGTCAACACCTTCGGCGCCTACCTGATCTTCTACCCGCTCGTGGCCGTGCTCGGCGCCGCGCGGACGTCGATGGTGACCTACGTTATCCCGGTCGTGGGGCTGATCCTGGGGGCGATCTTCCTGGGTGAGCAGGTGGACATGCGCCTGGTGGCCGGCACGGCGATGATCGTCGGCGGCGTCGGCATCGTGAACCTCAGCATCAGGCCGCTGCTCGGCTCGCTCGTGGCCGCCGCGAAGAAGCGCGCCAAGGCGCCCGCGTCGTAGCACAGGAGCAACGACGCCTGTGGCGGGCGGCCGCCCGCGAGCGCGAGCCCGTAGACCACGGCCTCATCTGTGCAGGCACTCCACCCTGCACCCGGGCAGGAGGGCCGGCGCCGGCCCTCCTGCACCACCCGCCGCCAGGGCCTGCGGCCCTGGACCCGCAAGGGAACGAGAACCGTGCCAGTCTGCCCGTCGTCATGCCCACCGACACCGATGCCCGTCCCCCAGGCACAGACTGATGCGCTGCACTGCCCCTTCCGGCGGGGGAGAGCGCGAGAGGGGCAGCGGCCACTCTCGCCCTCAAGGGCGCTCTGACCGCACCGCGTACCTCACTGTTATCACAGAGAAGGGCGGCGCCGGCTATGCCAGCGCCGCCCTCGTGTGTACGCGCGAGCTGCTACTTACCGTTGTACGTGACCGGGAAGTAGACCCGGAAGAGCGGCTCGGAGATCGTCGTCTCCGGGGCGCTCACAACGTTGTTATCGAGCCGGGACTCGGCGCTGCCGGTCGCGATCAGGACCTCGTTCGTCACCACCGTCCCTGGCTCGACATCGGCCTTGACCCTGAAGGTGATGTCGACACTCCCGCTCGCGCCGGACTGCACCGGCGGCAGGCTCAGCGTGACCTGGTTCGGCGCCGTGTTCGTGGCCGGCCACTGCTGCGAGTTGCTCTCGTACTCCAGGCTGGACGAGAAGGAGTTCACCAGTGTGACGTCGAAGGCGTCCCCCTGGCCGTTGTTGGCGTAGGTGACGGTGTACACGATGTAGCCGCCCGGCACAGCGTTCGAATCGTCCTTCACCTCCACCGACACAGCCAGGTCAGCCAGCTCAAGGGCCGTCGGGGGCTCGCCCAGCGTCAGCGCCGGCGTCGTCGCCGTGTTGTTGGCGGCGTTGATCTCCGGCGTCGTGACGGACGAGATGGTGACCGTGGTCGCCGGGATGGTCGAGCCGGCCGACAGGCCCGGGTTGATGGCAAAGACCAGGTCGACGGTTTCGGAGGCGCCCGGCGCAAGCGGTGTGGGCACCGTCAGCCTGATGTTGCCCGGCACCGCCGCGTCAGCCATGAAGTTGCGCGAGTTGCTGAGGTAGGTCAGGCCCGCGGGAAGAGTGTGCAGCAGCGTGACGCCGCTGGCCTCCTTCGTGCCGATGTTCGAGAAGACGATGCGGTAGACCACCTGGCCGCCGGGGTACAGCCGGCTCGGGTTGGCGCCGGTCGTCACCAGGCTCTTGGAGACGCTGACGTCGACCACCGGCTCCGTGCTGTAGGTGACCGGCAGGCTGAAGGTGTTGTTCGCGAGCGCCGGCGTCAGCTCGTCGGTCGTCGTGCTGATCGCCGCGTCGTGCGACGAGCTGCCCGATGTGTTGGCCGGGACCGAGGTCCGGAACGAGATCTGGCCGCTGCCGCCCGCCGCCACAGTGCCGACGTTCCACACCAGCCGGACGCGCCCGCCAACCATGCTCACCGCCGGCTCGCCGACGCCCGCCGGCGTGCTCTGGGTCGAGCCCGCGACGTACTGCATGCCGCTCGGCAGCATATCGGTGATCACCACATCCGACGCCTCCAGGGCGGCGTTGAAGTAGTTGATCACATACTCCTGCTGGACAGCGGTCGACGGGTTGACCACGATGCTCTGCGGGCCGCTCACCGTGACGGAGACGTCAGCCACTTGGCAGCCAGCCAACGGCGTCTCCTCCGCCTTGCTCGTCGTCACCAGCCAGTCTGGATTGGCCGGGTCATTGTTGTTGGTGTCGCGGGTGATCAGACAGCGCTGGATCGAGGTGTCCTTCGCGAGCTGGATCCGAGGGTTCCCCGAGCCGTCCACGCCGGGGACGAACGGCACCAGCACTGTCCCGTGGTTGGGGTACGGAGAGGTGAGCGTGCCGCTGCCGTACTCGACCATGTCGACAATCGTGTCGCTCTCGTCCAGCAGCACGACCTGGTCGGAGATCGTCCCGCCGTCGGGCGCCGTCGCGGTCAGGCTCAGATCAGCTGTAGTCGATCCCCAGTTAGCGTAAGGAGTAAGCCCGCTAGCGTCGTACACCTTGCTCGCATCCACGCCCGTGTACACACCTGTGAACGAGGCTTTGTTGCGGGCGATGATCAGCGACTCGCCGGGAGCCAGCGCCACGCTGGGCAGATGGCGCATGGCCTCGTTGCTGACGCGCTGCGGCGCGTCGCCGACCTTGTAGCTGCTCACCTGGGCCGCCGTGAGCGCGGTCTCCGACACGTTGGTGATCTCGATCCACTGCAGGATCGAGCTGCCGTCCGTCGCGGCGTCGCTCGTCGCCGGATACAGGCCGACCTCGGTCACCAGCAGCGGCGAGTAGACGTCACCGGCCGCCTGGCTGCTGACCGGCGGGTCCTGCTCGAAGTGCACGCTGAACGAGTAGTCGATGTCGTTGTCCTGCAGCTCGGCCAGCGTGTTGGTCACGTCGGTGGTGTCGCCGGGCGGGTAGGAGGGCGAGATCGTGTCGAGGATGTTGGATGCCACGCCGTCCGCGGGGGTTGCGCCGCTGGTGCGCAGCGTCACCACTGTGAAGCGCAGCGCCTCGGTCGGGAACCCGCCGATCGCCGACCAGGGCACCTTGATCTCCACCACGTTGGAGACATCGCTGATGATCGCATCCCCTATTACCTCTCTCGTCGACGCATCGGAGTACACGAGCGGCGCCGCCTTGTTAGCGGTGAGGCCGTTGGTCAGTGTAGGTGTGGAGGCCTCGCCCGCGAAGTCCGTCCGGATCAGGTACTCCCACGGCGCGGCGATGGTCACGGAAGAGCTGGCCGGCGAAACCAGCGTGGTCTCACCGCCCGGGGCCCGGTCGATCGCGATCTGGACCTGCGGCAGGTCCGCGGGAGCCGGGCTCTGCCGCGTGTGATTGACATTGGAGACCCCAGAAAGCTGGATGAAGAACGACAGATTTTCTGCGTCGCCGGTCACGCGCACCTGGGTCATATCGACCTCGACCACCTCGGTAATCGTGGTGGTCTGGACGATACGGTGGTCGCCCTTCGCGTCGCGCCAGAAGAACTGGCCCTGCCCGGCGCTATTGCGAGCGATGAAACCGACGTTATCCTTGTTCGGCGGCTGAGAGCTGACACTCTCCCACTCAGTGTTGTTGCTGTCAATCTCAACTGGGTGTGCGCGGGCCAGGCCTATGAGGCCGAAGAGACCCACGATGAGTGCGGTTAGCATTCCGGCTCTGAGTAGTCGTCCCATTGAGCGATCTCCTTTGTGTGTGCGTAGCCCGGTGCGAAGCGGGAAATCCCTCATCCAGCGCACCCGACACTGGGCGCGTGCGACCAGTATGCGCAGGATCCCAACCGCTCGATCACGGAGCGACCGCCAAAGCTAGCGGCGATCGTCCGGCGGCTTTTAGGGCGAGTGCTGTCCGGCACGAACCCCCTCCCCTCCAGCGTCCGCCAGCGTCCGGCTGTGGGCCCTATCGCACCTTGGAAAAAACCTTCAATGTATAATCGCTACAGAGAAGGATTAGGGTACGAAATTCATGGGGGGATCTGCCGATTCCTTCGTCGGCCGATCTTCGGCGAGCACATGGCGGCTCGCTCCGAGGTGTGGTGAGGGGAAGATTCGCGCCCCACGCTGCCTTCATCTGCCGCTTCGCAGCAGAGGAGAGAAGGGTGGGGCGGCGCTAGCGGCCGGCCTGCGTGTAGCCAGCAGGCGGAGGTCCCAGGGGATGGTGGGCAGGGCTACGGGCGGGCGAGCCAGCCTGCGGCGGCCTCGCGCGTCTCGAAGAGCCCGAACTGGCCGCCGCGCCGCTCCTCGGCCTCCATCTCGCGGAAGCGGGCGGTGGGGGCAGCCGCATCGCCGCCGACGACCGCGAGGCGGATGCCGTAGTTCCTCAGCTTCTGCAGTATCGTCCCCGCCTGCCCGGAGCTGAGGTCGAAGAAGGCCGGCGGCAGGTTCGCCGCGTAGAGGAGCGCGGCCGCGGCCCCCTCGGCGAAGCAGACCTCGATCACGCGGCTGACATCCTCGGCCGCGGCCATGAACGCCTCGCCGGGCACGCCCTCTACGAACGCCACGCCGCTCTCCTCGACCAGCCTCAGCTGCATTGGTGATTCCTTTCTTCTTTTACAGCGGTTACGCGGTGCGGTTACTGCGTGCTTGAGGGCGAGAGGGGTTGCGCCCCCTCTCACGCTCTCCCCCGCCGGAAGGGGCTGTGCAGCCCCTTCCGAACCATCCCCGCAAGGAGTGCCTCTTCCTCTCGCTCGCCCGTTGTCATGCCTCAGCACACTGGCCGCACGTCCTAACCGCACTGTCCGTCGGAACGGCCTGCGGCCTGCCGCAACATCTTCCCCGCCGTATCAATCGGAGCTGCGCGCCAGCCAGGCGCGGATCTGATCGTAGTGCTCCTGCTCGTGCTCGTAGGAGCTGCCGGCGATCAGCTGCAGCAGGGGCCGCCCCTCGCGCCACGGGTAGCGGTCGGGGCTGTTGAGTTCCTCCGCCGAGAAGCCGGCCAGCTCCTCGATCAGCTCGTCCCTGGCCTCGTGCCAGCTGGCGAGCACGCGCGACCACGGCTGGAGGTAGTACTGGGCGACGACGCTCGCGTTGCGCACCTCGGTCTCATCCTCCGCCGCCGTATCGGGCGTCTCGCCGCGCCGGATCGCCTGGAGAATCCGCACCGCATAGCGCTCCCAGAACGCGATGTGGCTGATCACGTCTTTGACAGACCAGATGCCCACGGCGCCGGGCTGGTTCAGCCGCGCGACGCCCACCCCCAGCAGGAGCCGGTCGAGCTGGGCGTTCGTCATGCGGATACGTGCGATCACCTCGGCCGCATCCGGCCGGTCATCCGCCATGTGTCGCTCCTGTGTCTCTCGGTCAGCCCTCGAGCGCCGCGCGCACCTTCGGCCGGGCGAAGATCGCGGCGACGAGCGTGCCCTGTTTCAGGTCCGGCGAGGAGTCGAGCCGCCTGGTGTGCAGGGCAACGAGCTCGGCGCGCTCGTTCAGGACCGGGGCGCCACTCGAGCCGGGGCGCGTGTCGAGCCGGTAGGTGAGCCGCGCCTTCGGCTCGTCCACCGCGACGACGCTGTCGAGCTCGAAGGCGATCTTGAGCGGCCCGCCCTCCGGGTGCTGGATGCAGGCCAGCGGGCTCCCCGGCGCCGGCGGCGCGCCCACCACATTCACCAGCCAGCGGCGCGCGCCGCTCCCGCCGTCCGCCGGATCATCGCCGGGCGCGCCATCGACCCGCAGCAGCGCGAAGTCGAGCGCGTCGACCGGGCTGAAGTCCACCAGCCAGTCGGGCGCGAGCCGGTACGCGCTGCCCTGGGCCACCGCGCCGCTGCCCGACGAGCGGCGGTAGCCGAAGCGCAGCTGCACGTCGCCGCCCGCGTCCACGATCGCCGAGTGCGCGGTGAGCACCAGGTCCGGGCCGACGAGGAAGCCGGTGGCGAGACCCGTGCCGCCGCGGATCTCGACCCGGCAGACCGCCTGGGCCGCGACGTGCATGTGGGCCATCCAGGCATCGCCCGTCTGCAGGATCGCCTGGGCCGCCGCGGCGTCCGTCTCAGCGCCGAGCTCGACCGTCGCCAGGCCGGCCTCGGCCGCGAGCTCGCGGAGCTGCGCGCTATCCGGCCGCAGGTCGAGCGCGCCCAGGAGCAGCTCGTCGGCGCGGCCCTGCTCGGCGGCCCAGCGCACGAGGCCGGAGGCGAGATCGGCGAGCGAGGAGCCCTTCGCGGCCCCCTCCAAGGGGACGCCGAGGCGCAGGCGGGACAGCTGGCGCAGCTCGTTCACCCGCAGCGTGGCGGCCAGCGCCTGCGCCAGCCGCTCGGAGAACGGGTCGAGCGGCGCCGGCGGAAGCTCGGCCGCGCCGAGGACCGGCGGGGCGGAGCTCAGCAGCCCCAGCTGCGCGGCGAGCCGGCGCAGCGACGGCGCGTTCGGGCTGGCCTTGAGCGCCCGGCTGAGCAGATCGTGGCGCCCGCGGCGCTCGGCCCAGCCGATCACATCGCCGATCACGTCGGGCAGATCGGTGTCCGAGGTGATCGTCTCGAGCGCCTGGTTGTACTCGGACCTCAGCAGCTGCTCCACGGCGCTCGGCGAGGGGAGCGCCTCCTGGAGCGCGGCCCGAAGCTGCGCGACGTCCTCGCTGGCCAGCGCCCGGTCGCGCAGGTTGCGCGCGAGCGCCTGCAGCTCGAGCTCGAGCTTGGAGCCGACCACGATCGAGATCGCGTTCTCGATCACCCGGATCACCGGGTAGGAGCCGTCCGGCAGCGGGGCCCACACATCGCTGTCGGCGACGTCCAGGATGGCGTGCAGCTCGGCCAGCGGGATATCCGAGAGCTTGACCGTCGCCCGCAGCGGGGAAGGCAGGCCGGCGAGCAGGATGCGGCGGACCGCCTTCTCCTCGATGTTCGGCAGCTGCAGCAGCAGCCGGATCAGCTGGTCGCGATCGTCGTTCCGCAGCAGGCCCATGGTCGTTCACCTGCGATCTGCGCGGTGGCCTGGCCCCGCGCCCCCCTGAAGGATCTCGGAGGGCCTGCGGCCCTCCGCACCTCTCTGCTGCTTTGGCGGGGCCGCAACCCTCCACGCCTCCCATCGGAGTGCCGCCCGATGTACCCGCAGCTCTCCGAACCTTCTGGCGAAGAGCTTCTCTAGCACACCTGCGGCTCGCCAGACCGCCCTGCCGCTCGCCGTACCTTCCGGCGAAGAGCTGCATCAGAGTTCACGGCTCTTCGGAGCTTCTCGTAAGGAGGGCAGGCGGCATCAACCAAATCATTCCTGTCAGATACCGATGGCCTGCGCGACGCCCTCGCTCTTGAGGATGGCGCTGAACGGCACCCCCTGATTATAGCCGCCCACCTTGTCGCCCGCGTGATGCAGCGCCACCAGCTCGAGCTCCTTGTTGAGACACGGCGAGCCGGAGGAGCCGGCCTCGGTGTTCGTCAGGTACCTGACGCGCCGCTCGTCGAATGAGTGCACGCCATCGAACGCGAGCTTGAGCGGCTTCCCAGAGGGATGCTGGATGATGACGATCAGCTCCTGGTTGCGGAAGGTGCGCGCCACAGGCCTGAGCCAGCCGCGCAGCTTGCTGCCCGCCACATCCCCCGCCGGATCGTCGCCGGGCCGCCCCTTGACCCGCAGGAGCGCGAAGTCGAGCTGCTCGTAGGGGCTCCTCGGCAGAGGCTCGTCGGCGAGCACCAGGTACTCTTTGCCGTCGGACACCGTGCGGCTCTGGGCATCCACGCGGTAGTCGAACCGCAGCACCGTCTGCGCCAGCCGCTCCGGCCGATCGATGACCGTGTCGACGACGTGATAGTTGGTGATCACCAGGTCCGGACCGACCAGGAAGCCGGTTCCGGTCTTATCCGGCGTCTCGACGCGGCACACCGTCTGGATCGCGGCCATCATCCCGGTCAGGAACGGCTCGGCGTCGAGCAGCGCCATCGCCTCCTTGATGATCGCCTCCGGCAGCTCCCGGCTCCCCGAGACGAGGCCGGCGCGGCTGTTAGCGGTGTCGAGCAGCGCGCGCAGATCGGTCGCGAGCCTCTGGCCAGCGACAAGCCGCGCGGCGTTCTCGATCACGCGCGTGATCGGCCAGGTGCCATCCGCGAGCTGCGCCCACTCGCCGTCGACCGTGTCGACAATCGCCGCCACATCGATCGCCGGGATGCCGACCGAGATGATGTTGAGCGTGATGGTCTCCGGCAGGCCACTGAGCAGGTTCTGGCGAACGGCCGGGAGGGCGATGTTCGGCAGCTTGACGAGCAGATCCTTGAGCTTATCTTGCTCGCTGACGGTGAGGAGGCTCACGGAGAACTCCCTTCGGCCCGGCGATGATGTCGCAGCCAGCCCACGGAGCCGAAGACTTCCGCCCTTCGGCCCCAATGCTGCGGCAGCTGCGGGCTCAGAAACGCGCCGGCGTGAATCATCAAGCAGATCGAGCCCTAGGCGCGGATGCGGCGCAGGCCGTCCTCGAACAGCTGGCGGATGTTCTTCGACACGCCGCGGCGGAAGCCGCCCTCGCTCTCGTCCCGGAAGGCGGCCGGCCAGCGCATAGGAAAGGCAGGAGCCGAGCGGCGGCTCAGGCGCCGCAGCCCGGCATCGTCGCCGGCAGGTGGGCGCGTATCGATCGTATATGACGCAGCTCCATCATAGCTAGAGAAAGGAAGCTTGTCTAGCATCTTGTGCATATGCCCAAACCGGCGCCATCGCTCGTTCACTCCAACAGCGAGGGGTGCGCGTGCCTGGACGAGCGACGAAGGCTGACAGCCGCACCCTCCTCGAGAGGGGCGCATATTGCCTAGCCATGCCTGCTCCTCTATAATCAGGCTGTGCCTCCCCGTGAACTGAAAGGTGCTGCCGTGAGCCTGCTGACATCCGAGGAGCGCGACAAGCTGATCGACTTGCTCGCACAGCTCCCTAACGTCGAAACCCCTGCGGTGCGCAACAGTCTGCTCGTCGGTATGCCTGATTCCATTCGATTGAACATCCAGTCCGCGGGCATCCCGCTCATCGACCTCAGGAGCATGGTCGAGATCGCCGATAGCGACAGCGCGCAGCAGGCTGATGGCAGCTGGCCGATCCTGCGCGTTATCACTAATGCCGTCCGCATGGTTCGGGGCAGCGCGCTGGCCATCAAGCTCCAGCAGCTCCACGACGCAGCCGCGGCGCGCGCAGTGAAAGCGAGCACGGCGCCCGCCTCCGGGGCGACTAGCCCTGGCCCGGCGCGGGCAGTGAATACGGACGCGCTGCGCGGGCTGCTGACAGCCGCCTGCAGCGCGTCGGACCTGACGACCCTGTGCTACGACTACTTCACCGAGGTGTACGAAGAGTTCGACGCGGGCATGACCAAATCGCAGAAGGTGCAGCTGCTGATCGACTACTGCGGGCGCAACGGGCGCACCGAGCAGCTGCTCGCGCTCGTCGAGAAGAAGAACCCGTACCAGTACAACCGCTTCAAGGCCGATCTCCGGCTGCCGTAGAGCCGCGCGCTGATCGGAGCCTCTGTGCCGGATGAACCGCTATGCCGTTCCTCGATGACAACGAGCGCCGGGAATTCGTCGACCTGCTCGCCGAGCTCCCGAACATCCAATTGGTCGCCGTGCGCCACTTCCTGCTCGCGGGCGTGCCGAAGGCGGTAGCGCAGACCATCAGGTGGAGCGATATCCCGATCATCGACCTGCAGGCAATCGTGGATACGGTGGACAGCGACAGCGCCGAGCAGCCAGACGGCACGTGGCCGATCACCCACGTCTTCAAGAACGCCATCCGGCTCGCCAGGGCTACTGCGCTCGAGGGCAGGATCAAGGCGCTCCTCGAGCGCGTCGAGCGGCGAAACAGGCCGTACCACGCCCAGCCGCAGCTGCTCGTACCCGCCCCGCACACCTTTGACCTGGACTGCATCCGCAGGTGCGCCAACGCGCTCGAGCAGCCGGGCAAGCTCTTCGCCTTCGCGGTGCCGTGCCACAACGAGCACTTCATCCGGGCGTTCTGCGACCGGCTGCAGCAGATCGTCGGCCGCCAGCACCTGCAGTTCAGCCCGGACCTCGCCGGCTTCACGCTGTACGCGGCCGACGCCGCGAGCCGGCCGCAGCAGTGCGCGGCCAAGATCGCCCAGCTGCGCCGGAGCAGGAACAAGCGCGACCTGCTCTGCCCCGTCCGGCTGGAGACGGAGAAGGCCGATGAGGCGCAGGCGCAGGCGCAGGCCGTGTGGAGCGCGGTCGTGGAAGGGCTGGACGCGGAGCTGGCCGATCGGCGGCTCATCTGCGTCTTCTTCAGCCGAGCCAGCTTCCCGCTGCCGCAGAATCCGCTGCCGGTGATCGCGCTCGACCCGCCGCGCCCCGGGCGAGCCGACGTGCGCGAGTGGGTCAACGCGGTCATCGCCTACATGGCCTGGGACGAGCGCCACGGCGACGCCTGGGTCGAGCGGATCGTCGCCGGGTGCGAGACGCACGCGGACCTGGAGATCCGCACGGTCTACTCGCGCCTGTACGACGCCTGGAGTCTGATCACCGACTCGCAGCCGCCGCGTCCGGAGGACGTCCTGGCGCAGATCATCTAGAGGTGCCCCATGCCAGAGCCGCGCCGCATCGACCTCTCCATGTCCTTCTCGATGGAGCAGTATCTCGCGCTGCCAGACGAGCGCCCGATCGAAGACCCCGCGCTCGACCCGATCCCTGAGCGGCTCGAGGCCGAGCACCTGCGGCTGACGCAGCGCGAGGTGTACCGGGCGGACCCGGCGCTGGTCGAGGCGGTGAACCTGGCGATCGCGCTCGGCCGGCCGCTGCTGCTGCAGGGCGAGCCGGGCTGCGGCAAGACCCGCCTGGCGTTCGCGCTGGCCTACGCGCTGGGGCTGCCGCTCGAAGTGAGCCCGATCAAGTCCACCAGCCGCGCCCAGGACCTGCTCTACACCTACGACGCGGTCCGGCGGCTGTACGACGCGGAGCTGGCCGGGCGCGGCAAAGATGGCCGGAGGGCGATCGAGACGCGCAACTACATCACCCTCGGGCCGCTCGGGCGGGCGATCCAGCGCGCGACCTACGGCCGGCGCTCGGTGGTGCTGATCGACGAGATCGACAAGGCCGACCTGGACTTCCCCAACGACCTGCTGTGGGAGCTGGACCGCCTCGAGTTCCGCGTGACCGAGGCGCCGGAGCTGCACTACGCCGTCAGCGACCCGGCGCTGCGCCCGATCGTCATCGTGACCCACAACGAGGAGAAGGCGCTCCCCTCGGCCTTTCTGCGCCGCTGCATCTTCCACTACATCAGCTTCCCCGAGCGGGAGGACGACCTGTGGCAGATCCTGGCCGCCCACCGCGCGGCCGGCGAGGCGCTCGGGCGCCGGGCGATCGAGGTGCTGCTGCGGCTACGCGCCATGCCCGACCTGGCGAAGAAGCCGGGGATCAGCGAGCTGCTCGACTGGGCCGGCTACCTGGCGGCGATCGAGGCGAAGGAGGACGAGCTGGACGCGATCCCCTACATCGGCGCGCTCCTCAAGCAGCACAGCGACCAGGGGCGGGCGCGCCAGACGCTGCAGCAGCCGTGAACGAGGAGCCGTTTCTCTGGGCGCTGTTCCAGCAGCTGCGCCGCCGCCGCTTCGCGCTCGCTCCGGAGGACTACGAGGAGCTGCGCGCCGCCCTGCGCCTCGGGTTCGGCTGGGACTCGCGCGAGGCGCTCCGCGAGCTGTGCTGCGCCCTGTGGGCCAAGTCGCGCCGCGAGCAGGAGACGCTGCGGGCGCTGTTCCAGCAGCTCGCGCCGCCCGACCTAGACCTGCTGGCGGCCACGGACGCGCCCTCCAGCCGCTATGAGGCGAGCGGACCGGCGCGCGACGAGGCGGAGCCGCCGGGCGCACCCGAGCCTCAGGGCGCCGAGCCTCAGGCAGCGGAGGCGGAGCTGTGGCCCACGGGCGGGCTGCCGCCGATCACACTGGGCGGCGCCCCGCTCTCCGAGCGCCCGTTCGTGTTCGCGCCGCAGTTCCCGCTGAGCTACCGCGAGGTCGCCCAAGCCTGGCGCCGGCTGCGCCAGCCGGTCCGCGAGGGCCCGCCGGTCGAGCTGGATATCGACGCGACGGTCGCCCGCCGCAGCCGGACCGGCGTGCCCGGCCCGCCGGCACTCGTCCCGCGGCGGCGCAACACCGCGCGCCTGCTGCTGCTGGTGGACCGGCACGGCTCGATGGCGCCGTTCCACATCTTCGTGGATGAGGTCTGCGCGGCGATCGTCGAGTCCGGCCGGCTCAAGCAGGCCGCGCGCTACTACTTCCACGACACGCCGGCGAGCGGCGCCGACGACTCACTGCTCGAGGAGCTCGGCGGGGCGGGCGGGCTGCGGCTCGACCCGGTGCTGCCGCGCGTGCAGCCGCTCGACCAGGACGACGTCTACGAGGACGCGGATCTCCTCAAGCCGCGCCGGCTCGCCCCGGTGCTCGACGCCTTCGCCGGCGCCAGCGTCGTGCTGATCAGCGACGCGGGTGCGGCGCGCGGACGGGTGGACCTGCTGCGGCTGCTCGACACGACGGCCTTTCTGAAGGCGCTGGCTGCGCGGCAGGCGCGCGTCGTCTGGCTCAACCCTCTGCCGCGCAGCTACTGGGCTCGCAGCACCGCCGCGCAGATCGCCCGGCACGTCGCGATGCTGCCGCTCGACCGCGAGGGAATCCACCGCGCGGTGAACGTGCTGCGCGGCCAGCCCACCCACGTGGAGCGCCCGATATGAGCGCGGACGAGGCCCTCCAGCTGATCGACGAGTTCCGGCGGCGGCGCGGCGACCTGCGCCTCGCCCGCCACGCGGCGCTGCCCGCCGCGCTCAGCCCCGACCTGGTGCACCTGCTGCGGGTGAACTTTCTGCTGGACGAGCCGGACCCGCCGCCGGCCACCGCCGAGTTCGACCTGCTGTTCTCCCCGCTGTGCCACGAGATCGGCGAAGGGCTGTACGCCATGGAGCCCGGGGTGCGCGCGGTGCTGCTGCGCGAGACGCAGGCGCTCTACGGCGACGAGCGGCTGCGCGACATCGCCTCGCTGCTGTGGCAGTACACCCAGCGGACACACATGTGGGCCGATCGCCCCGGGCTGGAGCGCGCCCAGCAGCTCACCGCGCTCAACTTCCTGGCCCCCGAGCGGGCGCTGGCCTGGCTCGCCGCGGCCGAGGAGCAGAGCGGCCGCGACACGGCCGTCGAGCAGCCCTGGCTCGTCGCCATGCGCCGCGAGCTGGCGCTCCGGCCTGAGGCTGGTGAGACTGTGCCACCGGCTGCGGCCCGGCAGCTTGAACAGCACCGGCACACGCTGGCTGACGCGGTGTGCCTGATCGAGATGCCGGACCAGCAATGCACCGGCTTTCTGGTCGGCCCGAACCTCGTGATTACCCTGGTCGGCCCGCAGGTGTTCGACGATACGCAGGCTGAGGCCACGGCAGTGACGTTCGAGCGCGACGGCGTGCCGTTTCGCTGCACGATAGCGGACTACCGGAGGCTGGCATTCCCTGGCGCCGAGGGGCGCTACGCGGTGGAGGTGGTGGTTCTGCGCGTGAGCCCCACGCCCGCCGCTTCAGCAGGGGCAGGCTCCTGGCTCACGATAGGCAGCGATCCGCCGCAGGAGGGCGCGCCGATCTGCACCTGCTTCTTCGACAAGGCTCGGCAGAAATCCTTCGCCGTCGGCGTGGCGCTCGGGGAAGGGCGTCTCGGGATCGGGCACACTCTCGACGTGAGCTTGGGCGCGATGGGCGCCCCGATCGTCAACCTGGAGGGCCAGGTCGTCGCCATCCCCGTCGGCTACCATTCGGACGACGGGCAGCAGTTTGCGCTGCCGCTCCAGCCCGTCGCGGAGCAGTTGAGTGCGGCGCTGCGCGAGCTGCGCGGCGAGCCCGCAGAACCGCAGCGGCAGGCGAGCGACGTGGCCCTGCGGGTGGTCCCGCGCATGCTCTCGGTGGTCGTGCACGAGTCCGAACCGTACATCGCCATCCTCAACCTCAACTGCGAGCTCACCAACGACGGCGCCGCTCAGGTGACGGTTCAGCAGCTGGAGGCGGAGCTGACGACGCCGGGCAACCGGCGGCTGCGGCTCGTGTGGAATGTCTTCTACGACTTCCAGCCATCCGGGCAGGCCGGTGGCAGAATGACGAAGACCACCGACGCCGGCCCGATCGAGATCGCAGCGAGCGAGCGCAGGTCGCTGGGGGTCCAGTTCCTGGGCGGCGCGGTGCAGCCGCGGCAGTTCTGGCCGCCGGGCGTATACACGCTCGAGCTCACCGGGCTGGTGACCGGGCAGCCGGGAAGCGAGCCTGCCAGCGTCCAGCAGCGGTTTACGGTCACCGTCGGAATCGCCGAGTCGAACCAGGTGCGCTACTGGTCCAGGGCGACGGAGGCCCAGTGGCGGCAGCTGCGCGACCCCGACCGGGCGGTCGGGATCCCGGTGCGCATCGAAGACGCGGAGCCCCAGGCGCCCACGGCGCCGGACGAGCCGCGTGAAGGCGCGCCCCTCCCCCTCGCGGTGCTCGGCGGCTTCTTCGTGCCTCCGGGCGAGCGTATCGAGCTATCGGTCGAGAACCGGATGGCGATCGACGCGCTCGCGCAGGCGCGGGCGACCGGAGGCTACATCCTTCTCGCATACGTCCCCTCGCTCCAGTACGAGCCCTACGCGCTGGGCGAGACGCGCGAGCTGCCCCCGTTCGGCGTGCTGGCGCGGGTCGACGAGGCCAGGCTGAGCGAGGGGGAGGCGCTGCCGGTCTTCACTATCGAAAGCCGCGAGCGCGTGCGGCTCCTATCCGCCACGCAGGTCGCGCCCTTCTACACAGCGGCGTGGAAACGAGACGCGCCTCGGGCGCCGGCCGGGCAGGACACGGAGCAGCTCTACGCGAACGTCCAGCGCCAGCTGGAGACCTTCGCGGCGCTGCGGCCGGCGCATACGGCGCAGGTCGCACGGCTGCGCGAGGGGCGCGACATCGGCGCCCTGGCGGACCGGCTGATCGGCATGGTGCCGTACCTGGAGGAGACCGAGCGGCTGGAGCTGTTCTACGAGGAGGACGGGCTCACCCGGCTGCAGCGGGCGTCCATCGCCTTGCAGCGGGGGATCGAGAAGACCCGGCGCCGCGATGAGCTGCTGGCGCAGGCGCGCGCAGCGGTGGAGGGCGGCGAGCCGCTGGCGATCGCCGAGGCGCTCGGCACGCTGCTGGCCGAGTTCCCCGACGACCCCGAGGCACAGGAGCTGCAGGAGGAGGCGCTCGAGCGGCAGAACGTGCCGGAGCGCACCGCCGACACGCCGCGCCGCAAGGGGCAGAGGACAGAGGAGTCGCGGGCAGATGCACCCGAGGGCGCGAGCGGCCCGCTGACGCAGGAGGAATTCGAGCGCGAGGCCCGGCTTGGGATGGAGGACTTCGAGCGCAACGCCGTCCGTGACGCCTACGGGCGCTTCGAGCAGCTGCTGGCGCGGATCGAGGCCCAGCCAGAGGGACAGCAGCCCGGCCGCGGCTCTGCCGAGCACGCCATCACACTGCACTGGCTTGGCAGCTGCCTGATGCGCATTGGTGACCTCGAAGGGGCCGAAGCGCGGCTGAGTGATGCGCTGGAGCTTTACCGGGTACATGGCGCCACACGGGAGGCGGCGCATGCGCTGCAGGATCTGGGGCAAATCCACCTCGCGAGGGGCAACGCGCTATCAGCGATCGCGTGCTACGAGCAGTCTCTGCTGGTGATGCGCGAGATCGGCGACCGGTGGGGCGAAGGGTTCGCCCTTGGCGGGCTGGGGAATGCGTACGCCAGCCTGGGCGAGCATCAGCGCGCCATCGA
>ERZ777003.3251-NODE-3251-length-16278-cov-17.150527_pt1 | contig 16278 bp, 20 predicted proteins | sample MGYA00374956_ERZ777003 | MGnify/ENA primary metagenome ERZ777003 (study PRJEB29302, sample SAMN06268252) | bioreactor metagenome | isolation source: Joint BioEnergy Institute, California, USA | place: USA:Joint BioEnergy Institute, California, USA | collected... | reverse complement strand
TGGTGGAACCCGCTGGGCCGCGCCCCGCCCGTTTCTACGGGGCGCGGCCCTGAACCGGCGTCAGTGACCGCCGGTAGGCGCGTAGCGGTGCGGCCCCAGGTGGCCCAGCCCGAGCATGCACATGCTGCGTCCGTTGCCGTGCAGGCACCGGCCCTGGAGCCAGTCCACCAGCCCGTAGGTCTGCTCGACGTCGAGGGGGAACTCGTCCTCGCTCGGGACTCTCGTCCGGTCGGTCATCGCTTGGCCCCCTTCGGGGCGGTGTGGCCGCACTTGCTGCCGCCGCAGCAGCCGAACGTGCTGCACACCGACTTCGGCGCCTTGCCGAAGCTCGTGTCAACGATGGGGTCCGCCCCCTGGGCGGGCTTCGACTTCCCCAGGTTCAACTTCGGAAGCTTCACCCGATCACCTCCACAATCTCGCGATCTTGGATTGCAACGGTCACCGGGCGGATATCCCGGTGGCCGTTGAGCTGTAGGTGCTCGACGGCGCGCGCCGCGCCCTCCGGGGTGCGGCAGACGTCCACGAGCTGCTCACCGGTGCGGCCGTGCGTGTACCGCACGGCCGGTGCGTGGTTGCGCACGGCCCCTCCGTCCTTGCCTGACGGCCCGGCCCGCCCCCGAGAGCTCCCGGGGGCGGGCGCCGGGCTACGACCACGCCACGTGGGCCTGTTTGTCCCGGGCGTACTCGGCGATCACCCGAAGCTCGCCGAGCTTCTCGGCGAGGTAGCCGGGCGGGCGCCCGCACTCGACCCACCGGCCGCGGTCCGAGACGACGACGTAGTCGTCGTCTCCCCAGGACTCGTAGGCGTCGAGGGACACCACGCCGGGCGTCCCGTTCTCGTCGTCGGCCGCCGACTCAAGGAGGGCGGTGGCGACGAGAACGCGCCCGAGGAAGTCCTCGCCGGGGACCGGGCGGCAGCAGTCCCACATCTGCTCGTCGGGGATGCCGAGCAGTTCCATGACCTTCGCCGCGTTGGCGTTGGCCAGGTTGAGAGTGGGGCCGCCTAGGACGGTGGTTCTGAAGGTGATCGACATGATTCCCCCCTGGTTGTTGGGTTGGTTCGCGCTGGCCCGGCGTCGCTGCCGGCCTGGGGTGCCGATCCCTTCACCCGGGACGTCCACTGTGGAGTTGTCCTGACACGTCTAACGGTACATCCCTTTAGCGTTGAACGCAACACAACCGGTAGAGGATCATGGAATGGATTACGCCTAAACCTGCGCCGCCACGGCCGGGCCCAACACCCGAACCCGCCCACACCTGGACCACGGCCATGGCGGCAGCCGGAACGCGGGCAGCACAAAAGCGCCCCCGAGCCGGCCAACCGGAAACCCGAGGGCGTTAGCCGTTTACGGCCACATCCCGCGACACCACGGTGCCGCCGCCCGGCAGCGCGTAGTGCACCGCCAGCAGGCGCCGCCCGCCGAACCGGTACACGCGCAGCAGGTGAAGCACCGGGGTGGCCGGGCGAAGCTCAAGCCTGTCCGCGAGCGCCACCGACGGCACCCGCGCCGCGGCCGTCTCAGTGAAACCGTCCGGCACCAGACCAGCGGCGGCGAACATCTCCAGCGGATCAGCGTCGGCGCGCCGGTCCCGGAACGCGGCGACCGGGGCGGCCGGGTCCGTGACAGCGGCGGCCAGGGCGTACGCCTCCACCAGGGCGGCGGCCTCGGCCCGCTGACGCTTCACAGTGGCCCGGAGGAAAACCTCCTCATCTGGGCTCACGTCCAGGACCTCGACGAGCGGGCGGCCCCAGACGGTGGCCCCGCCCGCGGGGAGCATCGCGATGATGGTCTCCGCGGCGAGCCCGGCGGCGTCGAGCCGCGGCGCCGCGGCCGGGCCGGGCAGGTCCCCGAGCCCCCAATGCCACGGCGGGTCCACGCGTGCGTAGCGCCCGGCCGTCCCCCGTGAGACGACCAAGCCGCGGTCTTCCAGCCATGCGTAGGCGCTGCGCACTGTGGTGCGGGTGGTGTTGAAAGCCGACGCGAGCGCGTCCTCCGTGGGCAGCTTGTCGCCGGGCTGGATCTCCCCCCGCTCCATGCGGGTGAGGATGTCCTCTGCGATCACCTGATAGTGCGGCTTCCCCACACTTCTCCCCTCCCCTCTTCACACGACACGTGCCCTTGTTCATACAACCATCCCACAGGGGTTGACAACTGCGCAAGAGCATGTTCCAATCTTTGTGTAGACCAAAATACGAACGCTCGGAAGGGAGGGACACCGATGCCCGAATGGCTCTCACTCGCGATCGCCGTCGCCGGCATCGCCCTCAGCGTGGCGGCCGGGGCGAGCCAGGGCCTGACCGCGGAACAGGGGGTCTTCCTCAGGGATTACGCCTACCTTGTGCAGGCCATCCCGGAGCGAGAGTTCGCCATTGGCCTGATCAAGGGTGTCGCGGCGATCTGCATCCGGGCGTTCGTCGGCGGGCACGGCGTCGTACTCCTCCTAACGTCCGTGGCCGCCTGGCGCTTGACCCGGATCGCGGCCGACCTGGAAGGTCAGCCCCCCGCACAGGAAGGTGACTGATGAGTAACGAGCCCATTTCGGACCGCATCATTAACGGACCGGAAGACGTCCGGCAGCTCTGTTTCGACGGCAAGATGCTGTGCTACAGATTCGCGGACGATATCCGCGCCGCTGCCATAAACCTGCGATATGCGCTCCGCAACTACGAGAAGGTCATAGCCCGCAGGCGGGGCAGAGCCGCCGCCTTCTGGCGGCCTCGCGTCGTCGCGGCGGTCCTGAAGGCCGCAGCTGCATACGTGCAGACAGCAGCCCGGCTCATGGACAAGACGTACGTGGTTTTCCTGAAGCACTACGGCCAGGACATCGCGCTGGCCAGAGAAGAAGCCGCGTTCAAGCGGCAGATGCAGCAGCGGGCGCAGCATCGGACGAACGACAGAAGGGTTGCCTGACCCCGGCACGGGGGCGGGGGCGGAAGGGGTGAACTATGCGGAAAATCGACGTAAGGGGTATCGACCAGACTCAGCTCCAAATGCTTCGCGGCCTTCGGCACGCCGCACCCTGGTTCGTCAGCTTCTTCATCCTGCCGCTGACGATCTGGCTTTTCCGCAGGCTGTGGGCTGACTCGCCCTGGGCACTCGCCCTGGTAGTCATCCTCCTGATCGCATCGACCGCGTTTCTCCTGTACGTGGTTCGCCGGCAGACCCGGAACCGGTCCGGGTTCGGCAGAGCGTTCGCCTACCTGTACACCGCCGCCCCCATGGGGTACCTGACCGCCGCGGTCGCTTTCGGCGTCGGCCCTATCCCGAAATCGCCCATGTTTGCCCTGTGGGCGATCGGCAGCCCCACCCTTTGCATCGCCTGGAACATCATCTACCGGGTCCGGCAGGACCCGCTGGACAACGTCGAATTCGCCGTGCCGGTGACAACGGCCAAGCCGAAGCGCCCCCTCACCGCCAGCACCGTCGGCAAGGCCGCGAAGGTGATCGCCGGGACCGTGGTGGGCTCGGAGATCGTACGGGAGACCGGGCCAGCTACCGCCGCTGAGCTGCCCAGCTCGCAGAGGGATACCGAGACACCCTCGGCGCCGTCGACGGGCCGCGGCCGGCACCGCCGCCGCGTCGTCTCCCCGATCGACACGGCGGAGGCTGAGGAGCGGCAGCGCCGCGAGCTGGCGGAGCTGGCCCGGCTGGAGGAGGAAAACCGCAAGCGTGCCGAGCACGTCGTGAGGGGCCTGCGTCGGCTTATCTGGCCAGGCTCCGGTCGGTTCCAGGAGCTGAGCGACTCTCAGCTCACGGTCACAGGCGCCAGCGAGTACGCGACAACGGTGGTGCTACGAGTCCCGGCCGGTTCGTCGCCAACGGACTTCATCAGGGAGGCGCCGATCCGGCTGGCAACGCACTGCCGGCTCAGCCCGCCCGCCATCCGCGTCACCCCGGACAGCCAGGACTACTCCCGCATCAACATCCGTGTCGCATGGAAGAACCCGCTGGCCAACCCCATCCGGTGGGAGGGCCCGACCAAGCCTGGCGCCGTGTTCGGAACGGTGCCGCTGCGGATCTCCACCGCGGAGGACGGTTCGCCGGGCCACCTGCTCCTTCCGTACTCGGAGCAGTACCGGAAAAACGCCAGCCATGTCGCGATCGAGGGCCAGAACGGTTCAGGCAAATCCGAGCTCGCCCGCCTGATCATCGGTGACGCCTGCACCCAAGAGGGTGTGATCTTCTGGGCGATCGACACCGGCAAGGTCCTACAGACCTTGCGGGTGATCGCCCCGGCGATCGATTGGTTCGCGCCGGACCGGACCAGCGCGCGGCAGATGATGCGGGCCATCCAGAAGCGGGTCATCCCCGCCCGGGGGACCCTGCTCGGCAGCCTGGGCTACGACAACTGGGTTCCGGAGTGCTGGACCAAGCACCGCATCCCCTACATCGTGGTGCTTGTCGAAGAGGGCGGCGTGATCTTCGATGCGCTCGGTAAGGCGTTCCCGGAGATCATGATGCTGGCCCGCTCGCTGGGGATCTCGGTCGTCGGATCGATCCAGCGGGCGCACGGCGAGTACATGGACACAACCGCCCGCGCGCAATTCTCAGAAACCTTCTCATTCGGCGTGTCCAAGATCGAGGACGCCTTCATCCTGCCGGATGAGCTGTCGGACGCGGGCGCCGACCCGAGCGTCTGGAAAAACCAGGCGCCCGGCATGCACTACCACAGCAGCCCGCTCTACCCAACGCTTGAGCAGAAACTGCTCCCGCGTCGGGTGCACCTGGCCGACAAGGAAGAACTTGCCCGGATCGTGGCCCAGCACGGGCCACAGATGGCCAAGCTCGACCGCTACACGGCCGACGCGCTCAACGCGGACGGCGATGACGACCTCGCAGACGTCTACGACAGCCGGGAGACCGGCGTCGCGGTGATGCAGCGGCTGATGGCGCAGGGCGGAGTGCTGCTGGAGCAGCCGCCTCTGATCGCGGATGAGCCGCGTCGGGAGACGGTGACGGTCACGTCGACTCCCGCGACGCAGTCCGCCCCTGCCGGCCCGCGGAGTGACGAAGTTGTGAAGTTCGAGCCGATCAAGGTCGGCCTGGATGACGAAGAGGGAGCGCTCGACGCGGCGCCTACGGGCGGCGTCGACGAAGTAGGGGAGGAAGGTATGTTCGGCCACCCTGCCGAGATCAAGGGAGCCGACCCTCGGGGCGAGGTGGACCTCGACGACATCGAGGTCGAACCGTACGGCGACCCTGACGTTCCGCCGCCGGACCTTTCCGCGCTGGAGGAGGAGCTCGGCGAGCGCCTGCTCGACCGGCCGGTGCTCGACGGCCCGGACGGCGACCCGGGGCTGCTGGAGAAGCCGTTGGATGTTCCCGAAGGGTTCGTCTTCATGACACCGGAGGATTTCCAGCCCTCGGACACCCGGGAGGGCGCCAAGCAGCGGCTGCTCGCGCTGCTGGCCGCCAAGGGGCCGGGCTTCCGGTTCTGGCCCTCGGACCTGTACGAACAGCTCCCGTGGGTCGGGCGGTCCAGGAGCTGGATTCGCCAGGAGGTAACGGCCCTGGCGGAGGCCGGGGTCTACATCGAGCGGATCGACGACCCGAGCAGCGAGGACGACGGCAAGTACGTGACCACGGCCCGAGTCCTGGAGTTCCGCGCCAACCCCGAGCTTCTGCCTACGTCGTGACTGTGCGTAGCCGCCTGCCCGGGTGGTGTGAGCCGCCCGGCCGGGCGGGGGAGCCGGGCGGGGAGTTCTTCCAGGTAGAGGCCCTGCTTGGGGGCGCCTGACAGGGGGTGTCTGGCAGCTTCCGGACGGGGGTGTCTGACGGCTCTACGGTCACTCTCTGTGATCGCCAAGGCTCCGATTCTCCGCATAACAGGACAGAGCGGGACGTAACAGGCAAACCAACCGTCGCAAACAGCTACAGACAGGTACGAACAGCCACAAAACACCGGAGGTGAGAAACATGATCGCAGGCTTCATCGCCGCGGGCGCCATCAACCTAGGCGACCTGATCAACAGGAAACGCTGACCCCCAACCACCCTGATCCGGAAAGGAGACCCCTAATGACCAGCACAAACACCGTGGAAGACCTGGAGCAGCCGCCGCCATCCCCCAAGGGCTGGTGGATTCTCTTCGGCTGCTGCATCGCCATCTCGGCCACCTTCAACCTCTGGCAGGTCCTCCAGCCGACCGTCCAGATCGGCGGGGACTACGTCGCCGGCAGGGCCCTCGACGACGGCTTGACCGTGATCATGGGCGTCATCGTGGCGCTCGTCCCGCTCGGACTGTCGGGCGCGCTATCGCACGCTGTTGTCACGGACGTGTACGGCCAGTGGGGCAAGGGAACCATCCTCGCCATCTTCCTGGGGGCGATGCTCCTGTCCATCCTGGAGCAGTCCAAGCTCCTGCTCCGCGTCCTGCCGGAACCCCTCAACTACGCCATCCCGATCATGCTGGACGCCACCGCGCTGCTGGCGCTCACCGCCGCGACACGGCGTCACCACCAGCGTGCCGAGTGGGCCAAGCGGCGCCAGGAGGAGGATGCCAAGGACCAGCTCCGGGCACAGCTCGTGCCCGCCGTACGCGCCGAGCTGGAGCGTGACATGGCCCCCCAGATCGAGGCTGCCATCCGGCGTGACACGATCGAGGAGCTGGCGGGTGTCATCCGGGGTGACATCCCCGCTGAGAAAGCGGGTGACATCGGCCCCCTCCGGGAGGCCGTCGAGGGGTGTGTCATCGCCGGGGTCCGGCAGGTGCTCCAGGGGAATATCCCGCCCGTTCTGGAGGATGACGTCGCGGCGTTCCGGAACTCGGTCAGGCGGGAGGTCCAGGCCGAGGAAGGGGCCAAGGTCGCGGCGCTCGTCGCCTCTGCGAGGGCCGAGGCGGCGCAGCAGTTTCAGGCGAACCTAAACCGGGCCCAACTGGCGGCGGCCGAGGCGAAACAAGCCGAGGTCACCGCCGCGATGGAGGCCGAGTGCGCTGCTCGGGTCGCGCGGGAGAGGGCCGCGCTGGCGCGGGAATACGAGACGAAGATCAGTCGGGCTCGTGAAGAGGCCGCTTCGGCGGCGCGCGCGAGGGCCATCGCCGAGAAGGACGCCGAGCTCGCCGCCAAGCTCGCCCAGGAGAGGGCGGCCATGGTCAGGAAGTTCGAGGAGGAGAGGGCGGCCCTGGTCAGGAAGTTCGAGGAGGAGCTCGACGAGGCCCGCCGGGAGGCTGCCGCGGCGGCGCAGGCGGAACTCCTCGCCCGCCAGGCGGCCGAACGCAAGAACGGCGCCGGCAAGGCGGCCACGAAGGGCAAGGGTGTCGGACGCAGGTCGGATGCTGTCAGACAGGAGGAGACCCAGGAGGAGAAGCTCGCCAGGTTCCGTGCCCTGCTGGAGCAGAAGAAGCCGGACGGCTCCCGTTTGACCAACGAAGAGCTTGCGGAAGCGATGAGAGTCAGCGTCCGCACGGTGATCCGATGGAAGAAGGAATTGGACGGCCAAAACCCGGGCGACGACGGCGAGGTTGCCGAGGTTCGGGTGCTGAGGGCGGTGTGATGGCCACCCCCTCCGAATCCCCCGTGTCACCCTCCCAGGGCGCCTTCAGGCGGCGCCCGCGCGACCCGGGTCCGTCACCCCCCGCGGCGGCCCGGCTGTCACCCTCCTGAACGCCACCCGTGTCACCCCTCTGGGGCGGTGCGGGTGGCGTTCGTTTTCGGGGGCTCGTGGCACCCCTCGTCGGCGCGGTCCGGCGGGGGCGGTCGTCACCCCCGTGCGGCACTTGGTGCGCCGTGGTTGTCACACGGGTTGGCACGGCGGGTGTCGCCCGGCGTGTGCCACGGTTGTCACCCGGGTGTGCGCCGCTGTGTCTCCCCGTAGGGTTGGCCAGCACGGCCGGTGTCGTATTGGCATGGCGCCTGGTGTCAAGGCGGCGTGTCGCATCGGCGGGACAGGGCACCCCTTCCTCTTGGCGCTACAGGCATGTATCATAGGTTGTGTTGGCTTCATGGAAGGACAGAGGATGAACGCTGAGACACCGCACCTCCGGCGGCCCGCTACCAGACCACCGGTCCTCGTGCCATCTGACTGACCGTTGACGCCGGTCGGCCCCGCCAGAGCGAGGCGGGGCCGCAGCTCCAGGAGACAACCCATGACCACCACCACCACCACCGCTCACACGGACCTCGACACCCAGCTCGCCGCACTGGCAGCGTTCGCCAGATCCGTCTGGCTACCGCGCGGCTCCGTCATCATCGTGAACCCCGAGGGTGGGCCGAATGCCGAGGTCCAGACGGGGAACTGCGTGACGCGGTCGCCCATCGTCCGGGCGGACCTCCAGCCGGAAGCGGCGGAAACGTGCGCGGCCGTCGCGCACGAGTTCGGCCACCTGCGCTCAGAGCACACCCTCATCGCGGCTGCGTCCGCCAAGGACTTGCAGGACTTCCTGATCAAGTCGGCTTTCGGGTTCGCGGCGCTCGCAATGTTCGGCCCGGAGTGCGCGCGGCCGTGGGGCGCCCCCGGTTTCGTGCTGGCGCTTGCCGGCGCGGCCGTCGCCTGGCTGATCACCCGCGCCCTCCAGCGGAGGGCGGAGTATGAGGCCGACGCGGTGGGGGTGCGGCTGCTGAATCTGATCGGGCTGCCCGGTCCGGAGGTGACCATCCGGTCGCTGGAGAGGGTCCGGGCACGCACCCGGTGGGAGCGGTTCGTGGACCGCTTCCTCTGGTGGACGGGGACGCATCCCACGGTGGACCAGAGGATCAGGCGCATCCAGATGATGCGTTAAAGGGGAGTATCATGCGTTGTGTGTGTGGCGTGGACGTTGCCCCCGGACCCCGGTTGAATGCCCGTCCAGGAGACCGGCCGCCACGCACACTCCCGGGCGGGGCGCGAGCCCTGCCGGGCACACCACCGCCGTGATCGAAAGGGGGAGTCATGGGCTACCACACCCTGGTCCGAGGGGAAATCAAGATCTCTCCTCCGCTCCTGCCGGAGGAGTACCTCACCAGCCCGTTCAGGGCGGAGGCCGGTGACCCCTACTACGAGAAAACCGTCCGCCTGGAGAACGGCGGCAGCCTCGTCCCCTACGACGAGGACAAACCGTTCAAGGCGTACACCCTCGTGGCGGATATCACGGGGTTCATCGCTCACCACGGCGCCGGGCGGCGGATTGAAGGGACCTTCACCTGCCAGGAGGAGGATGGCACCAACTGGCGGGCAGAGGTCAAATGCGGAAGGGTTCTTTGCGTGTACGCGGCCGAGGTCTGGCCTGAGGATCTCGCCCTGTTGAAACAGGCGATCCACAGCGGGGACGCCGCACGGATCGCTGCCGCCGCCGTTGCGCTCGTCGAAGCGCTGGAGAAGGAGCACTACCAACAACGTTAGAGGAAGTCGCGGCCTGGGAGCGACCGGGCCGCAGAACAGGAGGAACCATGAACCACACCGATGATGCCGACGACATTGCGGTCTACCTGACCGACGAGCCGGAGGTCCGGGCGTCCCGGCACCTGACCGCTCGCGGCAGACTGATCGTCGCGGTGGTGATCACCGCGGTCGCGTTCATGCCCGCCCTGGTCGTCATGATGTCCGGCGGACCCGCCGGGCTCGCGCTCATCGGAAGTTTCGCGACCCTGACTGCGGTCGCGTTCATCTACGCCGTAACCCGAATCCGCTGAGGGGGATCGTTGCTGCTGAACACTACGCTCCGTGTCCCGGTGGTCGCCGTGGATACGGAAACCACCGGGCTGGAGCGCCCGGGCGCGCCAGGCGGGCGCCAGATCTGGGAGTTCGGGGCAATCCGGCGGGACCCGGACGGCGCGACGCAGGTGTATCACGCCTTCGTCGACGCCGCCGAGCTCCGGATCGGGGCGGGCGACCCTGACGACCGCCGCGAGGCCCTGGAGATCGGGGGGTTCTGGGACCGCCACCCCCAGATCAACAGGTCCGCCAAAGGCCGGGTCATGCGCGAGAAGGAGCTCGCAGACCTGGTCATGGAGGTTTTCGCCCCGGACCCGGAGACGGGGGCGCGGCCCTACCTGCTGGGCTGCACCCCGAGCTTTGAGGATCTGGGCTTGGCGGATCTGCTGATCCGGCACGGCCTCATCGCCTCGGAGCCGCCGTGGCACCACAACCTCGTGGACGCCAAGATCGCGGCGGCGACGAGGTTCCGGCTGCCGCCGCCGTGGCGCACCGAGACCGTCACCAGGTTGGCCGGGCTTGACCCGGCCGAATACACCGCGCACCAGGCGCTGGAGGACGCCCGGTGGGCGCTGGACCTGTACCTGGCGGCGCTCGCCCCAGCGTGGCGGATCTGGGTCAACCGGCTCCGCGTCCACCTCGCCAGGGAGTGGGGGTGGAAGTGGGACCGGTAACCAGGCGTATCGCGGTGGCGGGCAGCGTATCGGCGTGGCCCGCCGCCGCGGCCTGGGATGCGCTGGTCACCGACGCGCTTGACCTGGTGCTGGAGCGGATGCCGCCCGGGTCAACGCTGATCGTGCGGTACGGCGCTGCGGACCGCGGCCCGGACAGTGTCGCCTCCAGATGGGGCGGCCGAGGTGCGGCCCGGCCGCGGCGTGTGGGTGGCCGAGGAGCGCGTGCCGGCTGACTGGGGCCGGTGCGTCACCGAGCGGTCGCCGCGGTCGGCCGCGCCGGACGGCTGCTACTGCCCGACGGCGGGGCGGCGCCGCAGCGTTTTTCGTGGTCGCTGACCCGGCCCATCCGGTGGATCGGCTTCTGGCGTGGATCATCAACGGCTCCCCGGCACTACGGCCACGGTGGAGCTGGCCCGGCGGGCTCGGGTGCAACGGATCACCGTGGAGGAATTCAACCTGACGACATAGGCAGGTAGAAAGGGAGGTGTGTACGTGAACATTGAAGTGGACATTGCGGACAGGACCGAGGGGAGCGTCCCCCCTGAGGAGCTGGAGAAGCTCGGGACCGCCAAGGAGGTTGCCGAGTTCCTGACCAGATACAGTCACCTGACGCCCCACGGGGAGCGGGTGGTCGATGCCCGGCTGGTGCACTCCTGGTTTACCAAGCGGGAGAAGCTTGGGTTCCCCGAGCCTGCCGGAACCCGCAGGACCGGCAGCAGGAGTTCCCGAGTGTGGAAGCTCGGGGACGTGCTCAAGTGGTACAGCGGCTGGAAGCCGGACCGGGGCGGCGCCCCGAAGGGAAACCAGAATGCGCTGAGGCATGGCCGTTTCGTGGGGGCGCGCGCAAGCAGGGAGGCGCGCAGGACGGGTTCCGCGCAGGGCAGGTAGCCCGCTGGTCGGGGTGCGCGGGGAAGTGTGAGGGCCGCCGGGTGCGGCCCTCACACGTGCCTGGGGCTTGACAAGAGGGTAAAAGGGTGTACCTTATGTTGTGTCGTCCGGTTGTGTTCGGGCGGCATGAACAGGCAATCCCGCCAGGTGAGCGACCTGGCTTAGTGAGGAGTGATCACCGTGAGCGTCAAGCTTCAGATGCCCGAGTTCGTCCCGGTTGACCCCTACGTGGATGAGCTGCCCGGCCGCACTCACCCCCGCCGCTCAAGCAGGCGCCGCGGCAGCCGGTCCTTCGATCGATGGAAGGCGATCAGTTTCTCCGCCGTGCACGACCGCTAGGCGCTTCCGTGCTCGATGCCCGCCACCAGACCCCTTGGTGGCGGGCATTCTGGTGTCTTCCCCACCCAGAACCCAACCTTGCTTTGTAAAGGAAGTCGCCGGGCGCCCACCTGACCGAACACGGTTCACCCTCGGGTGGTAGAACAGTTCGCGACGCACGCCCTTAACAGGCGCGCAGCGAACCGGGGAGGACCAATGGCCGACAGGGGTGAGAGGCAGACCAGGAAACTGCCCAAGTACGTCAGCAACGCCTGCCAGCAGGGCCGCCACAACGCCTGCACGGGCCGTGTCTCACGCACCACGGCCAAACCCGGGGAGCCGCCGTACGTCACCTGTAACTGCCCTGACTGCAACCACCCCGAAATCAGGGGAATGACCATCAAGGACGTCTGACTTCTCCCGGCGGAGACATCCCTTTACCGCAGCACAGGACACAACCCCTGCACCGGCTGTACCGTCATACCAACGGAAAGTGACCGCCGGGAGGGGTCATGCACGCTGGCGGATTACAGGCGCTCGCCGCCGAGTTCGCCGCCGTCGGGTTCCGTGCTCAGCACACCACCGCCGCCGACGGCCGCCCCGCGCTGCGAGTGTGGCCCGCCACCGTCCCGTCCGGGGCGGGGGTGGTGCTCGCCAGTGTCGAGCACGGCCTGCTGACCGAGTGGGGCTGCACGATCCCGGCCGCCACGGCGCGGGACTACGTGCTGTACCTGTACGGCAAATCCCGCCAGACCGGCAGGTCGCGACCTTAGCCAGGCAGCCGATCTATGGTCGGCGGCGTGAGCGTCACCGCCCGCCATATCGAGTACATGGCCCTGGACGAGGTTCCACGTGCCGAGCGGAACCCTCGCCAGCACGACGTCGACCAAATCCGGCTGTCGCTGGCGACTTTCGGCTGCACCGTGGCCGGCATCCTCGACGAGCGCACCGGCCGCCTTGTCGCCGGGCACGGCCGCCTCGCCGCGCTGGAAGCGATGCGCGCCGACGGCGACCCACCACCGAAGGGCGTCGAGGCCGACAAGGACGGCCGCTGGCGGGTGCCGATCGTCCGCGGCTGGGCCTCCCAGGACGACGAGGAGGCCGAAGCGTACCTGCTCGCCGACAACCGGATCACCGAGCGCGGTGGCTGGGACGACCCGCTCCTCGCGCAGATCCTTGACGGGCTCGCCAGCCACAGCATCGACCTGCTGGTCGCGGCCGGGTACGACGCGGACGACCTCGACGACGTGGTGGCCGCCGCGGGGGAGGTGCCGGTGCTGCCGCCCGCGCCGACCTCCGCGACCTACGCCGAGACCCCGGAGGAGGCCGCCGAACGCCGTGAGCGGATCGCCAGCTACCAGCAGCGGTCGGCCGGGGGCGCGCTCACGGAGATGATCCTGGTGTTCACCGTGGAGGAGCATTCCGAGGCTGTCGAGCTCATCCGGACCATCCGGGAGCGTGACGGCGACCTGCCGCTCGCGCAGGTGGTGCTCGCCGCGCTGCGTACCCACGCCGGTGCCGTCACCGCCGCCGCCGATGGTGATGGAGCTGGAGCTGAGTGACCTGTACCGGGACTACGCCTACTTCCATCGGGTCGCCATCGCCACCCGGGACGTTGACCCGACCTACCCGGTGTACGTGGCGCTCGCCGACCGGCTCGGCCTGGACGAGGGCGGCCGGGCGTGGCTGGTTTTCCTGCATGTCGGCTACTACCACATGGGGTCGGCGCTTGCCGCGTACGCCGCGGCGCGGTCGCCGGCCGACGCCGCGCTCGCCCCGGTGAACCTTCCGAAGGGCACCGAACGCCGCAGCTACCGGTGGAGACCGGAGTGGCTGACACGGTATCTGCGGTCGGTGTATGAGGCGGCGCGCCGCCACGGCGGGAACCTGCACGCGTGGGCCGCCGCGGACCTGCCTGACGAGCCGCGCGCCGCGTGGGCCGCGCTCACCCGGAAGCTTCTGACGCTCGCGTACACCGGCCGGTGGGCCGCGTTCAAGGCGGCGGAGATGCTGCAACAGGTGTGCGGTCTGCCCGTCGCGGCGCCGGACATGGGGCACGCCTTCTCCACGGGGCCGCGCCGCGGCCTGGCGCTGCTGTACCCGGGCCTCCCGGACGGGCACGGCGCCAAGGTGGTGGCCGTGCTCGACGGCTACTCGGAGCGGCTGCTGGCCCGGCTACGCGCCGACGGGCTGCCCGCCACGATGGAGCAGGCCGAGACCACGCTGTGCGACTTCCATGCCCTGACCGAGGGTCGCTACTACGTCGGCCACGACATCGACCTGATGTTGCAGCAGCTCTTCGCGGTGCAATCCCGGCTCACCACGGTCGCGTTGGAGGCGCGCGCCGACGCCCTCCCGCACGCCTACCTGGGGGAGCTGAACGGCTGGGCCGGGGTCGACCGGCGGCGATGCGGACACTACCGCCGCACCGGGGAGGTGCTCGTCCGGTGACCACCCACGACGTTGTGATCGTCGGCGGCGGATTCTGGGGGACCGCGACCGCGATGCGCCTGGCCGACCGCGGCCTGGACGTGGTCGTCATCGACGACGGCCGCCCGGACGGGGCGTCACGGGCCGCCGCCGGGATCGTCCAGTGGGCGTGGTACCGACGCGGCACGCTGACCGCCGCCCGCTACCCGACGTGGTGGACAGGCGCGCACCTGGCGCAGGGCCGCGTCCTGCTGGAGCGGATCGGCATCCGGCAGACCGGCGAGTACTTCATCAACGCCTGCACCCCGGGCCGCCGGACGTTCCGGCCCGACATGTGGCTGATCTCCTCTCCGCAGGCGCTGCTCTCCCAGGTCACCCCGGTCCGGGACACGGTGATGAGGATCGTGCCGGGCCGCCGTGTCACGGTGCATGGCCGGGACCGCACCTACAGCGGGCACTGGTGCGTGGTCGCGGCCGGGGCCGCCACGGATGAGCTGCTGGTCACCTCCGGCCTGCCGCCGACCGGGGTACGGCCGCTGCCCGGCCGCGCCTACCTGTACGAGACGCCGGACCGGCTTGAGGTGCCGGTCACCTACCTGCCCGCGCCGTACCGGCACCTGACGGCCCGGCCGTTTGGGGAGCTGGTGCGGGTCGGTGACACGGTGGAGCGCACCCCGGCGTCCCGCGCCAAATGGGAGGAGATGGTGCACCGGACCGTGGACGTGGTGATCCCAGGCGCCCGCCTCAAGGGCTACATGGAGGGGGTGCGGCCGGTGCTGGACCGGTTCGTCGCCGAACAGGTCGCCGATGGGGTGATCGTCGCCACTGGCGGGCACCGGGTCGGGCTCGGGCTGGCGGGCGGGGTCGCGGCTCGCATCGAGGACTGCATCACCCGCAGGAGGGTGTGGTGAATCTCGTCTACCTGATCGGGGCGCCGGGCGTCGGAAAGACCACGCTGATGGAGGCGCTGACCGCGGCGTGCACCCGGCGTTTGGTGGTGGAGCCGTTCGCGCACGAGTGGCTGTACCGGGACGGGGAGCTCGTCGGTGTCGAGCTGGGGCGGCGGCGGGGGTCGTTCGCCGGCACGGACGCGCTGTCGATGTCGGTGGGCCCGGAGGCGTCCAGGTGGGTGCGGCGCTGCCGGGCGCGGCTGGTGCTGGGGGAGGGCGCCCGCTTGGCCACCCGCCGGTTCCTGTACGCGGCACGGTCGGCCGGGTACCGGATCACGCTGGTGCACCTGGTCGCACCGGCCGCGGTGCTGGATGAGCGGCGGGCGCGCCGGGGCTCGGCGCAGGACCCGGCGTGGATGCGCGGCGCCGAGTCGCGGGCGGCCCGGCTGGCGGCGCAGCTCCGGTACGACGCCGCGGTGCACGAGCTGGACGCCACGGCCCCCGTCCAGGATCTGGTGGCTGACCTGGTGAAATGTGAACCAGCTCTGGAGGTGCTCGGTGCTGGACCTGCGTCTGCGGGTGCGGATCTCCCAGGAGGAGCTTGAGCAGAAGATCGGGAAGATCGTCGGGGATGACGACTACAACGTGCTGCTGACCGGCCCGGCGCGGGTGCGGAAGCCGGACGGGCGCCCGCTGTGCGTGTACCTGCCGGGTGTGATGCGGCGGGCGCTCGACGCCCCCGGCGTGTATGAGGTGCTGCACAGCCTGCGCACCCAGACGACCACGAACCGTGGCTTGGCGTCGGGGACGCAGCGGATGCAGGGGAACAAACGCTCCTACGCCAAGCCGGTGGCGTCGGCGATCGTGGGGGCGATCGAGGCGACCGGCGCGCAGAAGTACTGCCGGCTTACGGCGTGGACGGGGAAGAACCTGCCCGCGTGGGAGACGCTGCACCCGGTGCTGCGGGGGGTGGCGCGGCATTTCGCCGAGCAGGTGCCGGACCGGTTCGCGGCGCAGAAGGCCGCGGCGGACGCCACGGACCCGGCGTGGGTGGTGGAGGGCACGCCGTTCACCACGATCACGGTGAACAACACCTACCCGACCGGGCTGCACCAGGATAAGGGCGACTTGGACGAGGGGTTTTCGACGCTGATGTGCCTGCGCCGCGGCCGGTACACGGGCGGGCTGCTGGTGCTCGCGGAGTATCGGGTCGCCGTGGACATGCAGCACGGTGACCTGCTGCTGTTCGACGCGCACGAGTGGCACGGGAACACGATGATCGTGTGCGGGTGCGGGAAGAGGTTGTCGGGACTGTGCACGGAGTGCGGGGCGGAGCGGATCAGTGTGGTCTCGTACTTCCGGACGAACATGATCAAGTGCGGGTCGCCGGAGGAGGAGTATCAGCGGGCGAACCGGTACCGGGAGAAGGGGGGTGGCACGGGCCTGA
>ERZ777003.3248-NODE-3248-length-16284-cov-4.259412_pt1 | contig 16284 bp, 13 predicted proteins | sample MGYA00374956_ERZ777003 | MGnify/ENA primary metagenome ERZ777003 (study PRJEB29302, sample SAMN06268252) | bioreactor metagenome | isolation source: Joint BioEnergy Institute, California, USA | place: USA:Joint BioEnergy Institute, California, USA | collected... | reverse complement strand
ATCTGCGGGTCGTCGGAATTAATCGTGACCAAGATACCGCTTTCAAAAAGCATCCGGAACGGATGTTCTTTGAGCGACGGGACTGCGCTCGTCAGCCAGTTGCTCGTCGGGCAGAGTTCGAGCGGCACTTGGCGGGAATGGACGAACTCCATCACTTCCATCGACTTTGCGATTTGCACGCCGTGGCCGATGCGCTCGGCGCCCAGCTTTTCAATGGCATCGCGGACATAGTTGGGTGCTTCGGGCGTGTTGATTTCGCCGGCGTGGACAGTGATGTGAAGACCCGCATTTTTCGCGCGCTCAAAAAGCGGCGCGAACGGAGCCGGTTCGAAGCCCGCTTCGTTGTCGGCGAGATCGAGCGCCAAGACTTCGCCTTTGTGAGCGATGGCGAAGCTCGTGACTTCTTCGGCCACGGAAAGAGGAAGCGTTCTCTGGATGATCACAATGATCCCGACCGCAATCGGAAGATGCTTGGCCTTTTCGACGCCTTTCATGACGGCCCTGTGGATGCTCTCGAAGTCGAGATTCGGGTGGCCCTGTTGGATATAGGTCGGTGCGTAGCGTAGCTCGAGAATGCGGATGCCTTCGTTATAAGCGTCCTCGATGGCCTCGTAGGTGATGCGAGTCAGGATTTCTTCTGACGAGAGAATGGACTGCGTGACCAGAAACTTGTTCAACACCGCCCCAAGATCCTGCATCGGTTCCGTGATGAGCCATTTTTCTCTGAGTTCTTTTTCTGAAGCGGGAACGGGAAGACCGGCCTCGGCCGTCAATTCTTTTAAGGTGGAAAGCCGGACCGATAACTCCAAATGCCGGTGAAGCTCAACTTTCGGAATGCGTCGAAGTTCTTCTTGAGTCATGGGGGAGATCGTAGGTTTTGCGGAATGCCCTCACAAGTAGAATGTGTTGACGCAAGGCCTAATAAGGGGCAGAAATTCGATTGATCCAAAGATTCGGGAGAAATCCAATGAACGCTGCTTCCACCGGTTTAAATCCGCTTCCCGTTCCGACCAAATTAGCCGATACGCCTCGGGGACGCCCTCGGTTCGGGGTCACAGTTCAATTGCAATCCGGTGAATCGTTGATCGTCGCCGATCCCAGAGCGACGCGCGCAATGGTGGCATTAATGGACATGAACGCACTCCATGGTGGAGCTGCGAGCCACTTCGGAGGGCCGTCGGCTTTCGCGGAACTCATGTCGGCGACGTGGGGCATAATGTTCCATCTTTCTTCGAAGGCGAACGTCGAGTGGCATCAAGCCTTCAATTTCGTCAACGACGCCGGCCATTGCGAAAACGGTTTGTACGCTCTCGAAGCCAACTATGGATTCGCGGATCTCGGTTTGGAAGCACTCAAAAAATTCCGTTCGATTGACAGCTATCTCACTGGGCACGGCGAAGCCCATCTCTATCCGCAAGGCGTTTTGATCTCGAACGGTCCGCTCGGCTCCGGTTTGCCGCAGGCGCAAGGACTCGCTTTGGCTGACGCCTTGGCGGGCAGGAAGCGGGTTACGATCTGCGCACTTTCCGACGGTGGTGCAATGGAAGGCGAAGCGAGAGAGGCGATGGCCGCGATTCCGGGGCTCGCGCGTAAAGGCCGGATGGCGCCGTTCGTTCTGATCATCAGTGATAACCGCACGAAGCTTTCGGGCCGTATCGATACGGATGCGTATTCGATGGAAGGAACGTTCCAATCGCTCGAACAGCTCGGTTGGAAAGTCCTGCGCCTTGAAGACGGCCATCATCTGCAAGCGTGTGTGGCGACGATTGAAGAAGCCATTCAGCAAGTGTCGCTCGATCCGACCGTCCCGATCGCGATCCACGCCCGCACGATCAAAGGCAAAGGCCATAAGAAAGCGGAAGCTTCTCCGACGGGCGCGCATGGTTTCCCGCTCAAGAAAGCGACAGAGCTTCCGGAATTCTTGAGCGAGATTTACGGTGGAGCACCGATTCCGCCTGAGTTCCAGGCCTGGATGCAGGAGCTCATCGATCACGAAGAGATGAAAGCTAAGGCCGCGAAGTCGGCGGAAGCAATCGAGACGTTGCCGCCCGGGCTGCAACTTCTCAAGAAAACCCCGAGCGAGAAAATTCAGTCCGGCGTTTCCGCGGCGTTGACGAAGTGCCGGGAAAAAGGTTTGCCGGTGGTTTCCGTTTCGGCGGATTTGCAAGGGTCGACCGGAGTCGCCGATTACCAAAAGGCGTATCCGGACGCGGCGATCGATCTCGGTGTCGCCGAAGCCAATATGATTTCGACGGCGATCGGACTTTCGATAGCGGGCTATATTCCGGTTGTCGATACGTTCGCCCAGTTCGGTGTGACCAAGGGCGCTTTGCCGCTCACGATGGCGTCACTCTCGAACGGGCCTGTGATCGGCATTTTCTCGCACACCGGTTTCCAAGACGCCGCTGACGGAGCGTCTCACCAGGCGTTGGCGTTCTATGCGCAGGTCTCCTCGATTCCGCACGTCGAGGTGTATTCGCTTTCGACGAGCAGTGAGGCCGAGGCCTTGATCTCGCAAGCGATCGAGAAGTTCGCCGCCGACCGCAAAGCGGGCAGAATTCCGCCGACACGGTTGTTCTTCCTGGGGCGTGAGAATTTCCCGCGCCGGCTCTTGAGCGAGTCCGAAAACTACTCGCTTGGGAAAGACCAAGTTCTTCTCGATTCGAGCACCGAGTTTGAAAAGTCGGTCACCTTGGTTGCGGCTGGCTCCCTTGTTCCCGAAGCGTTGAAAGCGTCGGATATCTTACGCGAAAAGAAGATCGGCTCGATCGTGATTCACGCGTCGGCGGTCAATCATCCCGATGTGGAAACGATCGGCGGGGCTCTCGCGAAAACCGGCCATCGCCTGGTTACGGTGGAGGAACACCGTTTGGTCGGCGGCATGGGCGCGATGTTGGTTCACGCCCTCGCGCTCAAAGGTATCTACGTGAAAGTTGCTTCACTTGGGGTCGGGGATCACTTCGGTCAGAGCGCTTACTCGGCTTTGGACCTTTATAAAAAGTTCGGTCTGGACGCGAAGGCGATCGCAAAAGCGGCGGTGTCTTTGGCGTAAAAGACAAGTTTGAAGAAGGTAGCGCAAAGTTGGAAATTTTCGCGCTACCGTCGGATTCGTGGGCGCGGGATCAGGATTTTCCACTCTCATTGGAATCTTGGGTCCGAGCCGTTTCGTTCTGGCTTGCACCCGGAGGCAGATTCTCGCGGCGGTTCGTTACGTCGATTTCATCGCCGTCGAGGCCCTTCTTGAAGCCGCGGATCGCTTCGCCCAAGGATTTTCCGAGGCTCGGGAGGCGTGAGGGACCAAAGAAAACCAAAATAATGACCAAGACCAAGAGTAAGTGGACAAAAGAAAAGCTGCCCATTTCGCTCTCCTCATTTCAGTTCGACGCCGGTTCCGGGCCCCAGCGCTCGATTCACTATGTCAAAAGATCGCCGCCAATCTAGTCTGACTTATCGGCGGTTTCAACTCTAGAAATTAAAATTCGTACGGGGCCTTTTACGGCAGCGACTCAGTTTGGGAATCCGGTGTGGTTTCAGCGAATTCTGCTACTTCATCGGCGTGATCGGTATCCGGCGTGACGCCCTCTCCAGAGCCGTTTAAATCGGCGGTTGATTTACGGGCACGGCGACGACGGCGTTTCTTCACTTTGGCTTCCTCGGCTATTTTTTCCAGCTCCCCGGCGAGCTTCTGGTGGGCGGCCCGCCAGAAAAGGGCTTGTTCCACAGTGAGACGGTGTTCGGCCACCGCGAGTTGGAGACCGAGCTTAAAGCCCTCGTTTTTCATGAGAGCCAGTTGCCGACGTTCGCCGCGGCGTTTGAAATCTTCGGTTCTTTCCAAAGTGGGAAGTAACTGGATCGCTTTCGTCACGACGGATTGCTCGAACTTGTACATCCCGAGTTCGTCGCGCATGAGTCTTTGGAAAATCGGGTCTTCAATCGTGATGGGGGTCGCCCGCTCGCTTGGTCCCTCGTGAGCCGTTTGCAAAATGGAGAAAATCAGCCAGCCGAAAAGCTGGGTGGTGTCCGCGGGATCGGTCACGATCGATTGGAACGCGTTTAAGTTCTGCAGGAAGAGATCCCGGTGCGTGTCGCGTGAGAGAAGATCGTGCAGAGTCGGAATCACGTACTTCAAGATGCCCAGATCGAAACATTCAAGAAAAGCGAGATCCGGTTCGGGTAGCCGGAGGATCTTCAAGATTTCTTCGCGTCGTCTCGGGAGGACCGACTTGAGAAGCTCGGACGCGTGTTTTTGCATCGCCTCCCTCAACGACGGCTCAATCGCGAATCTCAGTTTATGGGCTAGGCGGAGTCCGCGCAGGATGCGGATCGGGTCTTCACAAAGGCGGATATTGGGATCGCCGATCATTCTCAGGATGCGGGCTTCAATGTCGGGAAGCCCGTTGACATAGTCGATCAGTTGGTCGGCGACCGGATCATAAAAGAGACCGTTGATCGTGAAATCCCGTCTGCGGGCGTCCTCTTCGGGGGTCCCGAAAAAGTTGTCACCGACCGGAGAGGTGGGGTCCACGAGGTCTTCGGCCCGGATTTCACGTCGGAAAGTGGCGACTTCAAACTGCTGGTCGTCGCGTTTCACCAGAACCAAGCGGAAGCGTTTGCCGATGATATAAGACATGTAGATGAGCCGTTTGACTTGTTGCGGAACGGCCATCGTTGCAATATCAAAGTCCTTCGGATGGATGCCGAGCAGCAAATCGCGAACGCACCCGCCGACGAGGTAGGTCGTGTAACCGCTTTTCTGTAGCGCTTTGACGATTCCGTAGGCGTGCGGATCGATCCAATCCTGATGGAGACGCGGTTTTGCTGTCATTTCCATTGCGGTCAGAGTATAGCGACCTCTGGTCTTGCGAGGTATAGAGAATTTAAGCCATGTCGGTCCTTGAGAGATTTTACTATCAGATTCACGGCCCTGAGGGGGCTTCGCCTGAAATTCCGAAGTTGGTATTTCTTCATGGGGTCATGGGCTATGCTGCCAATTGGCGGAGGATTTCGAAAGCCTTTGAGTCCGACTACCAGATTCTGGCTTATGATCAGAGGGGGCATGGGCGGTCTTACCATCCCGACAATGGCTATGCGCCTGAAGATTATGCGGGGGACCTCGAAGCGATTCTCGATGAACTGGGATGGGAGCGTGTCCATCTGGTCGGCCACTCCATGGGAGGCCGGGTAGCCCTCACTTTCGCGGCCAATTATCCTTCACGCGTGGCGAAACTCGTGATCGAGGACATCGGACCCGAGATGCAGCCAGCAGCGTCGAGCCTCGTGATCCGGATGTTGGATACGGTGCCGGTGCCTTTTCCCTCCAAACGAGAGGCGAAAGAGTGGTTCGATACCGAGTTCATGCGGATCTTTGCCGCCGAACCGAATCGCGCGGCGCTCGCGGCCTATCTCTACGCAAATATAACGGAAAACGAGAACAAAGAAGCAGTGTGGCGGTTCTCCGAAAAAGGTGTTCGTGAAAGTGTGATACTGGGGCGGGCGACCGATCGATGGGCGGAGGTTCAGCGTCTTTCGATGCCGACCCTCCTAGTGAGAGGGGAACTGTCCAAAGACTTGCCGCGTGAACTCTTCGAGAAAGTGGTCGAGACCAACCCTCATATCGAAGGTGTTGAAATCAAAGGCGCGGGCCATTGGGTTCATAGTGAGCAGCCGGAGGTCTTCATTTCGGTCCTTGAACGGTTTTTTCGCGGAGAGCTGCAAGTGGCCTCGCCGAACACGGAACCGTGGTCGCCTCGTCGCTCTCTTTGACAAGAGAGAAATGGATCGATAGAGTTTGAATGCGGAATTGACAACTCGTGTTATTGCATTCCCGGCCGTTTCGATTTCCTTTTTCGGTCGGATAGGCTGTGAAGTTTTTGGAAGGTTACATTGAAATTCGCGGAGTTTGATTTTCATCCTACATTGCAAGCCGCTATCGACAGACTGGGTTTTACTGACGCAACCCCAATCCAGGAAGCAACCATTCCGCACATTCTCGAAGGTCGCGATGTTGCGGGACTCGCTCAAACTGGAACAGGCAAAACCGCCGCATTCTTATTGCCGCTGATCGAGAGAATTGTACGGGCCCGGTTGAATCCGGAGCAGCTTTCTGAAGAAGACTGCCAGAAGCGCGAGAAGCGGATGTTTCCGGAATGGCGCGCGAACGAGTTTATTCTCGTTCTCGTTCCAACTCGTGAACTGGCCGAACAGGTTTACGAGAACGCGCGGAAGTTCGTTGGCGATACCGGGTTGCGTGCGGTCGCGATCTACGGCGGTGTGGGTTATGACAAACAAAAAGAGGCTTTGCGCAACGGGTGCGAGTTCGTTATCGCCACACCCGGCCGGCTGATCGACCTCTTCAAAGAACATCTGGTCGATCTTAAGCAGGTGCGCGCGATTGTCTTCGATGAAGCCGATCGCATGTTCGATATGGGCTTCAAAGATGACATGAAGTACATCCTGCAACGGGTGCCGAAGAGCCGTCAGTTCTTGGTCTTCAGTGCGACGCTGAACCTCGATGTTTTGAACACGGCTTACCAGTTCGGCGCGAACCCCGTGGAGATCAACGTCTCGCGTGACCAAGCGAAGGCCGAGAACGTCGACGACAAACTTTTCCACGTCGGCCAAGATGAGAAGCCGTCGCACCTCTTGTCGCTTTTCCGCATCCATAAGCCGCGGCAGACAATCGTTTTTTCGAATTTCAAAATGAACGTCCCGCGGATCACGCAGTTCTTGAACGATAACGGCATTCCCGCCGTCGGGATTTCGTCGTTGCTCACCCAGTCGCAACGCAACAGGGTGATGGAACAGTTCAAGAACTCGAGCGATTGCAACACCTTGGTGGCGACAGACGTCGCGGCGCGCGGTCTCGACATTAAAGGCGTCGACATGGTCGTGAACTACGAGTTGCCGGACGACCCGGAAAACTACGTGCACCGGATCGGCCGGACGGGACGCGCGGGCGCCAAAGGGATCGCGTTCTCGCTCGTTTCGGATCGCGACATCGACGCTCTCACGCGTATTGAGCAATATCTTAAGCACAAGGTCGAAGTCGCTTATCTTGAAGACAACGAGCTGGTGAAAGAGTTCAAAGCGATGCCGTCCGAGCGTGAGGTCGGCCGCGGCACCATGTCTCGCGCGGCGGGCGGTGATTCGGGCCGGCGCAGCTCCCGGAGCGAACGTCGCCAGGCCCAAACGCAGAAGTCGCACGAGCAAGCGGCTTCGGGTGAGCGCCGTCAACGCCGTCAGGACGAAGCGCAAAAACAATCGCGCTCGAGCCGCCGTGACGGCCGTCGGGGCGAGAAGGCGAAAGGCCGTGCAGAACAAAAAGCCTCTCAACGTTCGCAACGTCGTTTCAGCGGCAACGGCCAGGCTCGCGACATGCGTAACGGCGCTCAACGGGGCGTTGAATCCCGCCGTCAGGCGAAAGCGCCAGTCCAACAAGCGCAACCGAAGACTTTCGGTCAAAAAGTCACAAGCTTCTTCAAGCGCCTTTTTGGCGGCTGACCGAATTCCGCTGGTCTTAGAGGGACCAGCGGAAGGTCCGAATGATTTCGTTACAGCTTTTCAAGGTTGATTTGAAAGTCGAGGCCTGATCGCGGCAGGTTAGGATGACCGCATTTTTGTCTTTTAAAAAGACGACCTGGCGTAATTGACGATTATTGTCGCGGTTGATGAGGTCGATCACGTAACCGCGCTCGTTATTCTGCACGAAGGGCTTCGAACCCAGAACATCGAAACCGAACTTGGGATATTCCTTCGACCAACGTTTCACGTATGCCTCGAGAGAGGCAGTTTTTTTCAGAGTATCGGTCCGTACAGTCAGCATGGCGCCGCCGTTTGATCCTTGCGAAGCGACGGGTTTGTAGACAACGGCGATATGGCGGTTCTCGTTTGGAGCCGGGTTGGGAACCCAGCCCGAAGCGCCCGCCGCGATTTCAAATCCGTGCGGCGAACGGAAAACGCCGAGTTTGGGAGCCGCAAGAGACGAGGTCACGCCCGGATGGGGAGCGGCTCCCGCGAGTTCCGTGGTCAAAACCGCAAAAATCACGAAAAGAGTGTTTCGCCGAATCTTCATGTTTTCAGACTAAACGAACGGCGGACGGGCCCGCAAGCCGCATCCTTACGGACAATCGTCGGGCAGACGAAAGTCCATGAGATAAATCTGCGATTTCCCTTCATAAGGAGAGGTAAACGCGAGTTGTTTGCCGTCCGGATGGAAAGCCGGATACAGTTGATCGAACTCGGCGACGGTGAGCCGGCGCACGCAAGAGCCCGCGCGGTTCGTGACGTAGAGGTTGTAAGGGCCGCCGTCGCGGTTTGAGGAGAAAACGATCCATTCGCCCGAAGGGTGCCAGTCGGGCTGAATGCTCCGGCCGGTGTCGCTGGTGACAAGAGTTCGCTTATTGGTGAAATGGGGGGCCGTTGCCACCATAAGTTGCGAGCGGCTTCCTTTTTCCTCGCGGATTTCCCGCGCCCAAACGATCGAGCGTCCGTCGGGCGAGAAACGCGCCCCCCGGTCAAAAACTTTGCCGCTCGTGAGGGCGCGGGTGATTTTGCCCTCGCGGAGATAAAGGTGCTGCGCATTGGGAACGCGAGCGGAGCTGTAGAGCAGGCGCGCGCCCTTGGGATCGATGTCGACGTCGCCGTCGAAGCCGCGCGAATGCGTCAGTCTTTCGATCGTGCGTCCGTGCAGGGACTGCCGGTAAATCTCAGCGGGCGGAAACGGTGATTCGGCGAGGTCAGGTTTGTATCCCTCCGGGTAGTAAACTTTCATCATGCGCTGTGAGACCAGAGGTTCTTCTTTGATTTCGTCGGTTTCGGAGACAAATAAAAGATGTTTTCCATCGGGCGTGTAGACCGGCGAATGGTCGTCGCCGTCATGGAATGTGACGCGCTTTTCGCGCATAAATTCCAAGTGCAGTTCATAAACCTGCGCTTGGCGATGCGTGGGACGCTCGCGGCTCACGAAGAGAAGGCGTGTGCCGTCTTTTGAAAACCGGGCATCATGATTGACCCCGGCCGAGGTGAGCGGCTTGGCGATGAGAACGCCTCCGTCCGGATAGCCGGACTTTATCTTAAGCGGGGGAAGCGAAGCTGTAACCGGGGTTGACGCGGCTCCTGTTGACGGCGTGTCTTCGGAGATCGAGAGGTTTTTTTTCGGCGATTGCTGGCACGAGCTGAAAAAAAAGCTCACCGCGACGACTGTGGCGAACGTGAAAGCCGCTTGAATCATGAAAGTCCTCTCCTTACGAGTATCGCTTTGCGGATGAGTGACGCCGGGATTTCTTTTTCCAAATTCGCAAGAGGAATCCAGCGCCCTTTTTTCTTTACAGCCGCTTGGTCCCGTTTTACCCGCACAAAAATGTCATGATGGGTGACCGTTCCCTTATAGTCGAAACGCTCGGGCACCTTTTTCAGGCGTTGAACCGTTCCCGGAAGGATCCAATGCCCTTTTAAGAATGGCGCATAATCGTTCTTGACGACAAAAACCTTTTTGTCTTTCTCGGCGACGATCGGGTTCCAAGCCCAGATTTCGCGTTCGCGGCGCGGCCGTTTGAGCGGAAGGAGGGTGGTCGTGTTTTGTTTTTTTGCGATACACGTCTTCACCCAGGGGCAAAGCGTGCAGGCCGGTGTTTGCGGCGTGCATACCATGGCTCCCAATTCCATGAGGCCCTGGTTTAAATCCGCCGGTGGTTGTGCTTGGGCCAGGCGGTCGGCGATGTCTTGCAGCGTTTTGCGTCCGGCGGGCTTCCACCACTCGACTTCCACGCCGTAGCGGCGGGAAAGCACGCGGATGACGTTTCCGTCCAAAACGCCGACTTTCTCGTCGAATGCGAGACTGGCGACGGCGCGGGCGGTGTAAGGCCCGAAACCGGGAAGTTTGAGAAGTTCCTCATGCGTTCTTGGAAAACCTGATTTCACAAGTTCCTGCGCTGCCCGATGCAGGTTGCGGGCGCGGCTGTAGTAGCCGAGTCCGGCCCAATGTTCGAGGACGTCTTCAAGCGGCGCGCAGGCGAGATCTTCAAGCGTCGGAAAGCGCGCCATGAACCGCTCGTAGTAAGGAACGACGGCGGCCACTGTTGTTTGTTGGAGCATCACTTCCGAAACCCAAATGCGGTATGGGTCGCGGTTGAGGCGCCACGGCAATGCGCGTTTGACCTTTCGATACCAATCGACAAGAGAGGCGCTGTCTTTGCGGATGACGTCATCGGTGAGAGACATTGCGGACCAGAGTAGTCACGGGAAGCTCGCTTGTCACCCTTGTCCTGCGGGGATAAAGTGGACGAGTCCCCAGCAGGGAGGTGACACGTGTCGATAAAATATGAACCGCTTTCAGGACGGGACGTTCCTCGTTTCGCCGGCATTAAAACGTTCTTCCGGTTGCCGCACGTGCCGATCGACGCCGATTACAATCTGGGGCTGCTCGGCGTGGCTTTTGATGGCGGTTTGAGTTATCGACCCGGCGCCCGCTTTGCGCCGAGCCGCATCCGCGATATTTCATCTTTGGGACGCGTCTTCCATTTCGGCCGCATGGAGGCTTTTACGAAAAAAATCAAAGTGGCCGATATCGGCGATTGCCCGGTCGTTCCGATCAACTTGGAGATGACCTATTCCCGCATTCAGGACTTTTTCTCCAAGCTTCTTTCGCGCGACAAAAAAGTCATCACGGTCGGCGGCGATCACTCCATCACGCTCCCGATTCTGCGCGAGTTCCGCCGGCGCTACGGCCAGCCGCTGGCGTTCATCCATTTCGACGCTCATCTCGATACTTATGCGCCGGCTTGGGATTGCGAGTACCATCATGGCTCTTTTGCCCGGCATGCCGTCGAAGAGGGGCTCGTCGACCCGAAGAGGTACCATATGATCGGCATCCGGGGGCCGTTCACGGGCGCCGACGATCTCGACTTTGTAAAGAAGCACGGTATCACCGTTCACACCATCGACGAAATCCGTTCGGCCGGTTTACGGGCGTTTATCGATAGCCTTCCCGACTTTGGAGCTTATCCAACGTACATCAGTTACGACGTCGATTGCCTCGACCCCGCCTTCGCACCGGGGACGGGAACACCGGTCCCTGGCGGGCTGACCACCTATGAAGTTCAGCAGATCATGAGGGGGTTGAAGGTCAAAAGCTTGGTCGGAGCCGACATCGTTGAAGTCTCTCCGCCGTTCGACCAGTCGGATCTGACGGCCCTGGCCGGCATGGATGCGATGTTTGAGTTGATCTCACTCTTCGCGGCCCAGTCGGTCTAAAATCGGCCCTGGAGAGTGCCGATAAACATAAGCGGCGGTTTATTGTGCGGAGGTTTTATGTTTATCGGTCACATGCGCTCTTTAGCTCGGTGGCTGGGATATTCCGTTTTAGTTTTTACGCTGACTTTTCATCCGTACCTTGTTCAGGCGCAGATGCCGTTGAGCCGTCCGGTCATGAGCCAGATTTTGGCGGACATGGTTCTCGACCGGTTCCTAGCTGAATAGTCCCGTTTTCAAACGGTCGGTGAATACGGCCAATGGCTCGCCGAACATTTCCCTTCGCGGGATCGCGATTTCATCAAGAAACAGCTGAGCGGGAAGCGGAAGCTCCCGAAACTTGACCGGTTGAACCGCGGGCTCGCCCTGACGGTCGAGAAGGATAGGTACACGATCGAGATCGTCAACGCCTCGCGGGGCATCCTGAGATTCAACGAGCGTTATACTTGGGTATATAATCCCAAGAGCTCGTTGAGCCAGCAGTTTGAGGTGTTCCGGCGCGCGCTCGAGAGGAAGCAGACGTCTTCGCTCGACTTGATTTTGCCGGAGGCTCACGCTTGGGCTTGGATCGGGACGGTCGTCGCGTTCCTTGTTGGAGCGGGATTGGCGCCGATCACGACGGACATCATTACGAAGTTCGCTGACGCGTCGAAAGCAGTTGAAGAAGTCGAAGTGAAGACCAAGTGCCGTTCGGAGGGCGACCCGGATATCGTCACGGAAGTCGAAAGCCCGGATAAATCGGTCAAGACCCGCAGAACGATCAAGTTCGGTTCCGGCAACCGTCCGACTCACGTGATCGAGGAACTCATTCATCCGCCGAGCGACGTGCGCCTGGTGTACACGCTCGACGAAAAAGCGGGCGTCGTGATGGTCGAATCCAATTGCGGCGAGGTGAAGTGCCCATCTGACAAAGCTGTTTTCCTCAGCCGGAAAAAAGAGCATATGGAGTTGATGACGCCGGAGAAGATTAAGGCGATCGACAACTTCGATGAAGGCTTGAAAATGATCATTCCGATCATCGAGCAGTGCGACGCCAAGGCCAAGGCCGTCGTGGAAAAAGCCGAAGAATCCGCACTTCTTCTGAAAACGAAAGTCGAAGAAGTCGAGAAAGGAACGGCTCTCGAGATCGAGAATCCCGTGACCGGCACGAAAGAAAAGGTGGTCAACTAAGTTCGTTTCGGTCCCGTGCCCGTGCCGAGCACGGGACTCTTCCCTCGTTTCTCAGTTCAGGCGCCCACAAGGCTCGCCGCTTTTTGGAAGGCCTGATCGACCTGGGTCAGGTCTTCGCCGGCGCCCTGGGCAAAGTCCGGGCGGCCGCCGCCTTTGCCTTTTAAGACACCGGCGACTTCGCTCAAGATTTTTCCGGCGCTCAAAGACTTCGTCAGGTCTTTCGAGACGGCGACGATGATCGGGTGTTTTCCGCCGTTCACAGTGCGCCCCACGAGGACCACAACGCCCGAATGGATCTTGCCTTTCAGCTTGTCGGCGAGTTCGCTCAAAATCGCGCGGTCGTCGATGTCGAGAACGGCTGTGACGAGCTTGCCCGCGACACCGTCGAATGTGAACGTTTTCGCTTCGCGGATCAGGGCCTCAACGTCGACCGAAGAACCTTTGAGCGCTTTGATTTCGCGTTCGAGGTTCTTGATCGTCGTCTTGGCGTGTTCAATCCATTGGCTCACGGTCGCGTTCTTTCCGAGCGCTTCACTGTTGAGATACTGGATCCAGTTCTCCTGGAAGCCGGCGTCGGAGCGGGCTCTTTGGTTTTCGTGCGTGTTCTTTAAGAGATATTTGAGAGCCGTGTCGCCGGTGATGGCCTCGATCCGGCGGACGCCGGCCGAAACGCCGCTTTCCGAGACGATCTTAAAGAGGCGGATCATCGCTGTGTTCGGAACATGGGTTCCTCCGCACAACTCCGTCGAGAACTCGCCCATTTTCACGACGCGGACTTTTTCGCCGTATTTCTCACCGAAGAGCGCGAGCGCGCCGGCTTCGATGGCGGCCTGATGTTCCATCTCGGCCGTGTTCACTTCGATCTGTTTTGAGATCTCTTCGTTCACGAGTTCTTCGATTTTAAGGATCTCCTGCTCCGTCAGGGGCTTGTTGTGTGTGTAGTCGAAGCGCAAACGGTCGGCTTCCACGAGGCTGCCTGCTTGTGTGACGTGGGTGCCGAGCACTTTGCGTAAGGCCGCGTGCAGCAAGTGAGTGGCCGAATGGTTGGCGGCGGTGGCGCGGCGGCGCGATTCCATCACTTGCAAAACGCATGAGTCGCCTTGGCGCAAAACGCCGCTAAGCACCCGCACGTGGTGCAGATGCACGTCGTTTTGTTTCGTGCAGTCGACCACTTCGACTTCCGCATCGCCGGCCGAACGGATTTCTCCTTGGTCTCCCACTTGCCCGCCGCTTTCAGCGTAGAACGGCGTTTCGTTGAAGATCACGATGCCCGATTCGCCTTCACGTAACTCCGGTTTGATTTCGTGCCCGTTGGAGAGCAGTTGCACAATGCCGCTTGCCCGCGTGGTGGTGTATCCCAGGAAGATTGTCGGGCCGAATTTGTCGAGAGCCTCTTGGCTCAGCTTCACGAGATGAGCGGCATCGGCGCTCAAAGCCTTGAACTTCGAAGAGGCTTTGGCTTTCTGACGGGCCTCTTCCATCTTTTTCATGAAGCCGTCTTCGTCGATCGCGAAGCCTTTTTCCACGGCCATTAAGCGCGTGAGGTCGACGGGGAAGCCGTAGGTGTCGTACAAGCGGAAAACGACGTCGCCGCTGATGACTTTCTGTCCACGGTTGGCGAGTCTCACGAGTTCGTTGTTGAGGATTTCGGTGCCTTGATCGAGCGTCGCGAGGAAGCGCGAGATCTCGTCCGTCACTGTCGTCGTGATCAGTTCACGATTGCGCTTGAGTTCGGGATAGAAACCGCCCATTTCGCTGATCACGACCTGGATCGTCTGAACGAAAATGCTCGGATCGTCCGAGATCGTGCGGCCGTAGCGGATCGCCCGGCGCATGATCCGGCGGAGCACGTAGCCACGGCCCTCGTTCGAGGGAAGAACGCCGTCGGCGATCAAGAAAGCGGTCGCCCGCGAATGGTCGGCGAGAACTCGCATCGCGGCCACCGCGTCGCGGATCTCCTTGTTTTTCGCGAGAACTTTGGCGTCTGAAACGTATTCTTTGCCGGAAACCTGGGCCGCTTTCTGGATGATCGGCAGGAAGAGGTCCGTATCGTAATTATTAGGGCGTCCTTGCAATGCGGCCGCCCAACGCTCGAGGCCACCGCCGGTATCGACGGACGGCTTCGGAAGAAGATGGCGGCCGTTTTCGTCTTCGTTGAACTGCATGAAGACGAGGTTCCAGATTTCGACGAAGCGGTCGCCGTCGCCGCCCATTTTCGACGGGTTGTCCGGATCATCGGCCTCGGGACCGTGATCGTAGAAGATCTCGCTGCAGGGACCGCACGGGCCCGTGTCGCCCATCCGCCAGAAGTTGTCCTTCTCTCCGAAACGATAGATGCGGTCGGTGGGAACGCCTTCTTGTTTATGCCAGATCTCCGCGGCTTCGTCGTCGTTTTCGAAAACCGTCACATAAAGGCGCTCTTTGGGGATTTGCAGTTCGCGGGTGAGAAGATCCCACGCGTAGTGGATGGCGTCTTTCTTGAAGTAATCGCCGAAGGAGAAGTTTCCGAGCATTTCGAAGAAGGTGTGGTGCCGAGCCGTATGTCCGACGTTCTCAAGGTCGTTATGCTTTCCACCGGCGCGAACGCATTTTTGGGCCGTCACCGCCCGCTTATAATCGCGCGTTTCGAGCCCGAGGAAGACGTTCTTGAATTGGTTCATGCCCGCGTTCGTAAACAGCAAAGTCGCGTCGTTTTCGGGAACGAGGCTGGAGCTGGGCACATGTTGATGACCGTTTTTCTTGAAATAGTCGATGAAAAATTGGCGAATATCGCGACTCTTCATACTTTGAGTCCTTGTAGTTCCGTTTGAACTTCAACCGTGAAGCGGATCACTCTTTCAGGCTGTCGATCACTTGGCGGATCGTCTCGTCATCGAAACCGCGATTGGCGAGCAGCCGGTGGATCTTCTTACGACTTTCATAGTCGATCTGGGCGCCAGAATCCAGCGACTCCCGCAATTGGGCTCCTATTTTCGAAAGGACGAGGGCCCGGCCTTTGCTGATTTCGTTCTCTGTGTCTTTCTCGATCGAGGGTAAACCTTTAGATCTTAAAAAGAGTTCAATGTAACGGTGCCCTTTTCGCTTCGAATCCAGGCGTGCAGCCACGCGTTTGGCGAGCTCCTCGGGCGGCGCCAGCCAGCGGTTTTGCCTGGCGTAGGCGATCGCGTCTTCGATTTCCTCTGCGCTGTATTCGGCGTTTGCGAGCTTGCGGCGGAGTTCGAGTTCGGAATGATCGCGACGGGCGATGAGGTCCATCACCTTGTGTCGCGCGGTTTTCCGAACTTTAGTTTTCATCGTCGTCCTTATCGTCGATCGGGTCGATTTCGAGACTGTCGGTCCGGCGCCAGTCGCCGCGGACGCGTTCTCTCAGTTCGACGTTGCCGTGCCAGCTGCCTTCGGCGATTCCCGCAGCCCGGAGCTGGAAGTCCTCAGGGTTATTGCTGAGGCTGAGGGCCTCATCATATTCGATGAGGTCGTTGGCGAGAAGGTCCATTAAGCTTTGATCGAAAGATTGCATGCCCCACGAGTCTTTACTTTCCTCGATGACGTGGTGGAGGTCTTTCGTGCGGTCGGGATCCTCGATCATTTCCTTGACCCGTTGGTTATTGATGAGGATTTCGACCGCGGGCACGAAGCCGGTCTTGTCCTTGCGGCGTGCCAAGCGCTGGCTGATCACGGCTCTGAGGACGCTGGCCAGCTGGCGGCGGATCTGTTCCTGTTCATGAGGCTCGAAGGCCGCGAGGATGCGGTTGATCGACTCCTTGGCGTCCAAAGTGTGCAAAGTGGACAGAACCAAATGCCCCGTCTCAGCCGCCGTCAACGCGATTTTGATCGTTTCTTTGTCGCGCATCTCACTGATCAGGATCA
>ERZ777003.3247-NODE-3247-length-16289-cov-5.431194_pt1 | contig 16289 bp, 15 predicted proteins | sample MGYA00374956_ERZ777003 | MGnify/ENA primary metagenome ERZ777003 (study PRJEB29302, sample SAMN06268252) | bioreactor metagenome | isolation source: Joint BioEnergy Institute, California, USA | place: USA:Joint BioEnergy Institute, California, USA | collected... | reverse complement strand
TCGAGCAGCGCCCCGACCTGCCGCGCGGGCTGCGGGAGCTGGACGTAGCGGCGGCCGTTCACCAGGGCCTCGCCCGAGGTGGGCCGGTCCAGTCCCAGCAGCAGCCGCAGGGTCGTGGACTTCCCGGCGCCGTTGGGGCCGAGGAATCCGGTGACCAGGCCGGGGCGGACGTCGAAGGTGAGGGAGTCCACCGCGGTGGTCCCGCCGTAGCGTTTGGTGAGTTCACGCGCTGTGAGCACTGCTGCACCGTTCCGGTTCGGGAAGCTCTGACATGCCGACGGTAGGCGGCGGGGCCGGGGCGGCACATCGGCGTTTCGTGTGCGGCGCGCTATGCCCAAAGGTGTAGTCGCCGGTGGAACCGTTGTCGGGACGTGAACTGTCGAAGGGGATGAACGGGCACTTTTCCCCGGTCCGGTTCGTTGTCGGAGCGGGCCGGGACAACCAGGTCGACGACCGTTTCCGCCCCTACCGCGAAGGTTCAGGGGGAAGTCAGGGTCGATGCCCGATGTGACCCGGATCGTTTCGGGGCATGGTGGAAGACGAGAACGTCCGGGCCGTACCGTCCGGACCGCGCACGACGGACTTGGAGCAGACATGACGCTGGAGCGCGGCAACGCATTCACTCCCGTCGCCTCGGCGACGCTGATCTGGCCGTGGCGCAGCTCCGTGATCGCGGGCGGCGTGACCGGGGCCATCTCCCTCCTGACGAACCTGAGCGCGGGGGTGCTCGACGCGCTGGGCAGCGGCTTCGGCACCGCGGCCTTCTTCTTCGCTCTGGTGGGCGGTGCGGTCGGCCTCCTGGGCAGCAGGGGCGACCGGCGGGCCCGCCGGTACGCGGCCCAGTACCCGTGGCGGTTCGCCGCGGTTCCCGCCGCGCTGGGCGGCGCCGGTGTGGCGGTGGGCGGCCTGCTCAGCGGCGGACTGCTCTTCGCGATCATGGGCGGTGCCGCCAGCGCGGCCGTCATCTGGGTCATCCTGGGGATCGTCGCCATGGTGGTGGGCAACAGGAAGTAGTCTCTTGGACGACACCTGACAACCTGGGCGGTTGACAGGACCGCCGCCGATCTTCACCGCTCCGGGGGACGCACGCCCCGGAGCGGTTTTTGACCGCCACCCGCTCGGGGAACGGAGCTGTGCCTATGGCGTCTGACGCACGGGAACGCACCGGGGGAGACGCCCGGAGGAAGATGATCGAACGGGTCCGCGGACTCCTGCGCATGGCCGAGGACCCCGCGGTCACTGACGCCGAGAGCCAGGCGTTCACCGCCAAGGCCGCCGAGCTGATGACCCGCCACGCGATCGCCGAGGCCGAGGCGCGGGCACAGCGCGGTGAGGGGGTCGAGGAGATCACCCGGATGGACTTCCCCGTCTCCGGCGTCGGCGGCCACGGCAAGGCCCGCGTCAAGGCGCTCGCGGCGATCGCGTCCGCCTACGGCTGCCAGTCGGCGGTGCGCGGCAACACCTCCGCCAACACCGACCGGACGCTGATCATCGTGGGCACGGCCACCGCGCTGGACTCGCTGCGGGTGCTGCTGCCGTCCATCAGCATGCAGATGGAGTCCTCGGCCCGCTCCTCCGCCCGTGAGCACATCGCCAACCTGCGCGAGCTGCGCAACTACGACCGGTCCGCGCTGGCCACCGAGCGCAACCGGTTCTACCGGTCGTTCATCCGCGCCTACGGGGCGGCGGTCGCCGAACGCATCCGCGAGTTCCGCACCCGGCTGGCGGAGAACGCCGGACGCGGCGGGGACGGCGCCGGGGAGCCGGATACTCCGACCACGGGAACGGAACTGGTGCTGCGCACCGACGTCGACCGGGTGCAGGAGGAGTTCGAGCGCCGCTTTCCGAAACTGCGGCCCACCCGCCCCGAGCGCACCCACCACCGGGCCGGGTACCGTGCGGGCTACCTGCGGGGACGCAAGGCCGAACTGGGCATGGAGACCGCGGTGGGCCGGGGGCGGAGCAACTCGCTGCCCGGCCGGGCGGAGGCCGACTGACCGGGCGGTACGGCAACTCCGCCTCTGGTTTTCCGCCCTTTTTCCCCAGGGCCGGAAACGGTTGTCCCCAGCTTCTCAAAGGCTGTGGATAAACCTGTGGAAATCTGTGGATAACTTGGTCCACAACGGCGCGGCCGACGGTGGACGCCCTGTGGACCGGGAAGGGGAACTCCGACGACGCTCCTGCTCAGGAGGGGAAGAGGATGCCCAGGACCGCGCTTCTCCAGGAATTCCGAAACCACCGGATCGCGCTGCTCACCACCTATCTCGACAACGGCCTGACCCCGATCCACACGCCGGTGGGCATCGCCCTGGACGGCGACCGCCTGCTCTTCCGGGTCGGCAAGAATTCCGGAACGGCCGCGAGAATGGCCGATTACCCCTTCGTTGACCTGCGCACATGCACGCTCCGCGGGGAGCCGGTCGGCACCCCGGTGCGCGGCCGAGTCCGACCACTCTCCGACGACGAGGCCAGGGAGGCGGCCCGGCTGCTCGCCCGCCGCAATCCCATGCTGCAACGCTGGGCGATGCCCCTGTCCTACCGGCTGCTGCGCCACGAACCCGCCCACTACGAGCTCCGCCTGCTTGTGGACGACCCTGTGGAAAGCATGGAGGGCTGGCCCGACTGACCAGCCCTCCAGAAGCGTCCGCTCCCGCTTTTCGGACAGGTTGTCCACAAACTGTGGACGGCCTGTCCGGCGGGGTCCGCTACTTGATCAGGCCCAGCTTGCGGACGGCGTCGCGCTCCTCCTCCAGCTCGCGCACGGAGGCGTCGATGCGCTCGCGGGAGAACTCGTTGATCTCCAGGCCCTGCACGATCTCCCAGGAGCCGTTGCGGGACACCGCCGGGAACGAGGAGATCAGGCCCTCCGGCACGCCGTAGGAGCCGTCCGACGGCAGCGCCACCGACGTCCAGTCGCCCTCCGGGGTGCCGTTCACCCAGTCGTAGACGTGGTCGATTGCGGCGTTGGCGGCCGACGCGGCCGAGGAGGCGCCGCGGGCCTCGATGATCGCCGCGCCGCGCTTGGCGACGGTCGGGATGAACGTGTCGCGCAGCCACTCCTCGTCGTTGACGGCCTCGGCGGCGTTGCGGCCGTTGACCTCGGCGTGGAAGATGTCCGGGTACTGGGTGGCGGAGTGGTTGCCCCAGATCGTCATCTTCTTGATGTCGCTGACGCCCACGTTCAGCTTCGCCGCGAGCTGCGACAGCGCGCGGTTGTGGTCGAGGCGGGTCATCGCGGTGAACCGCTCGGCCGGGATGTCCGGGGCGTGCGCCTGCGCGATCAGGGCGTTGGTGTTGGCCGGGTTGCCCACGACGAGGACGCGCACGTCGTCGGCCGCGCCCGCGTTGATGGCCTCACCCTGCGGCCCGAAGATACCGCCGTTGGCCTCCAGCAGGTCGCCGCGCTCCATGCCCTTGGTGCGGGGGCGGGCGCCGACCAGCAGGGCCACGTTCACGCCGTCGAACGCCTTGCGGGGGTCGTCGAAGATGTCGATCCCGGCGAGCAGCGGGAACGCGCAGTCGTCGAGCTCCATCGCGGTGCCCTCGGCCGCCTTGACCGCCTGCGGGATCTCCAGCAGCCGCAGCTTGACCGGGGTGTCCGCGCCGAGGAGCTGGCCCGAGGCGATCCGGAACAGCAGGGCGTAGCCGATCTGTCCGGCCGCGCCGGTGACAGTGACGTTGACTGGGGCCTTGGCCATGGCTTGTCTCTCCTGGTCGCTCGGAAGTGTGCGGGAACGGCGCGAGCCGGTGGGCGTCGAACGCCGCAACCCCGCCCGAATCGTCTTGCGCCCAGTCTTCCAACTAGGTCCGGGGGTGCTGCGGACCACCCCCGGTTTGCGGCCCCCTGTGTCGCCCCGGCCGGGCTGCCCCGCCCGGCCCGCTCACACCCGCAGCGGCATCACCAGGTAGCGGAAGTCCGGCCTGCCCCCCTCCTCGGCGGGCGCGCCGGTGATGACCGCCGGCCGGGTGGGACCCACGAAGCTGAGCAGCGCGGTCTCCGACTCCACGCCCGTCAGGCCGTCCAGCAGGTACTGCGGGTTGAACGCGATGCGCATCGGCTCGCCCTCGAACTTGACGTCCAGGACCTCCAGCGCCTGGGCGTCCTCGCCCGACCCCGCCTCCAGCACCACCTCCGAGGAGCTGAAGGACAGCCGCAGCGGGGTGCTGCGGTCGGCGACCAGCGCCACCCGCCGCACCGACTCGACCAGGGAGGCCACCGCGACCTCCGCGCGGGCCGCGACCTCCTCGGGGAACCGCGACTCGTAGCTGATGAAGTCGCTGTCGATCAGCCGCGTGGTGGTGCGCTTCCCGGCGTGCTCGAAGCCGATCATGCCCTCGCCCGCCGTCGAGCCGTCGGCCGCGGACAGCGCGATGCCGACGGTGCCGCCCGCCAGGCTCCGGGCGAACTCGCCGAGAGTGCGGGCCGGGACCAGGGCGGAGGCGTCGATGCCGGGCTGCTCCGGCTGCCACCACAGCTCGCGCACCGCGATCCGGTAGCGGTCGGTGGCGGCCAGCAGGACCGCGTCGCCCCGGAAGGTGAGGTTCACCCCGGTGAGCATGGGCAGCGTGTCGTCGCGGCTGGTGGACGGCAGCACCTGGCGCACCGCCGTGGCGAACGCGTCGGCGGGCGCCGAACCGACGGCGTGCGGCATCGGCGGCAGCGTCGGGTAGTCCTCCAGCGGCAGGGTGAGCAGCGTGAACCTCGCGCTGCCGCAGGTGAGGAGGGCGCGCGAGCCCTCCACGCGCAGCCCCACCGGGTGCGGCGGCAGGTTGCGCACGATCTCGGCGAGCAGCCGCCCCGACACCAGGACGCTGCCGGCCTCCTCCACCTGCACGTCCACGGAGGCGCGGGCGGAGACCTCGTAGTCGAACCCCGACAGGTGCAGCGTGCCCGAGGCGGCGTCGGCGATGTCGAGGCGCATCCCGGCGAGCACGGGCACGGCGGGCCGGGCGGGCAGTGCCCGCGCCGTCCAGGTGATGGCGTCCGCGAAGGCGTCGCGGTCGGCTCGGAATCTCACTGCGGCCTCCCCCGTCCGGTGTTCCGGCGTCGAAGAGGACCCTACCCAGGGGGTACGACAATCTCGGCGGGTTTCCCCAGGTTGTGGACAGTTTCCGGGCGGCCCGCCCGATCCGGGGCCCGCAGTCCGCGCCCGCCGAACGCCCGCTGCGCCCCCGTCGGCGGCGCGGGAGCCGTGGGCAGCGCAGGCGGGCCCGGGGCCGGACTCCGTACCGAAACCGGGGTGCGCTGGGCTCACGCGGGGCCGTACCGTCAGCGGTGCCCAGGGCACTAGCCCTGCCGAAGTGAAGGCGGCAGCCATCCGGACGGTCGGTGGGCCGCCTTTCGCGCGTCCGGGACAGCGGTCCGGCCGGAGGCTCGACCGGGGAGGGCACGGCCGGATGCCGGGAGCCTTCCCCTACGGTCCCGGACGGCTCCGCGCGACCGGTCCCGTCGAGGGCACGGGCGCAGACATGACCGACAGGCCACCCTTCGGGGTGCTCTCCGGCGTCCCCGGAAACCCGGCCCCCTGGAATCATCGGAACTCCCACCCGAACCAGAGGACAGGAGAGGCACGTGACCGAGCAGCTCGCTCCCATGCCCGAGGACTGGCAGCGCGCCCTCGCCGTCGTCGCCCACCCCGACGACCTGGAGTACGGGGCCGCCGCGGCCGTCGCCGCCTGGACCGACGCGGGCAAGGAGGTCGTCTACCTGCTGGCCACCCGGGGCGAGGCGGGGATCGACGGCATCAGTCCGGCCGAGGCGGCCCCGCTGCGGGAACGGGAGCAGATCGCCAGCGCCGCCGTGGTCGGCGTCACCACCGTCGAGTTCCTCGACCACCGCGACGGCGTCATCGAGTACGGTCCGGCGCTGCGCCGCGACATCGCCGCGGCGATCCGGCGGCACCGCCCCGAACTCGTCGTCACCCTCAACCACCGCGACACCTTCGGCGACACCTTCTGGAACACCCCCGACCACAAGGCCGTGGGCCGGGCCACGCTGGACGCCGCCGCCGACGCGGGCAACCGGTGGATCTTCCCGGAGCTCGTCGAGCAGGGCCTGCAACCGTGGGACGGAGTGCGCTGGGTGGCGGTCGCGGCCTCCCCGAGGCCCACCCACGCCGTGGACGCCACCGCGGGCTACGAACGCGCGGTCCGCTCCCTGCTGGAGCACCGTGCCTACATCGAGGGCCTCACCGACGAGGACCCGGAGACCTACGCGCGGTCCTTCCTCGACGAGATGCTGTCCGCGAACGCCGCCTCCTTCGGCGGGCGTCCGGCGGTCACCTTCGAGGTCTTCCCGCGCTGAACCGGCATGATCTTGACAGAAAAGGGCCATGATCTGCGGTTTCACGCCCATTCGCGTCAAGATCATCGTGGTCGGTGCCGGGCTGGCGACCTGTTCGGGTCCCCTGGAGCGGGTGGGCTCGGCGGCGATATGAGCAAGGCCCTGACGGGATTCCGTCGGGGCCTTTTCGCTGTGGTCCTACAGTTCGCTGTTGCGTACCGCGTCCAGGAACGCGGCCCATTCTCGGCCGGGGATGACCAGGTGGCCGAGGTGGGGGTTCTGGGAGTCACGCACCGCAGCGGCGGGTCTCTCGGGGATGGTGGCGACCTCGACGCAGTTCTGTGGGTTGGAGTAGGAGGACTTGCGGAACTTCAGCTCGGGCGAGCCCATCGCGGGGTCTCCTTTCAGGTGATCAGTCCCCGTAGGTAGCCGGAGACGTCATCGGGGTCGAGCGCCTTGGCGACCAACCGGTCGTGGTACTTGCGGTAGCGTTCCAGCTCTTCGTCCTTGACCAGGTACAGACCGTCAACGTCGGCCTCGATGAAGACGATGCCCTCGCTGCTGGAGGCATAGCCGAGGATCGTGAAGGCACCTCCCATACCGGGGTGGAAGCCCGCCGAGGTCGGGAGAACCTGGATGGTGATGTTCGGCCGGTCGGCCATGTTCAGCAGATGCTCGATCTGGTGATGTGCCAACTCCCGATCGTGGGCGATCAGCAGTTCCAGGGCGTGCTGTCCGATGATCGCCCACACGTCGGGCGCGTCGGGGCGTTCCAGGATTTCCTGCCGCTTCGTCCGTGCCTCCACCATGCGGTCGATCGCGGCGGGGTCGCGGATGAGTGTGGCCTGGGAGATTGCGGCCATGTAGTCGGTGGTTTGCAGCAGGCCGGGAATATAGGCGGGTTCATAGCTGCGCACGCTGGAGGCCCCAGACTCCAACGAGGCGTAGGCGCCGGTGAGCACATCGTCGTAGTCAGCCCACCAGTCGCGGCGGCGAGACTTGCGGGCCAGGTCGAGGATGGCGTCGCGTTCGGGGCCGGTGACTCCGTAGAGGCCGAGCATCAACCCGATGTCGGACACGGCCGGATGTTTGGTGCGGCCGGTTTCCACATTCGAGATTTTCGTCTCGGACCACTCCAGTGCTTCCGCTACCTGGCTGATGGTCATGCCTGCTGCGAGACGGCGGGCGCGCATCTGCACTGACAGCTCACGTCGGACCTGTGGTGCCTTGTGCATGTGGTCCTCTCCCCTCTCGCGTCGAGGAGATGGTATCGCCGAGGGGTCTGATCTGGACATTCGTGACTTTCTGATCAGGATATTCGTCTCAAGAATCTTGCCATAAGACCTGCGATTCGAAATTTTCGATCACAAGATGGTAGTGCTCATCATCCGCTGCCGCCCTTGTCCAGCGGCTCTCGCTTCTGGGAGGTTTCGTGCGCGTCCTGCTGTTCTGGTTGTTACTGCCCCTGGTCCTGCTGGCCGAGCTCGCCAGCCCGCCCCCGCGACCGCCCCGGCGTCGGCCGGTGGTGCACCGGCCGCGGCATGCCGCGCCGCCGCCTCGGCAGGCGCGGGCCCTCCCACCCCGCATCCCGAACTACCCGGTGTTCGCCGCCTGTGCGCGCCGGTACTCCGCACTGTGGGAGATCACCTACACCCACGCCTCCCCCTGCCCGTATGTGGCGCGCAACCGGGTGACCGGCAGCACGGTGGCGGTGGACGACGTGGACCTGCTCGACCACATCCTGGCCACCTACGAACACCCCGACCCCGTGCGCGGCTACTACGGCCAACAAGCCCGCGGGCGTGTGCGCACCTACCTGGACAGCCACCCGCACGGGGGCCGGTGATGGCCGACTACACCCTCACCCCTGATCAGGTGGCGCTGCTGGCCGACGGGCGTGCCCGCGTCGAAGACCACGACCAGGGCCTGGCCGTGGTGCTGGGCACCGACCGGCTCATCCTGCCGATCCACGACGTGTCCACCACGGTGACCGCGCTGGCCAACCTCGACAGCCTGCTCGGCGCAGCCCTGTCGGCGGTCGCCCTGTACCGGCGCACCCGCCCCTGGAGTGGTCCGTCTCGTGGGGAGGCGGCTCGGTGACCGTGGCCTTCACCACCCTGCCCGGCCTGCCCGCCAGCGTGGCCGCCGCCCGAAGGTTCGTCACCGGCGTACTGCACGCCTGCCCCGAGACCACCGCCCCCGACGAGGTGGTGGACCGGGCCGCACTGCTCACCTCCGAGCTGGCCACCAACGCGCTGCGCCACACCCGCTCCGGCGACCCCGGTGAAACCTTCACCGTCCACCTCACCGTGGACGCCTACGGGCTGCGCACCGAGGTCCACACCCGCGTCCCGCGCCAATGGCAGACCTTCCCACACATCGCCGCGCCCACCGACCCGTTCGCCGAGCACGGCCGCGGCCTGCTGCTGGTCGACCAGCTCGCCACCACCTGGGGCACCCTGGCCCCCTGGCAGCACGGCGTCTACTTCCACCTCACCTGGACCACCAACCCGCCCAACCACACCACCTAACCCCCGCAAAACGCGGCGGCCATGCCCCCAGAGCCAGAATCGGCGTGGCCGATGGCCCTGGGGACATGGCCGCCGCAGGTCAAGCCCGGACCTTCCCCGGCCTGCAGCCGTCCGCCGGACCACGTGCACCCACCAGTCGACACCGGGGGAAGAGCACGCCGCCACGGTGCCGAGATCACCGCTGATCATGCGGTCGCGCGTCTTCGCCCCCGGTGGGTTACCATCGCTTGGAGGACTCGTGGTCCCTGGAGGGTTCGCATAGCGGCCGAGTGCAACGCTCTTGAAAAGCGTAAGGTCGGTGACCCGGCCTCGTGGGTTCAAATCCCACACCCTCCGCGTGACGCACCGGGCTCCCCTCCACGGGCGTGGAGGGGAGCCCGGTGTTCTGCTCGGCCGCGGTCAGAGCCGGTCGAGACGGTCGGCGCGGCCGCTCAGCCGAGCCGCTGGCGCAGCGCCTCGTACTCGTCCCACAGCTCGTCGGGCAGGTGCTCGCCGAAGGACTTGAAGAACTCGGGGACCAGGTCGGCCTCCTGCCGCCAGACGTCCCGGTCCACCGACCGCAGCAGCTCCAGGTCCTCCTCCGACAGGTCCAGGCCCGTGGTGTCGAGCGCCCCCGGCGCCGGAACCCGGCCGATGGGGGTGTCCTCGGCCTCGGCGGTGCCGTCCAGACGCTCGATGATCCACTTCAGCACGCGGCTGTTCTCGCCGAAGCCCGGCCAGACGAACTTGCCCTCGGCGTTCTTGCGGAACCAGTTCACGTAGTAGATCCGCGGCAGCTTCTCCGGGTCGGCCTGCTTGCCGATCTTCAGCCAGTGGCCGAAGTAGTCGCCCATGTTGTAGCCGCAGAACGGCAGCATCGCGAAGGGGTCGCGGCGCAGCTCGCCGACCTTCCCCTCGGCCGCGGCGGTGCGCTCGGAGGCCACGTTCGCGCCCAGGTAGACGCCGTGCTGCCAGTCGAACGCCTCGACGACCAGGGGCACCGCGGAGGCGCGGCGGCCGCCGAACAGGATCACCGAGATCGGCACGCCGTTGGGGTCCTCCCACTCGGGCGCGATGGTGGGCGCCTGGGAGGCGGGGGTGGTGAAGCGGGCGTTCGGGTGCGCGGCGGGCTCGTCGGAGTCCGGCGTCCAGTCGCGGCCCCGCCAGTCGGTCAGGTGCGCGGGCGGCTCGTCGGTGAGGCCCTCCCACCACACGTCGCCGTCGTCGGTCAGCGCCACGTTGGTGAAGATGCTGTTGCCCCACAGCGCCTGGACCGCGTTGGCGTTGGTGGACTCTCCGGTGCCGGGGGCGACGCCGAAGAAGCCGTACTCCGGGTTGATGGCGTAGAGGCGGCCGTCCTCGCCGAAGCGCATCCACGCGATGTCGTCGCCGATCGTCTCGACCTTCCAGCCGGGGACGGTCGGCTGGAGCATGGCGAGGTTGGTCTTGCCGCAGGCGCTGGGGAAGGCCGCGGCGACGTAGCGGGGCTCCCCGGAGGGCGGGGTCACCTTGATGATGAGCATGTGCTCGGCCAGCCAGCCCTCGTCGCGGGCCATCACCGAGGCGATGCGCAGCGCGTAGCACTTCTTGCCGAGCAGCGCGTTGCCGCCGTAGCCGGAGCCGTAGGACCAGATCTCCCGGGTCTCCGGGAAGTGGGTGATGTACTTGGTGGAGTTGCACGGCCAGGGCACGTCCTGCTGGCCGGGCTCCAGGGGGGCGCCCACGGAGTGGACGGCCTTGACGAAGGTGCCGCGCTCCTCGATCAGGCGCAGTGCGGGGGCGCCCATTCGAGTCATGATGCGCATGGACACCGCCACGTAGGCGGAGTCGGTGATCTCCACGCCGAGCTGGGAGATGCTGCCGCCGAGGGGGCCCATGCAGAACGGCACCACGTACATGGTGCGGCCCCGCATGCAGCCGGTGAAGACCTCCTTGAGGGTGGCGCGCATCTCGGCGGGGGCGACCCAGTTGTTGGTGGGGCCGGCGTCCTCCTCGCGCTCCGAGCAGATGAACGTGCGGTCCTCCACCCGGGCGACGTCACTGGGGTCGGAGCGGCAGTAGAAGCTGTTGGGCCGGAGCTCCTCGTTGAGCCGGATCAGCGTGCCCTGTTCCACGAGCTGGGAGGTGAGTCGCTCCCACTCGGCGTCCGAACCGTCGCACCAGACCACCTCGTCCGGCTGCGTCAGCTCCGCGATCTCGCGCACCCAGTCGACCAACTCCTGATGGCTGGTCGGAGCCACGTTTTTTCCGTGGACCGCAGTAGTCACGATTCCTCCTCCTCAGGGGTTGACACAAATGATGGAGTACCAACCCCCATTCCGACCAGTTGGCATAGACCTTGGACTAGACCTTTGTTGCGCTTCTGGACTAGACCATTCAAAGCGCTGGACAATGCCAGTCCTGGGCCTGTTACGGGTTTCTGGTCGCTTTTCTTTCTCGGGCAACTGCCCACGTCACGGGGGATATGCGCGAATTTCTGAGATTTAGGCCACAGCATTGACAATGCTGGAGGAGAACCTCTGGACCTCTTTTGGCGGGCAGGGAAGGGAATTGGGGTGCGCCGTGCGGAGCACACCTCGGAAACGAGCTTATCCGACCTGATCGAAACGCGTCCTCCCGGGGGTGGGAAAACGCTGCGCGATCATTCCGGTGTCTTCCGTCGCTGTTTTCCCGGCGGACGAGAACGGAACACGCGGCGCGACGGCGGTTCCGGACAGGAGGCCCGGCCGTGCCCGGCCCGCACAGCAGTGCGCCCCGCCGTTCCGGGAACGGCGGGGCGGTGCCGGGTGCGTCCGTGCGCTGCGCCTGGGCGGCCGCTCACCGGGGCCAGGCGAACGCCTCCCCCACGACGGCGGCCAGCTCCAGGTAGGCGTCGCTGGTGGCCGGCTGGAGCCGCTCCAGGTGGATCTCCGCGCCCTCCTCCAGGTGCGGGTCCCACGGAACCCGTACCACGGCGCGGCACCGGGAGGCGAAGTGCTCCTCCAGGCGTTGCAGGTCGACGTTGGACCGGTGGTTGCGGCGCACCATCGACAGCACCACCACCGCGCCCCGCACCAGCGCGCCGTACTCGTGGGCGTCCAGCCAGTCGAGGGTGGCCGACGCGCTGCGCGCACCGTCCACCGACGGGGTGGACACCACGATGATCTGGTCGGCCAGGCCGAGCACGCCCCGCATCGCCGAGTGCAGCAGACCGGTGCCGCAGTCGGTGAGCGTGATCGAGTAGAAGTGCTCCACGATCCGGGAGACCTCCCGGTAGTCGTACTCGCTGAGCGCCTCCGAGACGGCGGGGTCCTGGTCGGAGGCGAGCACCTCCAGCCGGGACGGCGCCTGCGAGGTGAACGCGCGGATGTCGGCGTAGCGCGAGATCGTGTCCTTCTCGTTGAGCAGGTCCCGGATGGTCGCCGGAGTCTCCAGTTGCAGCTTGTCCGACAGGGTGCCCCGGTCCGGGTTGGCGTCCACGGCCAGCACCCGGTCGCCGCGCAGGGACGCCAGGGTGGAGCCCAGGGCGGCGGTCGTCGTGGTCTTGCCGACGCCTCCCTTGAGGGAGAGCACCGCCACCCGGTGGTGGCCGCCCACCACGTGGGTGCACGCGCGGCTGATCAGCTCCTGACGGCGCCGTTCGGCCCGGGAGCCGCCCGGTCTGATCAGGCCGAAGGTCACCGACTCCACGGCCCGGCGCCAGCCCGAGGTCATGCTGGAGCGGCGGCCTCCGGTCCACTCCCGTCCGGGTGTCACCACGGGCGGGGCGAAGGTGCTGGGACCTGCGGAGACGCCGCCCGGCGGGGTGGCAGAGCGCCGCTGCGGCAGGGCGGCGGACAGCGGCACCGGCGGAGAGGAGGCCGGGGCGGGCAGTTCGGGGGGACGTCGGGCGGAACGCGGCTCCTCGCGGGCGGGAGCGGGCGGCAGCGGCTCTCTCGGGGCCGGGGCGGGCAGGAGGTCCGGGCCCGGGCCTCCGCCGGCGCGGGGCGGCTCCGGGCGCTCCGGCGGGCGTCCCGGCGCAGGGCGGTCCGGAGCGGGCGGCGTCGGCCGCGGCGGGGACGGGGACGGGGAGAAGAACGCGGTGCTGTCCAGCGGCGGCAGCGGCTCGGGTTCGGGCACGTCCTCGGCGGGCGGCGGCGGAGCCGCGGACCGCTGCTGCGCCTCCTCCAGCAGTTGCCGCAACTGCGGCCGGTTGCGGCTGAACCGCGACCGGACGGACGACGGCTGGTCGGCGTCCGGTCCCTCCCCGTCCCGGGGCCGGGGAGCCTCCGGGGCGGGCGTCGGTTCCGCAGCGGAGGGGGCGGGCGGCGCCGCTTCGGCCTCCGGGCGCGGTTCGGGCTTCCGGACGGCGGGAGGCAGCGGCGGGTCGAGCGGGTCGGGGGCGGGAAGCGCCGGGGCCAGGGGCTCCTGGCGGGAGGGTTCCGGCCACCGCGGCGCGGCGTCCGCGTACGGTGCGCTCTCCGTGCGGGCGGCGGGCGGGTCGAGCGGGTCGGCCTCGGGCAGGTCGGGCCGCGGCTGCTCCGCGGACGGGTTCAGCGCCTGGGAGAACGACCCGGTGTCCGAGGGGAGCGGACCGGCCTGGGGGAGCGGGTCGGCCTCCGGCAGGTCGGGCTGCGGCCGTTCCGGGGAGGGCTGCGGTGCGGGGGAGGACGGCGCGGCGTCCGCGTACGACGTGGTGTCCGGCGCTGGCGCGGGGTCCGCGTACGACGTGGCGTCCGGGTACGGTGCGGCGTCCGGGTACGGTGCGCTCTCCGTGTGGGCGGCGGCGGGCGGGTCGAGCGGGTCGGCCTCGGGGAGGTCGGGCCGCGGCTGCTCCGCGGCGGGCTGCGGTGCGGGGGAGAACGGCGCGGCCGAGCCGGGCGTCGAGGTCTGGGCGTAGGGCGGCGGAGGGGCGATCAGGTCCAGGTCGAAGTCGTCGTCGCCGAACCACTCGTCGGACTCCTCGTACCGCTCCCCACCGGTGTCAGAGCCGAGAGCGGGGTCCCCGTGTTCTGAGCGCGGCGAACGGGCACCGAGGTGTTCGGAACCGTCGTGTTCTTCGTAGGCCACCGCGCCACTCCTCAGGACACTCCCCAGACCGCACCCGGCCACGCTGCCGGTCGGTTGCTTCACCGGAAGGGACGGAACGCCCGGCGGAACGCACCGTCCCCCTACTCTTCAGACACCTGGTCACCAACGATAAAACTAGCGGTCATGAGATGAGAAGGGAGCGAATGTCGCATCCCGGCATCACCGGTGCGCAGCCCTCCGCTCCGCCGGGGTGGGTAGCGTGGTGTGCATGCGAGCGATAGTCGTCAGCGCCCCCGGAGGTCCGGAGAATCTCACCTGGCAGGAGGTGCCCGACCCCGAACCGGGACCGGGTGAGGTCCTCGTCGAGGTCGCTGCCACGGCGGTCAACCGGGGCGACATCAGCCAGCGGGAGGGCCACTACCCGCCGCCGCCCGGCGCCCCCGAGTACCTCGGCCTGGAGTGCTCCGGCCGCATCGTCGCGCTCGGCCCCGGCACCGAGGACTCCGGCCACCGCGTCGGCGACGAGGTGTGCGCGCTGCTGAGCGGCGGTGGCTACGCCGAGCGGGTGGCGGTCCCCGTCGGCCAGCTCCTGCCGGTCCCCAAGGGGGTCGGCCTGGTCGAGGCCGCGGCCCTGCCCGAGGTCGCCTGCACGGTGTGGGCCAACGTGTTCCGGACCGCCGCGCTGCGCGAGGGGGAGTCCCTGCTGGTGCACGGCGGCGCCAGCGGGATCGGCACCTTCGCGATCCAGGCGGCCCGCGCGTTCGGCGCCCGCGTGCTGACCACCGCGGGCAGCGAGGCCAAGCTGGAGCGGTGCCGCGAGCTCGGCGCGGACGTCGCCGTCAACTACCGGTCCGAGGACTTCGCCGCGCGGGTGCGGGAGGAGACCGGCGGGCGCGGGGTGGACGTGGTGCTCGACATCATGGGCGGCAGCTATCTGGAGGCCAACCTCCGCTCCCTCGCGGTGGGCGGGCGGCTGGTCGTCATCGGGCTGATGGGCGGACGCAGGGCAGAACTCGACCTGGGGCGGATGCTGGTCAAGAGGCTGTCCGTGCACGCCGCGACGCTGCGGTCGCGCCCCCTGGAGGAGAAGGCCGAGATCGTCTCCCAGGTGGCGGAGCGGGTGTGGCCGCTGGTCGAGAAGGGGACGATCCGTCCGGTGGTGGACCGGGTACTGCCGCTCAGCCGGGCCGCCGAGGCGCATCGCGTGCTCGAAGAGAGCGGTCATGTCGGAAAAATCCTGCTCGTCACCGATGAACAGCACTCACCGTGACAAACGGCGTAGTGTCCCCGAAGTCAACAGCCGCAAGGTGGGAGATGCGATGAACAACGGACCCGGTCAGGAAGAACAGCCCCAGGTTCTGGTCCTGGGACCGGGAGGGCCGATCAGCGTGCCCTCCGCTTCCTCCGAGGAGGAGAAGGAGGAGTCGGAGGGGCGCCCGGTCACCGAGATGGTCGAGCAGCCCGCGAAGGTCATGCGGATCGGCAGCATGATCCGGCAGCTCCTGGAGGAGGTCAAGGCTGCTCCGCTGGACGAGGCGAGCCGGGCCCGGCTGAAGGAGATCCACGCCAGCTCCATCAAGGAGCTGGAGGACGGGCTCGCCCCGGAGCTGGTGGAGGAGCTGGAGCGGCTCTCCCTCCCGTTCGCCGACGACGAGACGCCCAGCGACGCCGAGCTGCGCATCGCGCAGGCGCAGCTCGTGGGCTGGCTGGAGGGCCTGTTCCACGGCATCCAGACCACCCTGTTCGCCCAGCAGATGGCGGCCCGCGCCCAGTTGGAGAACATGCGCCGGGCGCTGCCCTCCGGGATCCAGCAGCACGGGGAGGGCGACCACCCCCAGGGGCGCGCGCAGAGCAGCTCGGGACCGTACCTGTAACCCCCACGCCCGTCCGGCGCCCGGAGGAGACGTCAGCGCTCCTCCGGGCGCCGCGTCTTTGGCGCCCTTCCGGGAGGGGCGGCGCCGGGCGCGTGTGCTCCGGTCCTGCCCGTCCGGGAGATTTGTTCCCTCACTTCTGGGGGTTTCGGACAACGACAATGAGGTGAACATCGTTCGAATCGACGGCCCTTTAGGGGCTTTTGTGGTTTAAGTCCGAATTTTTTTTGTCCGGATCAGTGGGAACATGAGGAAACGGCTGCGAAACGAGGTGTTTTCTTTTTAAGCTTTCGTTACTCCCGTGTGGGGAGCGCTTACGGGCGTCGCCGCCCTCGGAACGGTGACGCCGTCTCCGGAGAGCAGGCGAGGTGAGGCGAGAGTGGTGATTTCCGAACACCGCAGAATGATCGCGCAGCTTGTCGCGTCCGGGACGCTGACCCCGGCATGGGCCGAGGTCTTCCGGAAGGTTCCCCGGCACCTGTTCGTCCCCGACCGCTTCTGGGACCGCGGCCAGCACGACTGGTTCCAGCGGGACCGCGACGCCGACCCGAGGTCCTGGCTCCGGCGGGTCTACTCCGACGAGCCGATCGTGGGCCAGATCGACGACGGCTGCGCGGACCCCGACGCCACCCGCCC
>ERZ777003.3245-NODE-3245-length-16296-cov-5.254541_pt1 | contig 16296 bp, 14 predicted proteins | sample MGYA00374956_ERZ777003 | MGnify/ENA primary metagenome ERZ777003 (study PRJEB29302, sample SAMN06268252) | bioreactor metagenome | isolation source: Joint BioEnergy Institute, California, USA | place: USA:Joint BioEnergy Institute, California, USA | collected... | reverse complement strand
CGCCGATCACGTTCATGATCCGGCCCAGCGTCTCCGGCCCGACGGGCACCATGATCGGGCCGCCGGTGTCAGTGACCTTCTGGCCGCGGACCAGGCCGTCGGTGGTGTCCATGGCGATGCAGCGCACAGTGTTCTCGCCGAGGTGCTGCGCCACCTCGAGCACCAGCGTGGATCCGCGGTTGTCCACGGTGAGCGCGTTCAGGATCGGCGGCAGGTCGCCCTCGAAGGTCACGTCGACGACGGCGCCCAGCACCTGGGAAATCGTGCCGGTGGTGTTCTTCGCCTCGGTTGCTGCGTTCGCCATGTCCTATCCTCCAATCGGCTGCCCGCTCCGGCTCAGCGCGGCAGCCGGCCAAGTCGGCCTTCCGCCGGCATGGCGCGCGGAGCGAAGCAATCCAGCAGGGCGCCCGATGCCGGGCCCGGCGTCCCTGGATTGCCGCGTCGCTTCGCTCCCCGCCATGACGGCATCAAGTGTCAAAGGTTCCCTGCTCCGGCCTAGATCGCCTCGGCACCGGAGATGATCTCGATCAGCTCCTTCGTGATCATCGCCTGGCGCGTGCGGTTGTAGGTCAGCGTCAGACGGTCGATCATGTCGCCGGCGTTGCGGGTGGCGTTGTCCATCGCCGTCATCCGCGCGCCCTGCTCCGAAGCGTAGGATTCCAGCAGCGCCCGGTAGACCTGCACCGCAAGGTTGCGTGGCAGCAGGTCGGCCAGGATCTGCTCCTCCGAGGGCTCGTATTCGTAAACCGCGCCGCGCAGCTCCGGTTCGGCCGCCTGGCCGTCCTCGGCCTTCGGCGCGACGAAGGGAACGAGCTGCTGCTCGGTGACCACCTGGGTCAGCGCCGACTTGAAGCGGTTGTAGACGATGGAGCAGACGTCGAACTCGCCCGCCTCGTACATCTCGAGGATCTTCGACGCGATCAGGTGGGCGTGCTCGAAGGCGGGTGCCGGCTTGATCAGGTCCTCGTGGGTGGCGACGAAACGGGAGCCGAGGTCACGCTTCAGCACGCCGACCGCCTTGCGGCCGACGACGATGAGCTTGACCGTCTTGCCGTCCTCGATGAGCTGGGCGACCCGCCGGCGCGTCTGCCGGACGAGGTTGGCGTTGAAGCCGCCGCAGAGACCGCGGTCCGACGAGATCAGCACGATCAGGTGGACGTCGTCGCGCCCGGTGCCGACGAGGAGCTTCGGCCCGCCCTGGCCGGGGCGCACGCCGCCGGCCAGCGAGCCGAGCATCCGTTCCATGCGCTGGGCATAGGGCCGCGCCGCCTCGGCCTGCTCCTGCGCGCGGCGCAGCTTGGCGGCGGCGACCATCTTCATCGCCTGCGTGATGCGCCGGGTCGCCCTGGTGCTGGCGATCCGGCTCTTGAGATCCTTCAAGCTCGGCATTGTCCGCCGCCGCGCTCCTTTTTATGTGCCGCCGGGATCGCGTGCGTCAGGCGACGAAGGACTTGGCGAAGGCGCCGATGATCTCCGACAGCCGCGCCTGCAGAGCGTCGTCCAGCGCCTGCTTCGTCCGGATCTCTTCCAGCACGTCGGCGTGCCGGTCGCGGATGCTGGCCAGAAGCTGGCGCTCGAACTCGCCGATCTGGTTCACCGGCACGCCGTCGAGGAAGCCCTTCACGCCGGAGAAGATCGAGATCACCTGCTCCTCGACCGGCATCGGCGAGTACTGCGGCTGCTTCAGCAGCTCCGTCAGGCGCGCGCCGCGGGCGAGCAGCCGCTGGGTGGCAGCGTCGAGGTCCGAGGCGAACTGGGAGAACGCCTCCATCTCGCGGTACTGGGCAAGCTCCAGCTTGATGGTGCCGGCAACCTGCTTCATCGCCTTGATCTGCGCGGCGGAGCCGACGCGGGAGACCGAGAGGCCGACGTTGATGGCCGGCCGGATGCCCTTGTAGAAGAGGTTGGTCTCCAGGAAGATCTGGCCGTCGGTGATGGAGATGACGTTGGTCGGAATGTAGGCCGACACGTCGTTGGCCTGGGTCTCGATCACCGGCAGCGCCGTCAGCGAGCCCGCACCGTACTCGTCGTTCATCTTCGCCGCGCGCTCGAGCAGGCGCGAGTGCAGGTAGAACACGTCGCCCGGGTACGCCTCGCGGCCCGGCGGACGGCGCAGCAGCAGCGACATTTGACGATAGGCGACGGCCTGCTTGGTCAGGTCGTCGTAGATGATCAGCGCGTGCATGCCGTTGTCGCGGAAGTACTCGCCCATCGCGCAGCCGGCATAGGGGGCGAGGAACTGCAGCGGCGCCGATTCCGAGGCGGTGGCCGCGACGACGATGGTGTAGTCGAGCGCACCGGCGTCCTGGAGGGTCTTCACCACCTGGGCGACGGTCGAGCGCTTCTGGCCGATCGCGACGTAGATGCAGTAGAGCTTCTTCGACTCGTCGTCGCCGGCGTTGACCTTGCGCTGGTTGAGGATGGTGTCGATGCAGACGGCGGTCTTGCCGGTCTGGCGGTCGCCGATGACGAGCTCGCGCTGGCCGCGGCCGATCGGCACCAGCGCGTCCAGCGCCTTCAGCCCGGTCTGCATCGGCTCGTGCACCGACCGCCGCGGGATGATGCCCGGCGCCTTCACGTCCACCTGGCGATACTCGGTGACGTCGATCGGGCCCTTGCCGTCGATCGGGTTGCCGAGGGCGTCGACCACGCGGCCCAGCAGGCCCTTGCCGACGGGCACCTGGACGATGTTGCCGGTCCGCTTGACGAGGTCGCCTTCCTTGATGTTGCGGTCGTCGCCGAAGATCACGACACCGACGTTGTCGGTCTCGAGGTTCAGCGCCATGCCGCGCAGGCCGTCGGAGAATTCGACCATCTCGCCGGCCTGCACGTTGTCGAGCCCGTAGACGCGGGCAACGCCGTCGCCGACCGAGAGCACCTGGCCGACTTCGGCCACATCCGTCTCGGTGCCGAAGTCCGCGATCTGCTTCTTGAGGATCGCGGAGATCTCCGCGGCGCGAATCTCCATGCTCAAGCCCCTTTCATTGCCTGCTGCAGCTTCTGCAGCCGCGTGCGCACCGAACTGTCGATCATGCGCGAGCCGACCTGGACGACCAGCCCGCCGATCAGCGCGGGATCGACCGAGAAGTCGACCGCGACCTTTGCCCCCATCGCCTTGCGCAGCGATTCGATGACCGCCTTCTCCTGCTCGTCCGCCAGCGGACGCGCCGAGATCACCCGCGCCGTCTCCTCGCCGCGACGCCGGGCGAGCTCGGCAAGGAAGGCCCGGATCATGTCCGGCAGCGCGAACAGCCGGCGATGCTGGGCGACCACGCCCACGAAGTTGCGCACGGTCTGGCCGACACCGGCCTGCGCCAGCACCTCGATAACGGCCCGGCCCTGAACGTCGCGGGAGATCAGCGGGCTGCGGATGACGGTGCGCAGGTCGCTGCTGGCCTCGATCAGCTGCCGGACGGTCTGCAGGTCACCGGCGACCGCATCCAGCTCCTGCTTCTCGTCGGCCAACTCGAACAGCGCCTTCGCATAACGCTCTGCGAGTTGCGATACGCCCAATCCCTCGGCTGCCACGTGAGCCCCTTGTTTTTTGCCGGATGGCCAGGTCGCGAATGAGCAAAACGATACGTTCCTGGCCCGCCACTGGCGCCGGACACGGGAAACGCGGCCGTCTGGTAACACAGGAGCATGGGGTGCGCAAGGCGATGGCGGCAGCGCCCGAGCGCGCCCGTTCGTCACATCGCCGCAGCGGGTCGCACCGACGCCGGCACCGGTCCCTTTCAGAGGAAGCTGTAGGGATCGACGTCCACGGCAAGCCGGACGCTGGACGGCAGCTTCACCTTCGCCAGCCAGGCCCGGATCAGCGGCTGGACCCTGACCGCGCGCCCGGCATGCACCAGCAGCCGCCGGCGGTGTCGGCCGCGGACCATGGCGAGTGGCGCCGGCGCCGGCCCGAACACGTGGACGAAGCGGTCGCCGCCTTCCTCGACCCGCGGCGCGGTCCGGCCCAGCGCCCGGCCGGCATCCTCGACCGCGACCGCGTCGCGGCCGGAGAGGATGATCGCGACCAGGCGGCCCATCGGCGGCATCCGGTGCGCGGCGCGCGCCGCGAGCTCCGCGGCGACGAAGCCGTCCCTGTCGCCGGCGCACACCGCCTGCAGTACAGGATGGTCGGGCCGGTAGCTCTGGAGCAGCACACGGCCGGGCCTGTCGGCGCGGCCGGCGCGGCCGGCAACCTGCACGATGAGCTGGAAGGTGCGCTCGCCCGCGCGCAGGTCGCCGCCGTCGAGCCCGAGGTCGGCGTCCACCACGCCGACGAGGGTAAGGCCGGGGAAGTGGTGGCCCTTGGCCAGCACCTGGGTGCCGACCAGCACGTCGATCTCGCGCCGCTCCATCGCGCGCTGCAGCGCCTCGGACGCCGTGGGCCCGCGCAGGGTGTCGCTGGAGACCTGCAGCACCCGGGCTCCCGGCAGTAGCGCCGACACTTCCTCCGACACCCGCTCGATGCCCGGACCGCAGGCGACGAGGGCGTCGTCGGCGCCGCAGGCGGCGCAGGCGCGCGGCACCGGCATCGCATGGCCGCAGTGATGGCACTGCAGCCGGCCCAGCCGGCGATGCTCGACCAGCCAGGCCGTGCAGTCGGGGCACTGGTAGCGGTGGCCGCAGGCGCGGCACAGCGTCAGCGGCGCATAGCCGCGGCGGTTCAGGAACAGCAGGCTCTGCTCGCCGGCCGCCAGCGTCGCCGCCAGGGCCTCGCGCAGGGGCGGCGCGAGCCATGCGCCGCGGGGCGGCGGGTCCGCCCGCATGTCGATCGCGGTGACCGACGGCAGCCTGGCGGCGCCGTGCCGGTCGGGCAGGACGTGGGCGGTGTAGCGGCCGCGCTGCGCGTTCCACTGCGTCTCCAGCGAGGGCGTGGCCGAGGCGAGCACCACCGGGTGGCCGGCGATCCGGCCGCGGGCGACGGCCATGTCGCGGGCATGGTAGGGGACGCCGTCCTCCTGCTTGAACGCGGCCTCGTGCTCCTCGTCCACCACGATCAGCCCCAGGTCGGGGTAGGGCAGGAACAGCGCCGAACGCGCGCCGACCACCACCGGCGCCTCGCCGTCCGCCACCGCCCGCCACGTCAGCCGCCGCCGGGCCTGGGTCAGGTCGGAGTGCCAGGCGGCCGGCTGCACGCCGAAGCGCGCCTCGAAGCGGGCGAGCCACCCGGTGGTCAGCGCGATCTCCGGCAGCAGCACCAGCGCCTGCCGACCGCGGGCGAGGCAGGCGGCGATCGCCTCGAAATAGACCTCGGTCTTGCCGCTGCCGGTGACGCCGTCAAGCAGATGGACGCAGAAGGCGCCGGCGCCCACCGCCTCCGTCAGCGCCTTCGCCGCGGCCGCCTGGGGCGGGGACAGCGCCGGCCCGGGGCGCTCCGGGTCGGGCGCGGCAAAGGCCGGCCCGGGCGGCGCCTCGACCAGGCGCAGCACGCCGGCCTCGATCAGCCCCTTGACCACACCGGTGCCGACTCCGGCGGCCATCGCCAGCTCGGCGGGCGCCATCGCCGGCAGCTCGGCCAGCGTCGCCATGACGCGGCGTCGCGCGGCAGTCGCCCGCGAACCGCCTTCGCCCAGCGGCACGTCGCCGGCAACCACGAGCTGGCGCGGGCGCGGCGGCGCCCAGGCGTCGGACGGGCCGAGGACCATGCGCAGCACCGCGCCGGGCGGCTGGCAGTAGTAGTCGGCGATCCAGTCCACCAGCCTGAGCCGCACCGCATCCAGCGGCGGCGCCGGCAGCCGGCCTTCGATCGGCTTGAGCTTCGCGTCGGCGACGTCGCCCCGCGCCGGCCCCCAGACCACGCCCGGCACCAGCCGCGGCCCGAGCGGCACCGCGACCATGTCGCCCCGCGCCACTTCAAGACCCGGCGGAACCCGATAGTCGTAGGCTCCCGCGAGCGGCAGCGGCAGCAGCACGGAGCAGCGGTCGCCCCCGGCCGCTGCGGGCGACGGATGCGCCTCCCTCCCGATTACGCTAGACATGGCGCGCGAGGTGAGCAATTCAGGCACAGCAGCGCAAGGATACTCGCCATGAAGTTCTTCCTCGACACCGCCGACCTCGCCGAGATCCGTGAGCTCGCCGACAGCGGGCTCGTCGACGGCGTCACCACCAACCCTTCGCTGATCGCCAAGTCGGGGCGCAGCTTCATCCCCACCATTGCCGAGATCTGCGAGATGATCGAGGGGCCGGTCAGCGCCGAGGTCGCGGCGACCGACTTCGAGACCATGCTGGCCGAGGGGCGGAAGCTGGCGTCGATCGCCAGAAACGTGGCGGTCAAGGTGCCGCTGACCCCGGCCGGTCTCAAGACCTGCAAGGCGCTGCGGGACGAGGGCACGATGGTCAACGTCACCCTGTGCTTCACCCCCGGCCAGGCGCTGCTGGCGGCCAAGGCGGGCGCCACCTTCGTCTCGCCCTTCGTCGGCCGGCTGGACGACACCGGCGTGGACGGCATGCAGCTCATCGCCGACATCGTCGAGATCTACCGCGCCTATCCGGAGTTCGAGACCCAGGTGCTGGTGGCGTCCATCCGCAACACCTACCACCTGACGGAAGCGGCCAAGCTGGGGGCCGACGTGGCGACGATGCCGCCCGCGGTGCTGAAGAAGCTGTTAGAGCATCCGCTGACCGACAAGGGCCTCGCCGCCTTCGTCGCCGACTGGGCGAAGACCGGCCAATCCATCCTTGACGATCCGGTTCACAAGGCCGCCGAATAGGCCTCGCCGCGACTCACGCGGCGCCGACGCACCAGCGGGAAAGGAGAGAGGATGGCAGCCAAGGCCGACGAATCGGCTGATGGTGGCTCGCGCGGGCTGACGGCAGACCAGGTCGCCATCTATCTGCGGCGGAACCCTGGCTTCCTGCAGCAGTACCCGGACGTCGCCGCCGTGCTGCACGCTCCCGACCGCTTCGCCGGCACCGAGCACGGCCGGTCCGGCGGCGTGGTGGACCTGCAGCGCTACATGGTCGAGCGGCTGCGCCACGACATCGACCAGGTGCAGATGCGCAACGCGCGCCTGATCGACACCAGCCGCGAGAACCTGCTCGGCCAGCGCCGCATCCACGAGGCGGTGCTGGCGATGCTGGGCGCCACGAGCTTCGAACAGCTGATCGAGGTCGTCACCACCGACCTCGCCATCCATCTCGACATCGACGTGGTGTCGATCTGCATCGAGTCCGCGACCAGGCTGCCGGAGACGCCGCTGCGCCACGGCCTGATGGTCATGGACGAGGGGCTGGTGGACGAGGTGATGGGCGAGGGCGTGGACTGCATCCTGCGCGACGCCGCGATGCCCGCGCCCGACCGCGAGCTGATCTTCGGCGGGGGCGCCGGCCTCATCGAATCGGATGCGCTGCTGCGGATCCAGCCGCACCCGTCGACCCCGCAGGGCATCCTCGCGCTCGGCTCCCGCGAGCCGGACAAGTTCGCCCCGGACCAGGGCACGGAGCTGCTGCTGTTCCTCGCCCGCTGCCTCGAGCTGTGCCTGCGCAACTGGGTGTTCGGCCGCTCCGAGGCATGACGCCCGCCTCCCGGGCACCCGCCACGGGATGCGGGACCTGATCCGCCCTCGCTACAGCCCGTCCGGGACCGCGACGCCGAGGGCGTCCGCCTTCTTCTTCAGCCCGTCGAGAATGCCCGGATAGAGGGCCACGCCCTGCTCCAGCGCCTCGCGGCGCTTCACCATGGCGTTCTCGCCCGGCAGGCGGACGCGCTCGACACCCGGGCGGGGCGGGTTGGTGCGGCAGGCCTCCGCCAGCCAGCCGGTCTGGCGCAGATAGGCGTCCGTGCCGCCGAAGGCCTCCGGATCCATCACCTGCACGAATACCGAGGCGCCCCAGCCGGTCGGCGCGTCGGCCCGGCCGTAGCCGGAGAGGGCCTGGGTCAGCGCCTCGATCATCAGCGCAAGCCCGTACCCCTTGTGGCCGTGGTCGAGCCCGCCGACCGGCAGGATCGAGCCCTTCGGCTCCTCGAACACCACCGCCGGGTCGTCGGTGGCATTCCCCTCGGCGTCGAGCAGCCACGGGTAGGGCATGCGCCGGCCCTCGGCCCGGTAGCGGGCGCTCAGGCCGTTGGTGGTGATCGAGGCGCTGATGTCGATCAGGATCGGGTCGCCGGGCGTCGGGATTCCGACCGCGATCGGGTTGGGCGTGTAGACCGCCCGCCGCCCGCCATAGGGTGCGACCGAGGCCACCGCCGGGTCGGACGAGGCGAGGATGATCATCCGCCCCTGGTCCGTGGCCAGCGGCAGGAAGGCTGCAAGGCAGGCGATGTGGTGGCTGCGCCGGATGGAAACGATGCCGACACCGTGATGTGTGGCGCGCTGGTTCGCAAGCTCGATGGCACGGGCTGTCAGCCACACGCCCGGCAGCGCGCGGCCGTCCCAGGTCACCACCGCGCCGCCGTCGGCGACGACGTGCGGGTCGCCGGTGGTCGTCATCCGGCCGACGGCGATCTGGTCGAGATAGCCGGGGGCGAGCGCCAGCCCGTGGGTGGTGTGACCCATCATGTCCGCCTCCACCAGCAGGCGGGCGACGGTATCCGCCTTTTCGGCGTCGAGGCCGGCTGCGTCGAACAGGGATGCGGCGAAGCCGGCGAGGGCGTCGGCCGGGTAGCGCGGATCGGCGGTCATGGGACGTCCCCGGGAAGCGGCGGCCCGTCAGTCCGGGTCCGGCCGATGAGGCGGATCGGTCGGGCAGATCGCCGGGTTGAACGGGTCGATCATGAACGGATAGGCCTGCATCGCGCTCCAGATGTGCCCGGTCCGGATCTGCGTCGCGCCGGCCTCCCTGGCGAGTTGCTGCGCCGTGCCAAGCACGAGGAACGCGCCCCGCTGGAGCTGGACGGTGAACTGGTTGGCGTCGAGGGTGGCGAGCATCGGCATGTTGCCCTCGACCAGCCCGAGCAGGAACAGCTGGGCGCCGGTGTCGATCGGCAGCTCCGGCACCAGCTTCTCCGGGAGCTGGCCCCACGACTCCAGCGAGACGTTGCGCATCTCGTAGCGGGGCTGCTGGCCCGGGCAGCTCAACGGCTCGCGGAACGCCAGCACGAACGGCTCCAGCGTCGCCTTGTCGGGCAGGCTGATGTTGCGGGCGTTCCAGCTTGCGAACAGGACCCGCACCTGCTCCAGCCGCGGGTCTGCCAGCGCCTCGTCGATGGTGCGGTAGCTGCCGTCTTCCTTGACGAAATACTCCGCGGCCGCATGGGCGGGCACCAGCACGGCGGCGAGCGCCGTGTAGATCACCGCGAGGATCGACATGTTGCGCATTGCGCCCGGTCCGCCCGCAATTGCGACTCGTTAATTCGAGCCTTCATACAGGAGCCGCCGCCCATCGGGCCAGAGCTTTGCGCCGCCTCGCGCCCCGGCGGATCGGGGCCGGACTAGCCCTGGGCCGGCGTCTGCTCGGCCCAGTCCATCAGCCGGCGCATGAAGGCCATGCAGGCCTCGACCTGGGCCAGCGTGATGAACTCGTTGGGCTGGTGCGCCTGGGCGATGTCACCGGGCCCGCACAGCACCGTCGGCGTACCGTTCTGCTGGAACAGGCCCGCCTCGGCGCCATAGGCGACGACATGGGTGGCGTTGGTGCCGGCGAGGTGCATGGCCAGCGTCTCCGCCGCGTTGCCCGGCTCCTTGCGCAGCGCGGGGATCCAGACCAGCGCCTCGGTGGTCACGCCGGTCTTCGGGCTGACCGCGTGCATCGCCGGCAGGATCTCCTCGGCGACGAAGGCCTCCAGCCGTTCGATGATCGGCTGCGGGTCGTCGTCGGGAAGGGGCCGGATCTCCCATTCGAAGCTGCACGTCCGCGGAATGATGTTGAGCGCCGTGCCGCCCCGGATCACGCCGACATGGATGGTGCTGTACGGCGGGCTGAAGCCGTTGCCGGGGTCGGCCGCCGCCACCCGCTCGGCCGCCATCCGCTCCAGGAAGCCGATGATGCGCGCGGCAACCGCGACCGCATTGACCCCGCGGTCGGTCTGGCTGGAATGCGCCTCGAGCCCGGTCACCGTGGTGCGGAAGGCATGGATGCCCTTGTGCGCGCTGCACACCTGCATCGAGGTCGGCTCGCCGACGATGATCGCCAGCGGGTCGACGTCGGGCGCCTTCAGCGCCGGCAAGGCACTCCTGACGCCGGTGCAGCCGACCTCCTCGTCATAGGAGGCCAGCAGGTGGATCGGGCGCTTCAGCGGCCGGCTGAGGAACTCGTCGGCCAGCGCCAGCACGATCGCGAGGAAGCTCTTCATGTCGGCAGTGCCGCGGCCGTAAAGCCGGCCGTTCTCGACCCGCAGGGTGAAGGGATCGCTGTCCCAGTCCTGGCCGTCCACCGGGACCACGTCGCTGTGGCCGGACAGCACGATGCCGCCGGGGCCGGGCGGGCCGAAGGTGGCGAGCAGGTTCGCCTTCTCGCCGCGCGCGTCCGGGAACAGCCGGGTGGGCACGCCGCGGGCCGCGAGATAGCCCTGCATCCAGTCGATCAGCGCCCGGTTCGGCCGGTCGGAGACGGTGTCGAACGACACCAGCCGTGCGATCATCTCCTGGACGGCGGCCAGGTCCGTCCTGCGGGTCTCGGTCATGCGCTTTCCTTAGCCTCTCCAGAACGAAGGCGCGAACAGTATCAGTACCGTAAACAGCTCCAGCCGCCCGAGCAGCATGCCGGCGCAGAGCAGCCACTTCGCCGCATCCGGAAGCTGGGCAAATGTGCCGCCTGGCCCGATCTGCTCGCCGAGGCCGGGCCCGACGTTGGCGAGCGCGGTCGCGGCGCCGGAGACGGCGGTGAGGAAGTCGAGCCCGGTGAGGCCGAGGGCCGTCGCCAGCACGGCGAAGGCGAGCACGTAGACGAAGAAGAAGGCCATCACCGAGAACTGCACCTCCTCCGGGATCGGCCGGCCGTTGAAGTAGGGCACGAAGACGCCGTGCGGCTGCAGCAGGCGGCCGAGCTGGGCGCGCGCGGTCTGGTACAGCACCTGGTAGCGGAAGATCTTGATGCCGGTGGTGGTCGAGCTGGAGCAGCCGCCGGTGAACATCAGCAGGAAGAACATGGCGACGGCGAAGCTGCCCCACAGCCAGTAGTCGGCAGTGGAATAGCCGGTGCCGGTGACGACCGAAACCACGTTGAAGCTGGCGTAGCGCAGGGAGATCCCCGCCGGCAGCCCGTTTTCCAGCCACAGCCAGAGGAACACCGCCATCACCGCGAGGACCACCACGGCGAGGAACCACTGCACCTGGGAATCGCGCAGCAGCGCCGCCAGGTCGCCACGGACGGCGCGCAGGTAGAGCAGGAACGGCAGGCTGCCCAGGATCATGAACACCATCGCCGTGATGTCGATCGCGGGACTGGCGAAGGCGCCGATCGAATCCTCGCGGGTGGAGAAGCCGGCGGTGGAGATGGTGGTCATGGCATGGGCGACGGCCTCGAAGCCGGTCATGCCGAACATCCAGTAGAGGCCGGTACAGGCGAGGGTGAGCGCGAGATAGATCGCGCCGATGGTGGCGATCAGCCGAGTCGCCCGCGGCAGCACCAGGTCCGGCCGCGCCGTCGCCTCCAGCCGGAAGAGCTGCATGCCGCCGACCTGCAGCACCGGCAGCACCGCAATGGTCATGACCAGGATGCCGATGCCGCCGAGCCACTGCAGCAGCGCCCGCCAGATCAGCAGGCCCGGGGGCACCTGGGCGAGGTTGGTCATGATGGTGGAGCCGGTGGTGGTGACCCCCGACATCGCCTCGAAGAAGGCGTCGGTGTAGCTGAGGTCGAGGCCGGAGAAGGCGAAGGGCAGCGCGGCAAAGACGGCGGTGGCGAGCCAGCCGGCCACGGTGGCGACGAAACCCTGGCGCAGGGTGAGCCGGAAGTCGCGCTTCCGGTTGGTCAGCACCAGGGAGATGCCGATGAACAGCGTCACGAGCGCGGAGAGGGCGAAGGTGCGCCAGTCGGCGTGGCCGGCGACGAGGTCGACGGCGGCCGGCAGGCACATCGCCGCAGCGAGGGTCGCCAGCAGGACGCCGATGACGAACAGGATGGGACGCGGGTCCAGCACCGGCGGATGCTAGCGGGTTGCCCGCCGACTCGGAAGCGCCGCCCGGCGATCAGTGGAGGTGGCCGCGCGCCTCGGGAATGTCGAGGGAGAAGGCCGGAATCTCCACGTGGAACACCTCGCCGGCAGCGCTGTGCATCTCGTAGGTCCCGACCATGAAGCCGGAGGGCGTGTCCAGCGGCGTGCCGCTGGAATATTCGTAGACCTGCCCGGGCTTCAGCACCGGTTGCTCGCCGACAACGCCGGCACCGCGCACCTCGTGCACGCGGCCCATGGCGTCGGTAATGCGCCAGTAACGGTTGCGGAGCTGGACGGTGTCGGTGCCCTGGTTCTCGATCCGGACGTGGTAGGCCCAGACGTAATGATGCTCCTCGGGCGAGGATTCATGCTCGAGATAGACCGGTTCGACAGTGACGACGATTGCGCGCGTACAGGCACGATAGATCGCGCCGTCAGCGACACTCCCGCCGAAACTGCCCTTCTTCTGCATCGTGGCCTTGTCCATGATTCGAGACTATCGCCCAGCCGAACCCCACCCGCAATATGCCATTTGTAACGATTTTGGCAGGCATTGGCCGCAATGCCGCCCGTCGCTCCGGCCCGGGAACGGCCCGGCACGGCCGTCACATCAGGGTTGCGACCACGCGGCGGTTGGCCTGGTTGCGGACGTTGTCGCCCGTCGGCACCGCCGGATCCGTCTCGCCCCGCGCCTCGGTCGTGATTCGCTCGGGCGCGATGCCGGCCGCGACCAGCGCGTTGCGCACGGTGTCCGCGCGCGCCTGGGAGATGCGCTCGTTTATCGCCGGCGGGCCCACGGTGTCGGCGTGACCCACCAGGTGGATGGTCAGACCGGGATCGGCCTGCGCCTGCGCGGCAATGTCCGCCACCACGACATGCCCCGCCTGGGTGAGCGCGGTGGAGGCGAAATCGAACAGCACGACATAGGTGGTGTCGGCGACCGGCGCCACTTCCGGCGCTGGCGCAACCGGCGCCGGCTCCGGTGGCGGCGCTTCCGGCTCGGAGGCACAGGCAGCCGCGAGCATCATGACCGCGATGCCGGCCACGCCGCGCATCCCGGATACCGGCTGCCAGGGTCCAAGTCTCGTGCGCATCGCCCTACCTCCCTGCCGCTTCTGGTCGGACCAGAGTAGTCAGCCTCGGGGGCGGCTGTCCATCGCGCACGCGGGGCCGAAAGCCCCAAAAGCAGAACGGCGCTGCACCAGGCAGCGCCGTTCACCGGGAGATGTCTGAGCCGGAGGCTTTAGATCAGTGTCACGACCACACGGCGGTTGGCCTGGTTGCGGACGTTGTCGCCCGTCGGGACGGCAAGATCGCTCTCACCGCGGGACTCGGTGGTGATCCGCTCGGGCTGCACGCCGCCAGAGATCAGGGCGTTGCGGACCGTCTCGGCGCGAGCCTGGCCGAGGCGCAGGTTGTAGGCCGGCGAGCCGACGGTGTCGGTGTGGCCGACCAGGCTGATCTGCAGGGACGGATCGGCCAGCGCGACCGACAGCACCTCGTTCACGACCACCTGGCCGGCGGCGGTGAGGTCGGAGCGGTCGAAGTCGAACAGGATGACGTAGTTTTCGGCAACCTGCTGCTGGGCACCGAGGGAGGCGAGGCAGGTGTAGAAGTTGTCACGGCAGGCCGCGATGTGCGTCGGCTGGTGATTCTCTTCCTGCTGCTCGATCCAGCAGTCGTAGAGAACCTGGCAGCGGGCCGCCGTCTCCGGCTGCGCTTCGCGGGCACCGCCGTCAAGGGCCGCGAGGAGCGAGGCGCGGGCGTCGCTGAGGTCGGCGACGGCGCTCTCCGGCACCCACCAGTTGCTCAGGTCCTCGGGCAGAACGACCTCGCCACCCGCCGCGGCCAGCCCCTTGGTCGCGAAGTAGTCGGCGTCGACCCAGTCGTTCATCTTCAGCGCTTCGTACTCGGCCAGCGCCTGGTACTCATTGGCCAGGGCGACCGTGAACGGCGAGCCGACACGTTCTGCGGACTGCAGCGCATCGAGATTCCATCCGGTGGCACAACCCGAGACGAGCGCCAGGGCACCAACGGCGACGCAGGCCTTAAAGCCACGTGTCATTTCCGTTACACTCCTCATGAAACAAACGCCTCCTTCATCGTGAGGACTCACCCTCGTTCATTGAACAGCTCTCACACGCTGACGGAGACCCGTCCGGGTGATCGCTCCTTTGACTCCGCGTCTCCAACCTGGCTGCCGCGAGCCGGAAACCTCTGACCGCCGAAACCGCCGACGACCACCCGGCCATGTTTAGCCAAATCGGACAAGGTTGCAAGCAACCCACGGGCAAGCCCCACGCCTGATCGTGTGGAATATACCCCACATAGGCCGCGAACGCCAATGCAACGAACCCCGCTCGAGCCCAAAAATCTATTTGTTCTGAGTTGTTTATTCCGATTTTTGGAGCACTGCGATGAAATTGCAACAGTGGGTGGCAAAATGATCACAACGTGCCCCCCGCCGGGCGGCGGGCCCGGGAGCCGGTCGCAGCCGGGCGGGGGGACGGCTTGCACGAGGCGCGCCGACGCCCTAATATCCGGCCCGGTCGCGGGTGTAGTTCAGTGGTAGAACGACAGCTTCCCAAGCTGTATGTCGTGGGTTCGATCCCCATCACCCGCTCCATCCGCCCCTGATCACAGCATCGGCCTGCCGGGCCAGCGGTAACGCCCGCGGGTTAACGCGGCGCAAACTTGTTCCGGTCTACAGTGGCCTTGACCGGATTACCCGCAGGGGCTGAACCCGCTTCATGCTGATCGAAGCCGCCGACCCGAAGCATGGTGCCGAGACGGCCGGTGCGCCCGCCGGGCAGCCGATGACGATCGTCATCGTCGACGACATCATGGCCAACGCCATGCTGCTGGAGAAGCTCGTCCAGTCGGTCGGGCCGGTGATCACCCGCACCTTCATCGACCCCATCGAGGCGCTGGAGTGGTGCGAGGGCAATTCCTTCGACGTGCTGCTGCTCGACTATCTGATGCCGACGCTGGACGGCATCAGCTTCCTGCAGCGGCTGCGGCGGAACGCGCAGCTCGCCGACGTGCCGGTGGTGATGATCACCGCCGAGGAGAAGCCGGAGACGCTGTACAAGGCGCTCGACGTCGGGGCCAACGACTTCCTGAAGAAGCCGGTCGATCCGATCGAGCTCGCCGCGCGCACGCGCAACATGCTGCGGCTGCGCAGCCGCCAGCTCGAGCTGGAGCGCGCCAACCAGCAGCTTGCGCTGCTCGCCAACACCGACGGCCTCACCGGCGTCGCCAACCGCCGCTACTTCCTGCAGCGGCTGGAGCAGGAGCTGGAACGCGGCAAGCGCTACCACAGTCCGCTGGTGCTGGCGGCGCTCGACGTCGACCATTTCAAGCAGATCAACGACCAGTACGGGCACCAGGCGGGTGACGAGGTGCTGAAGGCCCTCTCCGAGTTCACCGTGAAGATGCTGCGCGCCAACGACCTGGTGGGGCGGCTGGGCGGCGAGGAGTTCGCCATCCTGATGCCGGAGTCCGACCAGGAGGCGGGGGCGATCGTCTCGGAGCGCATCCGGGCCGAGCTCGCCGCCATCCAGATCGACACCGTGGCCGGCCCGCTGTCGGTGACGGTCAGCATCGGCGTGACCCAGGCCTATCCCGAGGTCGATACCGCCGAGACCATGCTGCGCCGGGCCGACGCGGCCATGTACCGGGCGAAGACCGGCGGCCGCAACCGGGTGGTGCAGGCCGTCGCCGACGACGGGGCGGAGGCGGAGCTGGTTCCGGCCGAAGCCTCGTCGCTCTGACGCGGTGCCCCGCCGCCGACGCCGTCGATTTGGCCGCTGCCCCGAGCCACCGCATCGGCTAACGTGGCGCGCCATGGACCAGACGCACCCACCCACCGCCCCCGCTTCATGCCCCGGCCCCGGGACGGTGCCGGTGACGGCGATCGTTCCCACCCGGAACGAGGAGCGGAACCTCGCCGCATGCCTCGACTGCCTCGCCTTCGCCGGCGAGCGGATCGTGTTCGACAGCTACAGCGACGACGGCACGCTGGACATCGCGCGCGCGAAGGGGGCGCGGGTGGTGCAGCGGGCATTCGACGTGTTCTCGACGCACAAGAACTGGGCGATCGACAACATCGACATGCGGCACGACTGGATCCTGCTGGTCGATGCCGACGAGCGCGTCACCCCGGCCCTCGCCGCCGAGATTGCGGCCGTCGTTACCCGCAACGACCCGGACGGACCGGTCGGCTGGTACATCCCGCGGCAGAACTTCTTCGCCGGCCGCTGGGC
>ERZ777003.3244-NODE-3244-length-16314-cov-4.786764_pt1 | contig 16314 bp, 11 predicted proteins | sample MGYA00374956_ERZ777003 | MGnify/ENA primary metagenome ERZ777003 (study PRJEB29302, sample SAMN06268252) | bioreactor metagenome | isolation source: Joint BioEnergy Institute, California, USA | place: USA:Joint BioEnergy Institute, California, USA | collected... | reverse complement strand
CGAGGCGAGGTGCCCCTCCTGGAAGATCCAGGTCAGGATGCCGAGCGTGCCGGCGAGGCTGAGCCCGTTCGTGAGGATGGCCCGGATCGCCTGCACCACGCTGCCGGTGAACAGGAACAGCACCACGACCGTGGTGAACAGCACCAGACCCGCGGCCAGCGGCAGGCGGTCCCCGATCGACTGCTTCGTGTCGACGAGCGAGGCGCTGGCCCCGGTCACGAGGAAGCCGGTGTTGCCGGGTCCCGGCAGGTCGCGGATGGTCCGCACCAGGTCCTGAGCGGCGTCGGAGGTCGCGGCCAGGCTCGTGACCACCGTGAACCGCTGCGCGTCGGCGGTGCCGAGCGTGGGGTCGGCTGAGCCCGGGACGGCGACGCCATCGACGTATGTGCCGGCACTGCTGCTCACCTGGGCCACGTCGGGCAGCTCCGACAGCGTCCGGGCGAACTGGGCCACCGGCTCCGGCCCGGCCGGTCCGGTGGTGACGATCTCGATGGGCGTGTCGGCGTGGCCGGCGAACCGGTCAGCCAGCGCGGCCGCGACCTGGCGGCTCGCCGTGGTCTCACGGAGCACGTCCTGGTCGGGGCTGCTGAAGGTGACGCCGAGCAGCGGGCTGGCGGCGAGCAGGAGCAGGCCCACGACGGGCAGACCGATCAGCGCGGGCCGACGCATCACCCGGCGGGCCAGCCGGCCCCAGAAGGGCGACGGCGCGCCCTGGGTCAGCCGGCCCAGACCGTCCCGGCTGGTCTCGCGGCGCAGCCGGCGCGGCAGCCGGACCCGCCCGGCGTTGACCCGGTGGCCGAGCACCGCGAGCAGGGCCGGCAGCAGCACCAGCGCCCCGAGCCCGGCGATCGCGACGACCCCGATGCCGGCGTACCCGAAGGAGCGCAGGAAGTACAGCGGGAAGACGAGCAGCGCCGCGAGCGCGGCCATGACCGCGACCGCGGTGTAGATGACCGTACGCCCGGCGGTCGCGACCGTCCGCGCCACCGCCTCGGGGACCGGGTCGCCGGCCGCGAGCTGCTCCCGGAACCGGTTGACCATGAACAGGGCGTAGTCGATGCCCAGGCCGAGCCCGAGGGCGGTGGTGAGGTTGATCGAGAAGACCGACACGTCGGTGATCGAGCCGAGGATGGCCAGCTCGGCGAAGGTGCCGAGGATCGCCACCCCGCCCACGGCCAGGGGCAGCAGCGCCGAGACCACGCTGCCGAAGGCGACCACGAGCAGCAGCAGGGTCAGCGGCACCGCGATCGCCTCGGCGAGGGCGAGGCTGCGGGTCACCGCGCCGGTCACGTCGTGGTTGATGCCCAGTTGCCCGCCGGCGAGCACGCTCACGGTGCCGTGCTCACCCGAGTACCGCTCGATGATCGCCTCCGCCCGATCCTGTATCTCGGTGTCGTCGCCCTCGACCCGGGCGAGCACCAGCGCGTCGGTCCCGCCTTCCGAGCGCAGGACCGGCGCCGCGCTGGTGAAGTAGGAGACGACCTCGGAGACGTACGGCTCGGCGGCCAGGGCCTCGGTGAGCGCCACGCCGTCGGCCTGGACGGCGGGGTCGTCGACCGTGCCGGCGCGCGGGGTCACCATCAGCACGAGGTTGAGGCGGCCGCCGAACTGCCTCTCGATGATCTGCTCGGCCCGGCTCGACGGCGAGTCGGGGTCGTCGAAGCCGCCGTTGCGAAGCTGGCCGAAGGCGCCCGCGCCGAGCACCGCGGCCCCGACCAGGAGCAGGCCGCTGAGCACGAGCAGGAGCCGGGCGCGTCGGGCTACGAACGCGCCGTACCGATAGAGCATCAGTCCCCCTGATGTTAACGACGTAAACTATGTTGGCGCCGTCAACTTAGAGGCGGATGCTAACACTGTCAACATTGGTGCTGAGGCGACGCTGAGTCCGAAGCCGATGCTGGGTTATGGTCAAAGATCCCGACACCCAGTCCGGTCGCGCGTTCCCTAGCGCGCAACCCCACCGCAGGGCCGAGCTGCAGCGATGAAGCGTCCCAGCTACCACCACGGCGACCTGGCCAACGCCCTGACCGCCGCCGCGATCCAGCTCGCCCGGGAGGGTGGGCCGGACGCGATCGTGCTCCGGGAGGCGGCCCGAAAGGTCGGCGTCTCGGCCACCGCGGCCTACCGGCACTTCACCGGCCACGGCGACCTGATGCACGCCGTCCAGCACCGCGCCATGGACGAGCTGGCCGCCGGACTTGCGGCCGAACTGGCCACCTCGGGCGAGGAGGCCGACCCCCGGGCCGACGCGATGCGCCGGCTGCGGGCGCTCGGCCTGGGGTACCTGCGGTTCGCACTCACCGAGCCCGGGCTGTTTCGCACCGCCTTCTGCCGGCCGCACCCGGACAAGGCCACCGACGCGTGCGACGCCGAGGTCGAGACGACCGGTCCCTACCAGATGCTCGTCGACTGCATCGACCGATTCGTGGACGCGGGGCTGCTCGCCCCCGAACGCCGACCGTGGGCCGAGTACTTCGCCTGGTCGTCGGTCCACGGCCTGGCCATGCTCCTGCTCGACGGACCCCTGCGGCACTGCCCACCGCCCGAGCGGGATCGCATCATCGACCGCGTGCTCGACGGCGTGGCGGCCGGCCTCACCGCCCCCTGACCCGAACCCTACGCCGTCACCCGAACCGGAGTTCGTCACCCGGACTGTAGAGCGTCACCCGGACCGTAGATCGTCACCCGGACTGTACGGCGCCACGGCGGGCGAGGCCCCGGCCCAACCGGCCCCGGCGAGGTGTCTCAACCGGCCTTTGCTAGATCTCGACAGGCCCCTCAAGCCCTCAGCAGGGCTCCATGAAGGTCTGCTCCTCCGGCGTGGTGACCGTACGGCCGTCGGTGGAGCGCGCCCACACCCACCAGCGCACCTCCGGGGCGTACGGCCAGTCGGCGAAGGTGGCCTGGGCCGTCAGCCCGCTGACCGCCATGGGCCACTGCTGCGGCGGGCTGGCCGGAGGAAACTGGTAGAAGACCTCGGCCTCGGCCAGGGCCACGGTGGCGGTCGCGGTCACGGTGAGCGGGTTGGGCGATGGTGCGGTGCATAGGTGGGCCTGCGCGGTGACGGTGAACGCGGGCGGCGGCGCCGGAGTGGTCGGTGCTGGCGTGGTCGGCTCCGGGGACAGGCTGGCGGTCGGGGCCACCGGCGCCGTGGTCGGTTCCGGTGCCGACGGCGACCCCTCGGTGACGGACGGGGACTCCCCCGCCAGCGGGGCGGTGACGCGGTCGAGGGTCAGGAGGCGTACGGCTGCCGTGCCCAGCATGATCAGCACGATGAGGGCGGCCGCGCCGAGGAAAAGGCCGGCATTGGAGCGCCGCGCGGGCCGCTGGGCCGGCGGCGTCGCGGGCGGGCCACCAACGGGCATGACCCGAGTACCGTGCGGCCCGCTCACCGGAATGCCACCCGCCGGCCCGTTCACTGGAATGCCACCCGCAGGCCCGCTCACCGGAGTGCCGCCAGCCGGCCCGGTAACCTGACCGCCGCTGGCCGGCCCGACCGGCGGGGCGGGCGCCCCGGTAGCTGGTGGTCCAGACACAGTGGACGATGGTCCAGACGCAGTGGACGGGGCGGTGGATGCGGTGGACGGGGCGGCGGAGGCCGCCGACGCGGTGGAGCCGGCGGCGGCCAGCTTCAGACGCGGCCAGAGCTGAGCCGAAACGGCGAGGAACGACAGGGCCTCGTAGCCGGCGAGCAGGGCGGCCGGGTTCATCCGCTCCCGGCGTCGCTGCGCGCAGACGTCGCAGCCGCGGGCATGCCGTTCGATCCGCTTGCGCAGCAACGCGGTGAGCTGGCCGTCCCAGTGCGCCACGATGGCGTCGAGCTGGTCGCAGCGACGCGCCCATCGCGGGCGAGCACGAGCGCCCCGAGCGCGCCCTCGAACTGGGACCGGGCCCTCGATATCCGGGCATGAGCATGTTTATCAGAAACATCGAGCACGCGGGCGACGTCGGCCGCCGAGAGACCATGGCGCACGGTCAACTCGAAGACCTCCCGGTTCCCGTCGTTCATGCCGGCCGCGGCGGCGTGCACCAGCTCCCGGATCTGCTCGGCGTGCAGGGACCGCCCGGGATCGGTGTCGAGAACGGGCTCGGGCGACTCGGCCAACGTGACCGTACGTTTACGGGCGCGCAGCTTCGCCAGACATTCGTTGCGAGCGATCGCGTAGAGCCAGGCGGCGACCCGCGCCGGGTCGCGGAGCTGGCGGATCCGCTCCTGCGCCAAGAGGAAGGTCTCCTGGATCACGTCGGCGGCGGTGTCGTCATCGCCCACAATGGACCTCGCGTAGGCGTAGATACGGTCGGCGTAGCGCCGGTAGATCGACTCCAGGCCGACCGGGTTCCCGGCCGCCATCGCGGCGACGGCGGCCGGGTCATCCAGAAGCGACGAGTCCATGGGTCCACCCTGGCGTGCGCGGCACGTTATGTCCACCCACGCCGGGGCCGGACGGCGCTTCGAGAGCTTGCTAGGGCCGCCACCATTCCAACTGGTACCGGTGCGGGTCAGGATTGCCGTTGCCGGACCCGATGAAGCAGACACGGGTGTAGCCCGAGGCGACCGTCTGGGCCCGCAGCCCGTCGGACCAGTTGTGCAGCTCCAGCAGCGGCACCGGGCCAGAGCGCAGCGACCAGTAGTGGTGGTCGGGCTCGGACGGGCGTGCCGGTCCCTCGTAGAGGTTGAGGTCACCGGGGTTGTAGGTGATGCAGTCGATGGTGGCCGGGGCGGGGCCAAGGGGCAGGCCGGACGGCTCCTTGAAGTAGGTGATTATGTGCCGGTACCGGTCGGGGCCGGTGCTGTTCCGGCCGATGAAGCACAGCTGCCGCCAGTTGCGGGCGACGCGCCGGGCGTCCTCGGCGTCGGCGGCCGTGGCGAACGCGTGTAGCGACTGGGGCCGGAGCGCAGCACCCAGATGCTGCCGGAAGCGGCCGTCGACAGCGCCGCCGGGTCGTAGCTCACGCAGTCCTCCGGTGCGGCAGACCGATCGGCGGGACGAACGTCAACGTCCCCGCACCCGGCGCGGCGGGACTGGGTGCGGCCGGGTCAGGTGCCGCCGAAGGCGTCTCGATCGGGGGCACCTCGGTCTGGAGCGGCTCCGGCGTGAGCTCCACCAGGGTCTGGATGATATCGTCGGTCGACTCGGCCGTGCCTGGCGTGGTGTCGGGCGCGGTGCCCTGGTCACAGGCGGCCAGGCCCAACGCCACCGCCGACGCGATCACCAGCGCGGCGGGCCGCGGCAGTGAACGGTTCATGGTGCTCCCTCGGTCGTAAGTTGTTCCATACCGGCCAAGGTGCAACCGTCGTTCTCGCCAACGGTTTCGCGACAACGAAGCCTTGTCACATACGCGACAGGGCGAAAGGTGTTGGCCCACGGTGTCGCCCCGCCTCATGCCGGCAACAGTCGGCCACCCGAGGGCCGGTAGAGGAAGATCGAGATGAGCAGAAGCTTCTGGCGGGCCGCGACCGTCGGTTTGTTGGGTCTGGCCACGGTCGTCACCGCGGCGACCCTGAGCGTCGTCAACCCCGAGAGTAGTTCCATCGACGTAGGTCTGATGGGCAATCCCACGGACGTCGCCCGGCCGACCATCCCACCGACGGGCGCCGGCACGATCTCACCGGACGCCCGGCCCGCTACCCGAGCACGGCAGAGGCCTACGCGAAGGCGGTCATCTACGCTTGGGCACATAACGATGCCGCCTCGTTGCAGGCGCTGACCTCCGACGCCGCCTACTACGGGCTCGTCGACCTGGACGCGTCACCGTACGACGCATGGGCGTTCCTGCGCTGCGACGGCGCGGCCGGATCGTCGTACTGCTCGTTCGCCAACCCGGTCGGGGACGTGCTGACGCTACGGATCAGCAACCTGTTGCTCGGCCAGGCCGACGCCACCGTCGACGCCTTCCTGGACAAGACCGGGTACCCGAACGACGCCGTGCTCTACGTCAAGGAGTTCATCGAGGCGTGGCAGTTCGGCAATTCGGCCCGGATGCTCCAGCTCAGCTCACCGGCGGTGATGAGCAAGGTGCCGAACACCGCGCCCACCTCGGTGACCTATCTCCCGCTGGAGTGCTGCGGCGGTGGCCTGGCCCAGGTGAAGGTGAAGATCGGCAAGGTGACCGCGCGCTTCGACGTGGGCACCATCAAGCTCGGCGGTCCGCACGCGATCCTCGACTACGCCGTCGAGTTCGGCGTCTCCGCCTGACCGGGCCGATCAGCTCGTCCGGCGCCGGACGGTCGTGGCCCGGGCGGATGCTTTGCGGGCGGGTGCCTCCACAGTAGACGTCCGCCGGGCCTGACGCCGTACGGTCGGCGCGGCCGCCGTCTGGTCCACTCCCTCGACCGGGGTGGATCGGCGGCGGACGCCGGCCCGGGACCGTACGGCCGGCTGGGCCGGCCAGGCCTCGGCGAGCAGCCGGCGCGTCTCGCCGAGCAGCTGGGGCAAGGTCTTGGTGCGGCCGATGACCGGCATGAAGTTCGTGTCGCCCGCCCACCGGGGCACGATGTGCTGGTGCAGGTGGGCGGCGATGCCGGCCCCGGCGACGCCGCCCTGGTTCATGCCCAGGTTGAACCCGGCCGGTTTGCTGACCTTGCGGATCACGGTCATCGCGATCTGCGTCATCCGGGCCAGCTCCAGGGTCTCGGCCTCGTCGAGATCCGGGTAGTCGGCGACGTGCCGGTACGGGTTGATCAGCAGGTGTCCCGGGTTGTAGGGGAACCGGTTGAGCACCGCGTAGACCCGCTCGCCCCGGGCCACGATCAGGCCGTCCTCATCGGAGAGGGCCGGCGCCCGGCAGAACGGGCAGCCGGTCGGGCTGTCGTAGCCGTCCGGCGGGGCCGTGTCGCCGGTGATGTAGGCCATGCGGTGCGGCGTCCACAGCCGCTCCAGCTCGTCCGGCACTCCGACGTCCACCCGCTTCGGTCCGCCCTTGACCAAGACTGCTCCCCTTCGCGCCCGCCCCACCCATTCGGCGGGTCCATGCTATCGACCCTGTTCGTCGCCCGAACCGTGATCCGCGCCAAGCCGTCCGGGGCCGCGGTCTCGGTCGCCGCCGCGTCCGGACGTCACCGGGTCCGTGCCCGGACCTCGCCGCGTCCGCTCCCAGACGGCACCGCGTCCCTCCCCGACGTCACCGGGTCAGGTCCCGGACGCCGCCGTGACCGTACGCTCGGCGCGGCCGGCGGCCGCGTGACGCGGCCGGTGCTCGCGGGTGAACGTGGTCCCGATCGCGCCCACGGCGGCGCCCCAGGCCGCCCCGAGCACAACCGCCATCACGCTGTTGAACTCGAATGAACCGCTCAACCAGGCTCCGCTGCCGGCCTCGTCGACGCCGACCGCGAGCGCTCGGGCGAGCCCGAGCAGCGCCACCGGCAGCACGAGGGTGAGCGCCACGGGAAACGGTACGGCCCGGTCGGCACCGTCCGGCGTACCCGCCCGGCGACCGCCCGAGCGTGCCGCGATCGCCAGCAGCAGCGCCACGACCGCCGGCCAGGCCAGGAACGCCACGTGGTGCTGGACAAGGTCCACAATGGACACTGAGTCCCGGGTCCCGGCGAGCCCGAAGGACGCCGCGAGGTCCCCGCGGGCGGGCACGCCCAGGCCAAACAGGAACGCGGCACCCGCGAGGTTCGGCAGCCCCAGCAGCACCGAGGCCGCGACCCCCCGCACCATCGGCACGGCGGGGGCTCCGTCGGCCACCTGCAGCACGGTCCAGGCGATCACGCCCGCCAGCGTCACCGCACCGGTGACCACGGTCAGCACCAGGACGGCCCGCACCGGCCCCGCCCAGCGGTGCCAGGCCCACCAGCGCCCCGCTGCCTCGGACACGGGCAGACGCAGCGACGCGGCGGCGGCGACCGCGACGCCGCCGGCGACCAGAGAAGAGAACATCGTCGATGCCACGCCTACGCCGGCCCCGCCGATCCGGCTGAGCAGGGCGATGATCAGGGCCGCCCCGGGCAGGACGAGGCCGGCCCGCACCGCCTGGAGCAGCACCGTGCGGGCGTCCAGCCCGGGCCGCTGGCGCAACCGGCGGGTGAGCAGCGCCGCCATGGTCCAGAAGCCGGCCACGGCCAGGCCCAACGGGCGGAAGACCGGTACCCCGGCGGGCCCGTCACCCTCCAGCAGCGAACCGCCGGCGGCGAGGCCGACGGCCGTCGCGGCCCCGCCGATGCTCTCGGCGACTCCGCCGACGCCGACGAGAAGCATCGCGAGCAGGCCCAGGCCGACCATGACCCCGAAGCCCGTCCCGACCGCGATGGCCGCGCCAGCCCAGTCACCGGCGAACAGGTCCCGGCCGAACCGCCGGACCGCCGCGAACGCCCGGGCGACGCGCGGGGGCACCAGCGGTGGCCGCGGTGCCCGCGGCACCGGCCCGGTCGGCCCTGGTCCGGTCGGCCCTGGCCCGGCGGCCGACGTCACTCCGGGTGGGCGCGGCGGCCCGGACACCGGCGGGGTCGGCTGCGTCGGCACCGGCGGACCCGACACCGGCGGGGCCGGCCGCATCGGCGTCAGCGGCGCGGGCGCGGGCGGTACAGCCAGCGCAGGCGGCACAGCCAGCGCAGGCGGCACAGCCAGCGCAGGCGGCACAGCCGGAGTGGGCGGCACAGCCGGTGCAGGCGGCGCAGCCGCAGGAGGTCCCGGCCGCATCGGTGCCGGCGGCGCCGGCGGTACGGGCACGGGCGGCGCAGGTGCCGCTGGCACAGCGCCGGATGGCACAGAAGCGGGCGGTACAGAAGCGGGTGGTGCAGATGCCGGTGACGCAGAGGCGGGCGGCGCGGGAGTGGTCGGGGCCGGCGGCGGGGCCAGCCCCGCGACGGCCGCTCCACAGGAGACGCAGAACCGGGCCCCCTCGACCAGCGAGGCGCCACATTGGGTACAGAACCTCACGACCCCTGCCCTCCGCTCGGAACGCCCGCAGCGTAGGCCCGCCCGCGCGCGGGGAGACACAGACGGCCGGCCCGCTAACGGTGGACGATCGGCGGGTCTTGTCGGCAAACCGGTGGATGGCACCGGCCCCGCCGCCGCCCTACCATGCCGGGCGTGACCGACGCCTCGCACCGGCCATCCCCTGACGACCCTGCGAGCGGCTCTTCGGTCGCCGCCGCAGCACCGGCGGAAGGGCCCGCGACCGAATCGACAAACCGGCCCGCCACCCAGGGCCCGGCAAACAAACCCACCGACCCGGCGGACAAACCCGCTGACCCGGCGGACAAACCCGCCGACGACGCGGACAAGCCCGCCGCCACCACCCCGGCCCGCCCCACGGCGGCGCAGCGGGCGGCCCGCCGGGCGGCCCTCTTCGCCCAGCGCCCCGGCGCGCTCGGGGTGATCGCCCTCGGCATATTCCTCGCCGGGTACGCGGCCGGCTGGGCCACGACGTCGGCCACGCCCCGGTACGCGCCCGAGGTCCAGATCGTCATCACCGAGCCGGACGAGTCCGATGAGGACGTTCTCGTCATGCCCGACGTCCGAGGTCTCACCGAGCCCGAGGCCCGCCAGGTGTTCGTCGACGCGAACCTGACCGGCCTTGAGATCGCCGTCGAGGAGCGGCCGTCGATCGGTGTGCCCGGCACCGTGGTGGCCCAGGACCCGCCGGCCGGATCGCCGCCGGGCCGCACCATCACGCTCACGCTCGCGGCGCCGGCGGTGATCCCCGAGATCATCGGCGCGCCGGTCACCCAGGCCACCAGCGAGCTGCAGTCGCTGGGCGCCACCGTCGAGGTCCGGCGCGTGTACCAGCCGGGCGCCACCGTGGACACCGTGCTGGGCGTCTCCCCCGCCGTTGGCGAGCCGGTGACGGACCGGGTCGTGCTGGAAGCGGCGGGCCCGCCCGCGTCGCTCTACCTGGCCGAGTTGCGGCCCACCGGATCCGCCTGCTCCACGGGTGAGTACCGCGTGAACGGGACCGCCTACCCCAACTCGATCCGCTGCCGCGCCTCCACATCGGTCAGCGAGGCGGTATACCTGCTCGACCGCCGCACCGTCTCCCTGGAGGTCGTGCTCGGCCAGGACGACACCGGCCAGCCCGGCCAGCGCGTACGGTTCGAGATCCTGGCCGACGGCCGGTCCGTGGCCACGCACGTTCTCGACTACGGCCAGTCGTTGCCGGTCAGCGTGGCGACCGCCAACGTGCTGCGGCTGGAGCTGAGGGTCAGCCGCGAGGGCACCAGCGGTTCCGGGACCGCGTACGGCGTCTTCGCCGGGGCGCGTGTGCTCGGCGGCGCCGACGACATCGCGGCGCTGCGCGGCGGAGGGACCTCGTGATCGCGGCCCGGTCCCGGCTGGCCTGGCTCGCCCTGGCCGCCCTGCTCGCGGCGCTGGTCACCGCCGGCCCGGCCAGCGCCAGCCCGGTCACCGCCGCCAGCCCGGTCACCGCCGCCGGCCCAGCCACCAATGCCGGCCCAGCCACCAATGCCGGCTCGGTCACCGCCGGCGCGGTGGCCCGCTCAGCCGCAGTGGAGTTCAAACCCCACTACGTGCTGCTCATGGACACCTCGGGAAGCATGAACGACCGCGACCCCACCGGCCGGGTCAAGCTGGAGGGGGCCAAGGCCGCAGCGAACTACGCGCTCGACGCCATGAGCGCGTCGGCCCTGGTGAGCCTGCGGACGTACCCGGCCGGCGACTGCGGCCCCGGGCGCAAGCAGTACGACTTCACCACCCCGACCGACCCGGGCCTGCGGGCGGCGATCAGCGGACTTACCGCGAGCGGGCAGACCCCCACCGGGCCGGCGCTGCGGGCCGCGGCGGACGACCTGCTCAACGCCGGGCTCCTGGACGGCGCGACGATCATCCTCGTCTCCGACGGCCTGAGCAACTGCGGCCCCGACCCGTGCCTGGTCGCGCAGGAGATCGCCGCCCAAGGGCTGGCGATCGTGAACACCGTCGGCTTCCAGATCTCGTCCGAGGGTCAGCGGGAGCTGGACTGCATTGCCGCCGCGACCGGCGGCCAGTCGTTCACCGCCGAGGACGCGGAGTCGCTGCAGGAGGCGATCAAGGACGCATCGACGCCGCGGCTGGAGGTCACGCTGACCCGGCCCGAGCCGAACCTGTCGGCACCGCCCGGCTCGTTCGTCGCCATCACGGCCGTCGTCAGCAACACCTCGGAGCAGCGGGCCGACCAGGTACGCGTGCTGATCCGCTTCGAACGCGAGGGCGGCCGGTACGACCCGGGCGTGGTGAGCCCGCTGCGCAGCCTCGGCAACCTCAGCGCCGGGCAGAGCCGGACGCTGGAGTGGCAGTTCCGGGTATCGCCCGACGCGGCGGACGGCCGGTCCAGTTTCACGGTCACGGCGGTGGCGATCAACGCCGGCCCGGCCCGGGCGTCCCGGGACCTGTCCTACTCCGGAGCAGTCAACCTGGCCAACAGCGGCGCCCTGCTGGGCGACGTCGACAGCCATGTGGTGATACTCGGCGACTCATACTCCTCCGGCGAGGGCGCCGGCAACTACGCCCCCGAGACCAAGGTGCCGTTCGGCAACCAGTGCCACCGCAGCCCGCACACCTACGCCACCACGCTGGGATACGCCAGGCCGCCGACCATCCTGGCCTGCTCGGGCGCCACCACCAAGCACGTGCGCGGTCTGGCGACCCAGCATGGTGAGGCGTCGCAGATCGCCCGGCTGAGCGCGCTCGACGATCCGGCCGACCTCGTGCTGCTGACCATCGGTGGTAACGACGTCGGCTTCGGGCCCCTGATCGGGTACTGCGTCCTCTATCCCGCCTGTCACAGGACCCCGGTTCTTTCGCCGAGCATCGACGGCGACTGCCTGCGCCAGTACATCGAGACCAACAGCTTCGTCCGCTTCGGCGGCGGAAACGTGTTGGACTGCGCCTTGACCACGTTCGAGGCGCGCAAGCTCGCCGAGGTCCGCGGAATTCGCGGCGATCTCATCGACACGTACGTGGCGATCGACAACGTGGTCAACGGGCCACGGCACCGGCTGGCGCGGGGCGGCCGCATCGCGCCGATCATCGTGCTCGCCTACCCGCACCTGCTGCCGCACTACACCCAGCGGTCATGCGCGCCGCTGCTGAGCGCGGCCGAGCTGCGCTTCGGCGTGGAGTTCGCCACGGCGCTCAACGCGGAGATCGAGGAGGCGGTCAACGAGGTACGCCGGCAGGGCCGGCCCGTCTACTTCGCCAGCGACGTCGCCGAGGCGCTGCGCCCCAACCACACGCTCTGCGACCCACAGTCGCACGCGAACAAGCCGGGGAACACCGCCTTCGTGCGCAACTGGCAGGTGCCGAACATGGAGCTGTTCCACCCGAACGCGGAGGGGTACGAGGACATGACCGCGGCCCTCGTCCGCTGGAGCAACCGGCCCGAGGTGCGCCACGCCAGCCCGACCCGCTCGGTCGCCGAGCCGCCGGTGACGCTCATCCCGACGCCGCCGACCCCGGTGGCCGAGCTCGGGGTCACCGACACCCCGGGCCTCGACGCCGCCTCGCTGCTGCAGGGCCAGGCGGTCACCGTCCAAGGCGCCGGCTACACCCCGGGCTCGACCGTCCACATCCTCGTGCAATCGTTGCCCCGGCACGCCGGAACGGCGGAAGTCGATGCCCGCGGGACCTTCGCGGGTCTGGCCATCCTGCCCGACGACCTGACCCCGGGGTATCACCTGATCGTGGCCGAGGGATTCGACACCTCCGGCCAGCTGCGGCAGCAGTACGCGCTCATCGAAATCCGCAAGCCGTTCCCTGTCGGCCCGGTCAGTCTGGCCGGCGGTGCGCTGGTGCTGCTGTTCGCCGGCGTCGTCCGGCTGCGCGGCGCGGCGCGCGGCGAGTGAGCCGACCGGGCCGGCGGATGACGCCGGCCCGGTTCAGGGCGTCTCGGTAGGTCTGGCCTTCTCGGTAGGTCTGGCTCTGCCGGTCCCTGGCGCCGGACGCCGGCCTGATTCAGGCCGCGGACGGCCCCTCGTTGGTGCGGGACCGAACGATCGACACCACGTGGTCCACCGCCTCGTCGATGGGCACACCGTTGCGCTGCGACCCGTCGCGGTAGCGGAACGAGACCGTACCGTCCGCCATGTCCTGGTCGCCCGCCAGCACCATGAACGGGATCTTCTGCTGCTGGGCGGTCCGGATCTTCTTCTGCATCCGGTCGTCGGAGTCGTCCACCTCGGCCCGGATGCCCTCGGCCCGCAGCTTGTCCACAAAGGACTTCAGGTACGGCACGTGGTCTTCACGGATCGGGATGCCGACCACCTGCACCGGGGCCAGCCACGCCGGGAACGCCCCGGCGTAGTGCTCGATCAACACACCCATGAATCGCTCGATCGAGCCGAACTTGGCTGAGTGGATCATCACGGGCCGCTGACGCGAGCCGTCGGCCGCCTGGTACTCCAGCCCGAACCGGGCCGGCTGGTTGAAGTCGTACTGGATGGTCGACATCTGCCAGGTCCGGCCGATGGCGTCCCGCGCCTGCACGCTGATCTTCGGCCCGTAGAAGGCCGCACCGCCCGGGTCGGGCACGAGCTTGAGCCCCGAGTCGAGCGCCACCTGCTCCAGCACCGCGGTGGCCTTCGCCCACTCCTCGTCCGAGCCGACGAACTTCTCCGGCTTCGAGTCGTCCCGGGTGGACAGTTCCAGGTAGTAGTCGGTGAGCCCGAAGTCGCGCAGCAGGCTCAGCACGAAGTTGAGCAGGTGGCGCACCTCGTCCGGCGCCTGCTCCGGCGTGCAGTAGGAGTGCGAGTCGTCCTGGGTGAGCCCGCGCACCCGGGTGAGCCCCTGCACCACGCCCGACTTCTCGTACCGGTACACCGTGCCGAACTCGAAGAACCGCAGCGGCAGCTCCCGGTACGACCGCCCGCGCGAGCGGTAGATCAGGTTGTGCATCGGGCAGTTCATGGCCTTGAGGTAGTAGTTCGCGCCCTCCATCTCCATGGGCGGGAACATGGTGTCGGCGTAGTACGGCAGGTGCCCGGAGGTGCGGAACAACCCTTCCTTGCTGATGTGCGGGGTGCCGACGTACTGGAAGCCCTCCTCGATGTGCCGGCGGCGTACATAATCTTCCATCTCTCGCTTGATGACGCCGCCCTTGGGGTGGAACACCACCAGGCCCGAACCGATCTCCTCCGGGAAGGAGAACAGGTCCAGCTCGACGCCGAGCCGCCGGTGGTCGCGCCGGGCCGCCTCCTCCAGCAGGTGCAGGTACTCCTTGAGCGCCTCCTTGGTCGGCCAGGCGGTGCCGTAGATGCGCTGCAGCTGCGGGTTCTTCTCCGACCCACGCCAATAGGCGGCGGCCGTCCGGAGCAGCGAGAACGCGCCGATCAGCTTGGTCGACGGCAGGTGCGGACCTCGGCACAGGTCGCCCCAGACCCGCTTCCCGGTCTTGGGGTCGATGTTGTCGTAGATCGTCAGCTCGCCGCCGCCGACCTCCATCACCTCGGACGAATCGACATCGCCCTTGATGTCGACCAGCTCGAGCTTGAACGGCTCGTTCGCCAGCTCGGCCTTGGCCTCCTCCAGGCTCGCGAAGCGGCGCCGCCGGAACACCTGGCCCGACTTGATGATCTCCTGCATGCGCTTCTCGAGCTTGGCCAGGTCCTCCGGCTGGAACGGCCGGGCCACCTGGAAGTCGTAGTAGAAGCCGTTCTCGATCGGCGGCCCGATGCCCAGCTTCGCCTCGGGGAACAGGTCCTGCACGGCCTGGGCCAGCACGTGCGCGGTGGAGTGCCGCAGCACCGACAGGCCGTCCGGCGAGTCGATCGCCACCGGCTCCACGTGGGTCTCGACCGCGGGCACCCAGTCGAGGTCCCGCAGCCGCCCGGTCTCGTCGCGCACGACGACGATCGCCTTGGGACCGGTGAGGGGCAACCCGGCCGCCTTTACCGCCTCGGACGCCGTCGTCCCGGCCGGGACGACAACGCGGTCGACCACGGCGGTGGGCTCACGGGATCCAGACACGGTGAACTCCTTCAACACGTACGGACGGGTGCCCGGACGCGCCGGACATGGACACAGGCGATGCTAGTAGCCGGCCCGAGCCCGACGCGCGGGACTTACCCCACCGCGCCCCGGGCTGTGCCACGAGGCCATCACGCTCGCGTCCCGAAGGGCCATCACGCTCGCTTCCAGAAGGGACGGTCTCCCGCCGACCCGCCACGGGCGGCCGGACCGGCATCCGGGGCCGGGCCCTCGACCGGGTCGGTGCCGCTGGCCAGTGCATCGAGCAGGGCGAGCACCCGATCCCACAGCTGGGCCAGCTCGGCCCCCGACAGCCCGGCCAGCCGATCCTCGGCCAGCTGCGCCACCAGGGACCGTACGGCCTCAGCGGCCCGGCCCCGGCCGAGCGCGCCGCTCAGGGCGGCCAACCGGGTGCCGAGGTCGGACAGCAGCTCCCGCCGCTCGTAGTCGGCCACCCCAGCCGCCGCCCGCAGCCGCCGGGCCTCCTGCGCGGCGACCTCCCGCACGACGTCCGGCCCCCCGCCCGCCGCCTCGGTGCCCGGCGGGGGCGGCGGGAGCGTTCCGCCGGCCCGCGGCCCGCCCGTGCTCGGGGCGACCCGGGCCCCCAGCCCACGGAAGAGGGCGGTACGCCGCGCGCCCACCGGGGGCACCCCCGCCGCGTCGGGCAGTATGGGTGACGGCGCGGCCAGGAGCGGGGCGCCGGGCGGCGCGGGCCGCGCAGCCGCCGTCATGAGCATCGCCACCTCGGGCGGTTCCCACCCCGACGGCAGCTCCACGGGCTGGACCACCCGGTGCGGCTGGCCGCCCTCGGTGACCACCCGCTCGTCCACGGCCACCCAGGCGGTGAATCGGCACAGCACGCCGTACTGCAGGGACGTGGCCACGATCGTGGCCGCCAGGTCCTCCCCGCCCATGCGGTAGGGCAGGCTCGCGTAACGGTCCTCCAGGTCGCGCAGGTGGGCGCGCGCCCACACGGAAGTCAGGCTCTGGTCCCGCACGGTCACCCCCGGCACCCGGACCGTCCACGGGTCGCCCGGGCGGGTCCGTCCGGTCACCACCGCCGTCGCGTCGGCGTCGGCCCGCCCCCGGTAGCGGCCCGTCACCACGAGCGGCGCACCGGGGAACAGGTCAGGCAACCGGACGGTCGTCCCGCTCACGCCCGCGGTCGGCTGCGGGGTGACGGTCTCGGGCAGGATCTCCAGGCCTGCGACGGACAGCTGAAGCCCGGTGACCACGGGAGCGCCGATACGTCGATGGATGTGCTCCATCGCCTCGTCGAGGCGGTCCTCGCTCTCCACCAGCTCGCACCGGCCCCCGCCGAGCGCGGCGAGCCGGCCCAGGAACCCGGCGTTGACCGCCTGGTCGATGCCGACGGTGTGCACCCGGATTCCCGCGATCTTCGCGGCGGCTT
>ERZ777003.3243-NODE-3243-length-16315-cov-15.636347_pt1 | contig 16315 bp, 18 predicted proteins | sample MGYA00374956_ERZ777003 | MGnify/ENA primary metagenome ERZ777003 (study PRJEB29302, sample SAMN06268252) | bioreactor metagenome | isolation source: Joint BioEnergy Institute, California, USA | place: USA:Joint BioEnergy Institute, California, USA | collected... | reverse complement strand
TCCCGGCGAAAGCAGCCCAGGATCTCCTGCGGCCCTCCGAACCTCCTGGCGAAAGCAGCGCGCTGGTTGCGGCCGCCGATCTCGCCGGCAAAGACCCCTGGCGTCTATCCAACGCCAGGGGACTCCACCATCGGCATCTAGCGCGCAGCGCATGCGCTACTTCGGCGCGACCCGCAGGTCCAGCACCACGCGGACATCCGCACGGTCGAAGATCAGGAGGGCCGGCGCCGAGCGCTCCGCGATGCGGTACACCAGCACCCCGCTCGCCTTCGTCCCCTGGTAGAACGTCCCGCCCTCGAAGTAGTTGTCCAGCCCGTAGGTGGCCGAGTCCACGTCGTGCGTCTGCCCGTCCAGGTCGATCAGGTCGAACGACGCCGAGTTGGCGAAGAACGTGTCCCGATAGCCGTCATCGTAGCCGGTGTTGGCCACCTCGATGGCAAACACCACGTACTTGAAGCCGTCGCCGGCCCTGCTGAAGCGCCCGAGCTCCGTGCGGTACTCGAACCCCGTGGCGCTGATCTGGATGCCGCCCTCGTTCACCTGCCACAGCCCGGCGGGCATGCGCCGGCGGTACTGCTCGAGCACCTCGGGCGGCTGGATCTGCGGCGCCGGCGGCTGCTCGGGCGCCGGGGCGGGCTCCGGGGCGGGCTCCGGGGCCGGCGCGGCGGCCTCGCGCAGCTCGTTGCCGAGGAGGCCGAGCAGCACGTTGTAGGGCGGCTGGTTCTCGGGGTGCAGCTCGAAGCGGGCGCGCTCGAACCACTGCACCTGGTACTGCCGGCCATCGCCGAGCGTCTCCGTCACCAGGCCGCTCAGCGGCAGGCCGAAGAGCGCCAGGCTCTCCGCCTCGCTCGTGCCCGCGCGCCCATCCAGCTCCAGCCCGCTCGCGCGCCAGGCCCGCAGGATCTCGCCGCAGACGCTGTGGCCGGTCTCGGGGAAGAAGCGGCAGCCCGGCTGCGGCCCGCTCTTCGGGAAGGCGAACCAGTCGCGGCCCTGCTGCGCCAGCCGGTCGGCGCCGAGCCGGCCGAGCAGCACGTCGAAGGGCGGCTGGTTCTCGGGGTGCAGCTCGAGCCGGTTGCGCTCGAAGTTCTGGGCCTGGATGGGCCGGCCCTCCACGACGATCTCCTGCTGCGGGCCGATCGGGAAGCCGAACACCGGCAGCCCGCCGTTCTGCTCCCAGAACTGGCGGATGCGCCCGCTGATGCAGTACCCGGTCTCCGGGAAGCAGCGCTCGCCGCTCTGGGCGCTGGCCACGCCGGGCGCTGCGGCGGCCACGAGCGCCACGAACATGAGGATGGCCGTCAGTGTGTGTCGCATACGCTCCTCCTGTCTCAGTCGCCCCGCTTCGGTGAGGCGTCACATGCTCAGTGTAGTGAGGAGCGCGCGCACAAATGCGGACATACCGATCGGAACTGCGGCGCTCTCACGCCTTCCGAAGAAGGGCCTCCGGCTCCTGAGCCCGCGGAAGCTCCGGCCGCGATGGCGCCGCTTCGCACACATGTTCGACGCATGCTATACTTGCTTCACGCTGGCGCGAATAGGAGGAGGCACCATGAAACTGCTGCTCACGTCCGGGGGCGTCACCAACCCGAGCATCCGCGGCGCGCTGATCGACCTGCTGGGCAAGCCGATCACCGAGTCGACCGCGCTCTGCATCCCGACGGCGCAGTGGGGCCACCCGATGTGCGGGCCGGCCTCGGCGCGGGGCTTCGTCGTCGGCAACCCACCCTGGAACCTGACCAGCCTGGGCTGGAAGTCGGTCGGCCTCCTCGAGCTCACCGCGCTGCCCAGCATCGGCGAGGAGCGCTGGGCCCCGTGGGTGCGCGAGGCCGATGTGCTGCTCGTGGACGGCGGCGACGCGACGTACCTGTGCCACTGGATGCGGGAGTCCGGGCTGGCGGATCTCCTGCCCTCGCTGCCCGAGACGGTCTGGGTGGGCCTGAGCGCCGGCAGCATGGTGATGACTCCCCGCATCGGCGCCAGCTTCGTGGAGTGGCAGTCCGCGCCGGACGACAGGACGCTGGGGGTCGTCGACTTCTCGATCTTCCCGCACCTGGACTACCCCGGCTTCGCGGGGAACACCATGGCCGCGGCGGAGCGCTGGGCGGCCGAGATCGGGGGCCCGGCGTACGCGATCGACGACGCGACCGCCATCAAAGTGGCCGGCGGCGCCGCCGAGGTGGTCTCCGAGGGGCGCTGGAGGCTGTTCGCGCCCTAGCGGCACAGCGCGCTCCTCGCCGCCCAGGACACAAGGCGTGGCGAGATGGGACTGCGGCGCCCGCGGCCGCTCGCCGGCCCTATCGCGAGAGGAGGTCTTCCATCATGCGACCCCTTCGGTACTCCATCAACATCTCGTTGGACGGGTGCTGCGACCATCAGGCGATGGCCCCCAATGAGGAGCTGCACCACTACGCGGCAGAGAGCATCGCCCAGGCCGACGCGCTCATCTTCGGCCGGGTGATATACGAGCTGATGGAGACGGGCTGGCGGCCGTTCGCGGAGACGGGCGTGAGGCCCGACTGGATGGAGCCCTGGATGGAGCCCTTCGCCCGGACGATCCACACGGCGAAGAAGTACGTCGTGTCGAGCACCCTGGACCGGGTCGACTGGAACGCGGAGCTCGTGCGCGGCGATGTGGGCCAGGCCGTCCAGCGGCTGAAGCAGGAGCCGGGGCGCGGGCTGTTCGTGGGCGGCGTGAAGCTGCCGCTCGCGCTGGCGGAGCTGGGGCTGATCGACGAGTACGAGTTCGTGGTGCACCCCAAGCTCGTGGGCCACGGGCCGCGGGTGTTCGCCGGGCTGTCGAAGTATGTCGATCTGGAGCTGGTGAGCCAGCGGGAGTTCGGCTCAGGGGCGGTGGCGATGCGGTATAGGCCGAAGCAGGCCGATGCGGTCTAGCGCGGCGCTTCGCAGCTTCCTCCATTCGCGGACCCATCGCCCGAAATGACTTCGGTCGAAATCGCGGAGTCCCGGTCGACTACATGGTGCGAGCGCGGTGTGTGCTCGCAGCGGCTGTGCCCGTGGTGAACGCCCGCAAGGGCGAAAAGGAGGACAGACATGGCGGATCTAGCGAAGAACACCGTTTGCCTGTGGTTCGACCGGGATGCAGAGGAGGCCGCGCGCTTCTACGCCGAGATATTTCCCGATACGCGTGTGACGGCGGTGCGCCGCGCCCCGGGCGACTATCCATCGGGGAAGCAGGGCGATGTGCTGTCGGTCGAGTTCACGCTGATGGGCATCCCGTGCATCGCGCTCAACGGCGGCCCTGAGTTCAAGCACAGCGAAGCCTTCTCGTTCCAGGTCACAACCGAGGACCAGGCCGAGACAGACCGGTACTGGAACGCGATCGTCGGGAACGGCGGCGAGGAGAGCGTGTGCGGCTGGTGCAAGGACAGATGGGGTCTGTCCTGGCAGATCACGCCGCGGGCGCTGACGCAGGCGCTCGGCGACCCCGACCCCGCCGCTGCCAAGCGCGCGTTCGATGCGATGATGGGGATGACCAAGATCGACATCGCCGCGATCGAAGCGGCGCGCCGCGGCTGACGGGCGGCACGCGCATCCGGCCGCCCGCCTCTGAAGGACTCTGGGGAGGAGAAAGCCTCCCCAGCGTCTGCCACATTCAGGCGGGCGGTACGGCCGCGCAGCTCCAGAAAGGGGAAACGCTATGGCGCTTATGCGCATGGACAACGTCGGCATCGTGGTGGAGTCGCTCGACACCGCCATCGCGTTCTTCGGCGAGCTCGGCATGCAGCTCGAGGGGCGCGGCACCATCGAGGGCGAGTGGGCCGGGCGCGTCACCGGGCTGGGCCGCCAGCATGTCGAGGTGGCCATGATGGTCACGCCCGACGGCCACAGCCGGCTCGAGCTCTCGCGCTTCCTCGACCCGCCTGTCGTCGCCGATCATCGCAACGCCCCCGTGAACGCGCTCGGCTACCTGCGCGTGATGTTCGCCGTGGACGACCTCGATGACACGCTCGCCAGACTCCGCGCCCACGGCGCGCAGGTGGTCGGCGATGTGGTCCGGTACGAGGACGCGTATCGGCTCTGCTACATCCGCGGGCCCGAAGGGCTGCTCATCGGGCTCGCCGAGCCGCTCGGGCAGGGCGCCTCCGCATAGGCGCGGAGGAGCTTCTGCCGCGCGGCAGCGGGTGTATCCCAATCGGGGTATCATGCCGGCGTCAGGAAGGCATGCCGCCTGCGCCGGTCGGGCGCGATCGCCCGCGTGAAAGGAATGAGGTCGCCAGTGGAATGGGAGGCGCTCAGGCAGTGGGGCGACGACGTCGCTCGCATCGAACGGCTCGCCGGCGGGGTGGCCAACGACGTGTGGAGCGTGCGCGTCAACGGGCAGCTCGCAGTCGCCCGCCGCGGGGCCAGGAGCGACGCGGATCTCACGTGGGAGACTGAGCTTCTCCAGTACCTCGACCGCGCGGGGATGGCGGTGCCGGTGCCGATCCCGACGACGGACGGTCGGCTGTTCGCCAGCGGCGTGGTGGTGATGACCTACGTCGAGGGCAGGTCGCCCGAGACAGAGGCCGACTGGCGCCGGGTGGCCGACACGCTCCGCCAGCTGCACCGGCTGACGCAGGGGTGGCCGCAGCGCCCGGGCTGGCGCTCGTCGACCGACCTGCTGCACGCCGAGACCGGGACGAAGATCGACCTCCGCGCGATGCCGCCCGAGGGCGTCGCGCGGTGCCGAGCGGCGTGGGCGCGGCTCGCCGGACGCCCGACCTGCGTCGTCCACGGCGACCCCAACCCGCGCAACATCCGCCTGACCGCCGAGCGGGTCGCGCTGATCGACTGGGACGAGGCGCACGTCGACGTCCCCGAGCTCGACCTGGCGCTGCCCTACAACGCCGCCGGGCTCGACGACGAGGCGTACGACATCGCCTCCCAGGCGTCGGCCGCGTGGGAGGCCGCCGTCTGCTGGGACGACGAGTACTCGATCAGGCGGCTCGCCGAGGTTCGGCCGGTCTGAGCGGCGGCTGCAAGCCGGGCGGCGCTAGCTGGTGCGGAACGGCGCCACCAGCGCGCGTACAGCCTCCGTCGAGCCCCAGTCGTAGTCGAACATCGCGATCAGCGCCATGTGCTGGCGAAGGTGCAGCAGCGGCAGGCGCTCGAGCCAGCCCGGCTCACGGCCGGTCAGCTCGCCGTACACATCGAAGAACCGCCGCGCCTCCGGCGGATGCGGAGAGCACCACAGGTGGCTTATGTCAACGTCGGCCCACATGTACGACACGGCGGGATCGATCACCGCCGGCTCACCGTCCGCCGTCGCCATGACGTTCTGCATCCAAAAGTCACCGTGAGTGAGACACGCGGGCTGCGCCGGCAGCAGGTCCGGCAGGCGGTCGCAGAGCCGCTCCAGGGCCCGCCGGTCTGCCGCGTCGAGCTTCTTCTGCACGCGCGGCTCCGGCAGCCACCGCAGCACGCGCTGCTGCGCGAAGAACCGGAAGCCATCGGTGTCCCAGGCGTTGTGCTGCCGCCACCTGCCCAGCCAGTTGTCGTGCGCCCAGCCAAACCGGTCCGACACAGTGGCTGTGTGCATGCGGGCCATCTTGTAGGCGAGGCGCTCCCAGAAGTCAGGCGTCTGCGGCCGCGGCTGCAGCGCCGACAGGACCAGGGCGTCAGCGGAGACGTGCACGACGTCTGGCGTCGCCAGGCCGCCGAGCTCACGCAGCGCCTGCAGGCCCTCCGCCTCCAGCGTGAACAGCGTGTCGTCCGGCGGGGACTCAAACGTCTTCACGAACACCCTGGCGCCGGAGCGCCGGATCGCGAGGCCGGCCACCGCGGCCAGGCCCTCGGCCGACACCTCCACGCTGACCACATCGTCAATGCCCGCGTCGCGGAGCCGCCGCAGCAGGAGGCCGGCCGCCCCACTGGCCGGGCTATCGGGCGCGTCTGAAGTCGCCTCCGTCCCCTCAGGAACCTGCTTCGTCATCGTCTACTCCAGAGTGAAGCTCACGACGTACCGCTCTCGTCCTCAGGCGGCAGGCGGCCGATCCGCTCGTAGCGCCGCTGCTGCAGCTCCCAGCGCCGCCAGTTGCCGAACATATCCGGATAGGGCGGCAGCGCATCCGTCACGCCGCGGCCGATGCGGTCCACCAGCGCCAGATCGTCGGCGGCCAGCGTCCAGCCGACTGCCCCCGCGTTCTCTTCGATCTCCCGCACCGTGCGCGCCCCGACCAGCGCCGCGCTCACTCCCGGCTGCGCCACCAGCCAGTTCAGCGCGACCTGAGCAACGCTCTTGCCGTACCGCTCCGCGATCGGCCGCAGCTGCGCCACCGCCTCCAGGCAGCGGGCGTAGTGCTCGGGCTGGAACAGCACCGTCGTCGGGCGCTGGTCGCCGGGAGGAAAGACCGTCTCGCTGGTCAGGTGCCCGGTCAACAGCCCTTGCGCCAGGCTGCTGTAGGTCATGATACCGATCGAGCGCTCGCGGCAGTAGGGCACCTCCGCGCGCTCGCAGAAGCGCCAGAAGAGATTGTAGGGCGGCTGCAGCACATCGACGCGGCCGTAGCGGCTGGCCTCGTCCAGCTCATCGACCGTGAAGTTCGACACACCGATGGCGCGGATGTATCCCGCCTCGCGCAGCCGCTCCAGCTCGCCAATCGCATCGGCGATCGGCAGGTCAATGTTGGGCCAGTGGATGAAATAGACATCGATGTAGTCGGTGCCGAGCCGGCGGCAGGAGCCCTCGAACGCCGCCCGGATCTCGTGGGGCCGCAGATGGTCGGCGGCGACCTTGTCGGCGATGACCACCTCGTGGCGGCGCCCGGCGATCGCGCGGCCGACGACCTCCTCGGCGTGCCCGTGGGCATAGGCCTCGGCCGTGTCGATCAGGGTCACGCCCAGGTCGATCGCGCGGTGGATGGTGCGGATCGCCTCGGCGTCGTCGGTGCCGCCCCACCACTCGCCGCCCATCGGCCAGGTGCCGAGCCCGATGACCGACGTCTGGACGCCGCTCGTTCCCAGTGGTCGCAGCTCCATCGCGCCCTCCTCTCCTGTATGACGGGATGCTTCGAAGAGACTCTACACGCATCCGCCCTCACGCGCCAGAGATACAGCGTCTCACCTCTGTCAGCCAGGGAGGCATTGAGACCATCACGCGCCGGGAACCGGCAGACCTGCGCGGGATCCCGAGCGTTGTTCACTTCGAGCGCGAGATCGTCGGCGAGGGCCTGTGGCTTGCCGCCGGTGCGGATGCGCTCTTTCCAGAGCGAGCTCTGTAGTGAGTCTGCGGCCCACTACAGAGCTACGTATATGAGTACCCCGAACAGCGGCCATGATCTGATGCGCGAGGGGAGCGTGCAGCAGGGTGCTCCGCCGGACAGATCACGCCGGCTGCAGGCCGGCGAAGGGCTGCGGCGTCGGCCGCGTGCGCCCCAGCGCCGCCCGGCCCCACAGCCACAGCGCGCCCAGCGCCAGCAGCACCACCGCCAGGACGACGAGCGTCCCCAGCCAGGGCACGGCGCTCAGGATGACGTACAGGACGAGCCCCACGGCGAGCGGGGCCGCCGGCCGCTCGGCCCAGGCCGGCACTGTGCGCCGCAGCAGCCAGCGCCCGGCCACGAAGGCGACGATCCCCTGCGCGACGTAGGCGCTGAAGCCGATGTAGCCGATGATCAGCGCCGCGACTCCGACCAGGCCAGCGCCCACGGCCATGCCGGCCAGCCCGCCGAGCGTCAGTGAGCCAAAGATACCCGCGAGGACGATCGTCAGGATCAGCAGGCCGACGACGGCGACGATGAAGCCGACAAACGCCACCGCCCCCCAGCCGAGGCTCGGCAGCGGCCGCTCCTCCACCGTATCGGCCAGGCGGCGCGTCCACGCCGGCGCGAGCCACAGCAGCAGCAGCCCGACCAGCGCCAGCCCGGCGAGCCGCCGGACAGCGTTGAGCCAGGGCGTCGCCGGCGCGGCTGCCGCAGCCCCTCGCGGCGCCGTCGCCGCAGAGCGGTCGAACGCGACGCCGCCCGCGATCTGCGCCGCAGTAGCGATGTCGGCCTCGGTCGTCGAGCGGTAGGTCAGCCTGCCGCCGATCCGCGCCGTGTCGGCGACGGTGAGGTTCGGCCGCACCGCCGGGATCGGCAGCTGGCCGGCCGGCGCGAACTGGACTGCCGCCGCGGCCGCGTCGCCGCTGACGGTCACATCGACATCGCCGCCGACGGCGCCGCGCAGCTCCATGCGGTCCAGCCCGCCCAGCACGCGCTGGCCGACCTGGCCGGCCAGCAGCGCCTGATAGGCGCCCAGCAGCACGTCGCCCTGCACAGCGCTGCCCGCCTGGGTCTCCAGGCTCAGGCCGCCGATGACGAGATCGCCGTTCACACGCGCGCCCGGCGCGAGCCTGATCGCCTGCCCCGCGGCGCGCACGTCGTCGCTCACCACGCCGTTGACTACGATGCTCTGCCCGGCGACCAGCAGGTCGCCGTTGACCGTGCCGTTCAGGGTGACCATGCCCCCGATGGCGACCAGGTCGCCGTTGATCGTGCCATCGACGACCACGGTGTCGCCGGCAACGTACAGGTCGCCGTTGACGACCTCGCCGCGCCCGATGATGACATTGTCGCCGCCGCGCGTGTCGGCCGCGCGGGCGGGCACTGCCAGCAGCGCAAGCAGCGCCGCCGCCGCCAGAACGAGGAGCCTGCCATTCCTTCGAAAGATGCTCATCGTATTTTCCAATCCTCTGTAACCGCCGTTGCAGATACGTTCGCGCTCGCGCCGTTCGGTGCGCGCCGTCCATCACGCCTGCTCGAAAGGCGCCCGCTGACCACAGCGTAGCGATAAACCACGCGCCTCGTCGTCTATCGAAAGGTGGAGCCGCGGGTGTAGCGGCGCGGCGATTCGTGGTGACCAAGAGGCAGACGGTGGGACGCGAGCTCACGCTGCTGCAGCGTCGCCATTTGAACGGACGAGCTGAGCGAACCCTCAGCCGCAGTCGCGCGAGCAGAGGATGGGGACACCGCCCGCGGTGGCCAGCATCACGCTGCTGGTGGTCCTCAGGCGGCGCGGACTGGTGGGGCAGTTCCAGAGCGTCGTGGGGATCGAGATGGCGTTCACCTCGGCGGCGATCTCGTTCGGGAGCTTGTTCGTAGTGCGAGGCGTGCTCCAGCAGCGCGTCCGAGCAGGCTACCAGCCGGGCAATCACGCCCGGCGCATTCGTCAGCGTTGGATGATGAGAACCGCTTACGCACTGATCTCTTGCAGCTGCGCCCACGAGAGCGCTTGCCCCCAGAACGGAAAGAGCGCCTCGAACAGCTGCTGCTTCTGCTCTAAGCTGCCTGAAAAGGTGTCCACTCCCTCGGACAGAACCTTGACCTGGTAGCCTCGATACTTCAATTCCTGCAGCGTGCTCAGCACACAGATTTCGAGCATCACGCCGATCAGGATGATCTCCTGGTCTGCGGATGGTGCTCCGATGGTTGTCCGGAGCCACGCGCTGAAGGCGTCTGGATCAGGATATGGTTCCCCTGGCCGCTGGTCTGCTCGTCCAGCGCCCGCACGTGTCCAAGCCGGTGAGGGCGCGGCTTTCACCCACACGGATGGATGTTTCAGATCGGCGGGGATGAGCGATTGATATCCCCACTCGCCTGGCACACAGCCGGAAGAGCTGCCTCGCTCGGCTGATCGATAGTCGGAAATGATCTCAGCGATACGATACCCACGTTCACGCACAAATGGGAGGAGTTTCTGTGTGATGAACGGCACGCACGGGCGGGGACGATAGAGTGCGCCGCCTTCAGCGCAGAATGCGTTCTGGAGATCGACCGAGACGATATGGATTGCCATCGTACACCTCTACCGTCGCGTTTCAGTTAACTATTGCGCCGGCAGCGTTTTCGCAGAACAGGCGCGGTGTTCGCTGCGGCAGATCAAGCCGGACGGTCATCAGCTGCCCTCGCTCGGGCTCCTCTATCGCTTCCCCGGCAAGCGAACGACGCCAAAGGTGGCGGCAGCCTATTGACAAGAAATCGATATATCGTTATACTCGATGATAACGACATATCGTTATCGCCACTCGCACATGTAGCGTTACTGAAAGGAGCGACCCATGGCTGCGACCGATCCGACGCGCCGCACGGCGACCCCGCCCTGGCGTGGCTTTCATCATATCGCGCTGGTCACGCCAGACCTGGACGCCACGATGAAGTTCTACACCGAGGTGCTTGGAATGCATGTTACCGCGGTGTTTCCCGCCAGCGATCGAAACGGGCGGCATTGCTTCATCAAGCCCGGCGAGACCGAGGCGTGGGGCCTCCACGTCTTCGAGCAGCCCGACGTCCAGCTCTTCCCGTACCCGGCCGATATGCAGCGGTTCGTCTTCGTCCCCGGCGCACTGCAGCACATTGCGTTCGCGCTCCCGAGCCGGGCCGACGCCGAGGCGCTGCGCGAGCGGCTGAGCGCATTCGGCATTCCGACGACGCCGATCAACACCATCGGGCCGATTCAAAACATGCTCTTCCGGGATAATAACGGCATCCTGCTGGAGGCCACCTGGCCGGCAGCAGACGACCAGTGAGGTCTACTACCGCGAGGCCGTCTGGCAGCAGTTGCCGCCAACCTGCCCATCAGCCGGCGCCGCTTCGGGCGGGCGAAGAGCTTCCGAAAGCGCACGACCCGCCTTCCAGCTCGGTCTGGAGCTCTTGCTGGAACAGCGCCATCTCAGATACACCCTATCGCTTACAGCTATGCTATGATGCGCTCCGCTGTTCGGAGGACCTTTGCTGCAGCGAGAGGTTGCCATGACGACGGAGACGGGCCGGGGTACGATCGACTGGCACGGATGGCTCGCGCGCTGGGACGCGCAGCAGACCGGGTATCTCCCCGAGCGCGAGGCGCGCTTCACGGCGATGCTGGATGTGCTCGAGGTGCTGCTGCCAGAGCGCTTCGTAGTGCTGGACCTGGCCTGCGGCCCAGGCTCGATCAGCCAGCGCGTGCTCTCGCGCTTCCCCGGCGCCACCAGCATCGCCGTCGATATCGACCCCGTGCTGCTCACGCTCGGCCGGAACGCCCTGGGCACCTTCGACGGGCGGCTGCGCTGGGTCGAGGCCGATCTGCGCGACGCGAACTGGATGGACGCGCTGGAGGGCGCGCAGGTCGACGCGGTGCTGAGCACGACCGCGCTGCACTGGCTCGCCGGGCCGGACCTCGTCCGCCTCTACAAGGACCTCGGCGCGCTGCTGCGGCCGGGCGGGCTGTTCCTGAACGGCGATCACATGCGCTTCGGCCCGCACCTGCCGACCTTCAACACGCTGGCGAGCGCCGTCAAGGAGCGCATCGCGCGCGAGTCGTTCGGCCAGGGCGGCGTCGAGGACTGGGAGGCCTGGTGGAAGGCGCTGGCGGCTGAGCCGGGCATGGCCGAGCTGCTCGCAGAGCGCGCGCGCCGCTTCCCCGAGGCCAACCACGACGACACCGCGCCGATCTTCGACGTGCACGTCGCCGCGCTGCGTGACGCCGGCTTCCGCGAGGTGGGCGTGGTGTGGCAGCGCCTCGATAATCGGGTGCTGCTCGCGGTGCGGTGATCGGCGCACTGCGAGCAGCGAGCCTCCTGCGCGGGTGGAGAGCGGCGCCGGCGGCGGCACGCTTGCTGCCACTCTCCACGCTGCGAACACTTCCTTCAGCAGCTTGAGCCGGCATTGCTCGGCCCCGGCGTGATAGGCAGCCCCCGCGACTGCGTCAGCCCGCGGAGACGATGCGCCGCGCTGTGAGCGGGTGCCCCGCCCAGTCGAGCTGAATCACCTCCACAGGCCGGCCCGCCGGGCCGACGAACTCCAGCTCGACCTCGCCCTTCATCGAGGCGAGGAAGCGCGTGTCCGACAGCGCGCGCATCGGAGCCGGCCGCAGCCCGGTAACCGCCGCCTCGAGGCCCGCGCCGGCGCGCCGCACCTCCAGCACCGAGCGCCGGCCCGCGAAGGAGAGCTCGTAGCGCCCGGTGAAGTCGTCGAAGCGCGCCGGGTCCGCGGCGACGAACTGCCGCGCGCTCGGGAGATCGTACGGCTGCCCCAGCCCGATCGCCGCCAGGTCGTCGGCGATCGCCTGGAACGGCGCGCCCTCGACATTCGCCAGGACGACCACCGTCAGCGCCTCGGCCGGGTAGTGGGCGCTGACGGAGACGAAGCCGAAGGTGCCGCCACTCGCCTCCAGGTACGGCCGCCCGTGACGCTCGCCCACCAGCAGCCCGTAGCCGTAGCCGCCGAGATCGTGGTGCGCGTGGGCCGCCGTGAGCAGCGCCCGCGATTCGCCGCTGATCAGCCGGCCGTCCATCAGCGCCAGCCAGAAGCGGTGCAGGTCGCCGGCCGTCGCGTGCATCCCTCCCGCGGCGTGCTGGTTCGCGTTGGCGATGTGGGCCGCCCGCTGGAGCGGGTCCAGGGAGGCGTAGCCGGCCGCGTGCTGCGGCACCACCTCGTCGTCGGACGCCATGCCGCTCTGCGACAGGCCCGCCGGGACAAGCACGTGCTGGCGGAGGTAGTCCCGGTACGGCAGGCCGCTGATCTGCTCGATGATCGCCCCGAGCAGGATCCAGCCGGAGTTGCTGTAGCTGAAGGACGCGCCGGGCTCGAACAGCAGCGGGCGGTCGCGGAAGCGGGCGATCAGCTCAGGAAGGCTGTGCGGCCGGGCCTGGCACGCCACGAAGTCCTCGGCCAGGATGTAGTCCGGCAGGCCGGAGGTGTTGCTGAGCAGGTGGTGGACGGTGATCTGCTCGCCCCGCGGGTAGCCGGGGAGAAAGCGAGCGATCGGATCGTCGACCCGCAGCCTGCCCGCGTCCGCCAGCGTGAGGATCGCCACGGCGGTGAAGAGCTTGGTCTGCGAGCCGATCCGGAAGCGCGTGGCGGGCCGGTTCGGCACCTGGTGGGCGGCGTCGGCCAGGCCGTAGCCCCTCTCGAACAGCACCTGCCGCCCGCGGGCCAGCAGCGCCACGCCGCTGAACCGGCGGAGGGCGTGCTGGGCCCGGAGGTAGCGGTGGCAGGCGTGGGCGATGCGGATGCGCTCGAACATCAAGAGCTCCTCGCTAGTGGGCGCGGCGCCCCACACGTTCAGCGGGCCTGCATCGGGAACAGGCCGAGCTGGACGAGCATGGCCATCTGGTCGAACACGCCCCAGTGCTCGACGATCTGGCCGCCGGCGATGCGGAAGATGCTGAGCTTGTCGGCCGCGAACGCGCGGCCGGTGGCCGGGCGGCCGAGGAAGGGCGCGGTGTTGGTGCCGCGGACGGTCACCCGCGCGGCCACGCGGTCGCCGCTGGCGAGCAGCTCCTCGACCTCGAAGCGCAGGTCGGGGCAGCCCTGGCGCAGCAGGTCGTACTTCTGCTTGAGGCTGTCGCGCACGGGCGGCAGGCCGGGCACGATCTCGTGCTCGCGGTAGTCGGCGGCCACCAGCGTGTCGAGCAGGTCCCAGTCGGCGCAGCTTAGGGCGTCGGTGAAGAAGCGGCGGACGATCGTCTCGTTGTCGGTGGACATGGGGTTTCCCTCCGGTTCAGTAACATGCGCTGCTGCATGGAAGTCACTGGCAGTATACATACATTTATGAATGTATGCAATCCGTCGTGAGACCGATCCGCCCGGTTTGCGCCACCGCGGGCGCCGCGCTATACTCGCATGCGGGCATGTATGTAACGTGAGGGACCGATGCGCAGGACGAAAGCCGAGGCCGAGCGGACGCGGCAGCAGCTGCTAGACGCCGCGCTGCGGGTCTTCGGGCGGCAGGGCTACGACGCCACCACCCTGGAGGATATCGCCCGCGAGGCCGCCGTCACCCGCGGGGCGATCTACTGGCACTTCAAGGGCAAGGCTGAGCTGTACCAGGCCCTGCTCGCCGAGCGCCAGGGGCCGGCAGCCGGCGTGCTCGCCACAGCGCTCGCCGCGGACGAGCCGCCGCTGGAGCGGCTGCGGGCGCTGATCACACGCACCATCACGCTGCTGGAGGAGGACGCGAGCTACCGGGCGGCGATGGAGCTGACCCTCTTCAAGACCGGGGCGGCGCCGGAGCTGGCGTCAGCGCTCGCGAAGAAGGTCGCCGGGCTCCGGGACCTGCGCCAGTCGCTGGCCGACCTGATCCGCGCCGGGCAGCAGCGGGGCAGCATCCGCCCCGAGCTCGACCCGGAGATCGCGGCGACGACCATCCTGAGCCTGCTCAACGGCGTCGCGCTGACCTGGCTGCTCGACCCGGAGGCCTTCTCTCCGGCGGCGCAGGCGGCGGAGATCGCCAACACGGCGCTGATGGGAATAGCGGCGCCCCAGGCACCCGGCTCGTGAAGCGACTGCGAGGAACACTCCCATGCATATCAGCCACATGCACTGGCAGCAGGTCGAGGCGTGCCTACGAAACGACGACCGGGCGGTGCTCCCGCTCGGCTCCACCGAGCAGCACGCCTACCTCAGCCTGAGCACCGACAGCATCCTCGCAGAGCGCGTCGCCGTCGAGGCGGCAGAGCCGCTGGGGGTGCCGGTCTTCCCGGTGCTCGCCTACGGCCTCACGCCCTACTTCCGCGCCTACCCCGGCACGATCACGCTCCGCGTCGAGACCTACCTGCGCGTGGTCCGTGATCTGCTCGATGGCCTGTACAACCAGGGGTTCCGCCGCATCCTGATCGTCAACGGCCACGGCGGCAACGCCCCCGCGCAGGCGCTGGTCGACGAGTGGCTGCTCGAGCACACAGGCGCGCAGGTGAAGTGGCACAACTGGTGGAACGCGCCGCGCGTCTGGGCGAAGGTCCAGTCGATCGACCCGGTCGCCTCGCACGCCTCGTGGATGGAGAACTTCCCGTGGACCCGGCTCCCGGGCGTGGCCCAGCCGCAGGAGCAGAAGGCGCCGGTCGACGTCGCAGCGCTGCGCCAGCGCGGGGCGGCGGCGGTGCGCGCCGGGCTCGGCGACGGCAACTTCGCTGGCCGCTACGAGCGCAGCGACGACGAGATGCTGGCGATCTGGGCCGAGGCAGTCGCCGAGACCCGCGCGCTCATCGAGGGGCCGTGGGCGTGAGCGCGAGCCCGGGGCGCGAGCGTGCCGGCGCGTGGGCTGCGGCTGGCCGGGCGGCCGGCGTGCTCATCGGCGCCGGCGCTGCCATCCCGCTCCTGGCGCTCGCGGCGCTGCTCCCCAGCACGCCGATCACGCCCAGCGGCGCTGGCTTCCTCGCAGCCAGCCTGCTGGGCGCCGTGGCGCTGCTGACGCTGCCCTGGCGCCGCCGTCGGCTGCGCTGGCTCGGCCGGCTGGCGCTCGCGAGCCTCGTCCTGCTCGTCGGGCTGCGGCTCACCCTCCACCCCCGCTCCCCCGCGCTGTCGCTGATGACCGGTCCGGCGCTGGGCGAGCCGCGCCTGGCCAGCCGGCTGTTCGACGAGCAGGACATCGTGCTGTTCGGCGAGCGTGTCGCGGCCCGCCTGGGGCTGATATCAGCCCGGGAGGACGCCGGCCTCGCCGAGGCGCTCCACCGCGGCTACCGGGACATGCAAAGCGAGGGCGCCACCACCCTCTCGCCGTTCCTCCACACCGCGCTCGGCCAGCAGCGCCCCGAGAGCTTCGACCTGCTGCTTGCCGAGCCACCGGGCTCCTCTCCGGCGCGCGCCGCGGTGATCTTCCTCCACGGCTACAGCGGCAACTTCGCTCTCCAGTGCTGGCTCGTCGCGCGCCCGGCGCGCAGCCTGGGCGCCATCACTGCGTGCCCCTCGACCGGCGTGCGTGGCGACTGGTGGAGCGCGCCGGGCAGGCAGATTGTGCGAGCGACGCTCGACCTGCTGCGCGAGCGCGGGGTTGAGCGGATCTATCTCGCGGGCATCTCGAACGGCGGTGTCGGGGTGAGCCGCCTGGCGCCGGAGCTCCGAGACGAGCTGGCGGGCCTGATCCTGATCTCCGGCGCCGACCCCTCGGTCGCGCCGCCCGCGCTGCCGCTGCTCGTCCTCCACGGCGCGCAGGACGAGCGGGTGCCGGCGGATGTCGCGGGGCAGTATGTGTCAGCCGCGGGCGGCGGCGCATCCGCGCACATCGTCGACGGCGACCACTTCGTGCTGCTCAAGCGCGCGGACGCGATGCAGGCGCTTCTCGCCAGCTGGCTGGCGCGGCAGGAGGCCGCGGCCGACGCTGGGCGCTGAGCCTCGCCGCAGGTGGGCGAGACGCAGGATGGCGCTTGCGCCTACCCTCCCAGCATCGCGCCGCAGTGGTGGCAGAAGCGCGCATTCTTGCGCACCTCCCGGTGGCACTGGCCGCAGGGCCCAGCTCATCTCGCGCGCCGGCGGAGCGGCGACGGCCGTGGCAGGCGCTGGGGCGGCCTCAGCTCGCGGCGCGAGCGGCTGCGCCATCGTGCCAGCAGGCAGCAGCACAAATCCGCCGATCAGGAACGGCA